>QWCQ01000379.1_pt1 | contig 59591 bp, 51 predicted proteins | sample 1972701 | NCBI WGS metagenome assembly QWCQ01 (sample SAMN09866704, study PRJNA288562) | Human gut metagenome isolate pre4_stool, whole genome shotgun sequencing... | reverse complement strand
TATTTGCAATAAAAAGTGGTTTTAAAACAATAAACGAAAACTCAGATAATACTTTCAAGAGTATATAAGAAAAAGGCTGTGAGCATTCAAACTCATAGCCTTTTATCTATGCCACCTAAAGACTTTATGAACTAGTTTTTCTAGAATCCCTAATTAGATGAGCCTTATAGCCGCGATTTTTAATTATTTTCAATAGGTACAACTGCTAGAGTTTTTCCTAAAGGTTTTAGTATTTTAATAAGTGTACTTACTTGAGGACTAGTCTTGCCTGTCTCCATCCTAGCAATTATTGGTTGTTTGACTCCACTTAGTTCTTCTAGCTTCTTTTGACTAATGCCTTGCTCGTTTCTTGCTCTTACAAGTTCATCAATTAAATGAACACGTAAATCACTTTCAAGTATTTCATCTGGACTCATAAGTGAATCCATAAATTCTAAAGCATCATCACCTAAGGCATCTTGACCACGTTTCTTTACATCTATAAGTTTTTCTTCGGCTTCTTTTATAGCCTTATCATAGTCTTTATCCACAATATTCACTCCTACTTCACTATTGAATTAATAATATCCAATTAAAAACGCTTTGTCAAGTACTTTTAAGTTATTATATCCAATAATATAAATTTACCCGTTTAAAAATTTTCATTTAGGGTAAATAAATTACACTAGGGGGTAATAAATATGAACGAAAGAAAAGGTATAATTACATTTGGCGGAGATCCAGTTACATTAATTGGTGAAGAAACAAAAGTAGGCAGCAAGGCGCCTGAATTTAAGGCACTTAAGAATGACTTATCAGAGTTTTCTCTTGACGAAGTGAAAGGCAAAGTCGTTATCATCAGCTCAGTTCCTTCCATTGACACACCTGTTTGCGAATTACAAACAAAGAGATTCAACGAAGAAGCTGCTAAGCTAGGAGATGCAGTTGTTTTGACACTTAGCTGCGACCTACCATTTGCCCAATCAAGATTTTGCGCTGCAGACGGCATCGACAAAGTCATCGTTTTGTCAGACCACAGAGACCTTGATTTTGGTACAAAATACGGTCTTGTGATCAAAGAGCTTCGTCTACTTGCAAGAGCCATCACTATCATTGACAAGGACGGCACTATCAAGTACCAAGAAATTGTTAGCGAAGTAACTAATCATCCTGATTATGACAAAGCTCTGGAAGAAGCGAAGAAGCTAATATAAGTTAATACTTTTTTATATGACAATAGCTGGGCCACGAGGTCCAGCTATTATTTTTTTGTATCAAATTAAGCCCTTTTCAAGTTTCGAATTATTTTGTCGCTGCGGAGTGCTTTTGCTCATCGAAAAGTGTTTTCGTCGCTTGCTGCGCCTACATAAATTGTTAATTTCTAAACTCGATGTCTTGAAAATTCATATTCGTTACGCTGCGCTCCACTAGATGAATTTTGAAGAACCTCGTACTAAAGTACGAGAACCTTGGTGCAAGACACTTGGTCAGACATCTTCGTTAAGAAATTAATGCAATTTATTCCGAAGGCTGCGCTCGTGAAAATCACTTTTCTCACTATTTTCTGCTTAAACAAAAAATGAAATTATTTATTGTGTCCATCTAAGTTTCGCAGAGTAAGCGAGATGATTGGGCGAAGTGGACCGACGAGGCAAGCGGAATGTATAGGTCATACCTGAGCATTGCCGAGGAAGGAACGAGCCCAAGGGCTCGCTTAAATGCGAAACTATTTATTTAGATAATTCATAGCACATATGGCAAATATTGCCGTACCATATTTTAATGCATCCTCATTAAATAACACCTTCGGATTGTGATGCGCTGCCTCACAGCCATTGACCTTCATATTAAGCATTAGATATGTTGTCTTAACTTTTTCTGCAACACAGGCCATGTCTTCTGAGGCCATGATTTTACTATCTTTAATCGCTTTAAGATCCGGCATATTCGTCTTTATAGTCTCTGCGAAGAACTCTGTAAGCTCTGGATCTGAGTATAGGCTTGGCACGCCGCTAAAGTAGTCTACTTCGATCTTAGTTTGTGTAAGTACTTCAACTGCCTTCATCGCATCCGCCATCCTCTTCTTCATATACTCTCTTACTTCTGGGTCATATGTCCTTAATGTTCCTTGCATCACGCATTCATTTGGTATGATGTTTGAGTTACTTCCAGCTGCGAATTGGCCAAATGTTAGTGTTGCCACCTTATTTGGATCCTTTTCCCTCGCGATTAGCTCCATAAATTGTGTATATAATAACACTCCTGCATATATCGGGTCGTGCGCTGTGTGTGGATAAGCGCCGTGTGAGCCCTTGCCCACGATATTTATCTTAAAGTTATCGCACGATGTTGTCATGTAGCCGAGATTGTATCCAAAGGAACCCGGCTCTTCGTCAAGCGATGTGTGCATTGCAAGAGCTGCGTCTACGTGTGGATTTTCAAGTATACCCTGATCAATCATAAAGCGTGAGCCCTTAAAAATCTCCTCAGCCGATTGGAACATCAGCTTAACCTTGCCCTTGAAGCCGTCCTTGTTCTCGTTTAATATCTTTGCCGCGCTTAAAAGCATGGCTGCGTGCGTATCGTGGCCACATGTGTGAGCGTATCCATTAGTCGCCTTAAACGGCAAATCGTTATCCTCAGCCATTGGCAAGGCGTCCATGTCAGCTCTTAGTAAGATGCATTTACCTTCCTTACCCGAGTCGATAATCGCGGAGACACCAGAATTGCCATATCTCACAGGTTCTAGACCTATCTCCTTAAGCTTTCCTTCGACGTAGTCACAAGTCTTTTCGACCTCTAGACCTATTTCAGGCATTTGATGAAGCTCACGTCTCATCTTTATCGTTTCATCTTGCATTTTTTCAGCTATTTCATAAAATTTATTCATAATTCCACCCCTTAATATTTGTTAATCTCAATTCCTTTTTTCTTTGCGAGCATCTTGACTAGTATAGGCGTGATAATGGACGTGATCACAACAGCTAGAGCTATTTGCGAAGCACTTTGTCCAGCAATCGACGCAATGTATTCTGAGTTTTGCGACAAGATCAATGGCACAGAGACAGTTAGTCCCGCAACCGATGACATCGCAAGTGCGCTCACCCCAGTGCTCTTAAGTACTTTCACTTCAAATAATAGTAGTGGGAGTGCTATAAGCACGTAGAAAATCACTACCAAAACAATGCCTTGTATGCCTGATTTGAACGACTCGATAAGGTTTATGCCCGTACCAAAGCTCCAGCCCATAAACGGTGTAAGCATTGTAGTTGAGCCCTTGAATATGGCTGCGAAGTCTTTATCAAAGTTTGCGACCAAGATCCCTAAGACAAGCGGGATTAGAGTCGAAATTATTGGCGAAAAGTCAATAGCTTGCGATTGAGCGACTGAATACACAATGATTGGAAAAACTGGCAAACATAGAAGGCCAAGTAAACCAAAGGCGCTCTCATCAATCTTTGTAGCGTAGTCCTTAGTCAAGGCTATGTACAAGGACGGATTTAGTGATGCCAAAATGCATACGAAGCTCAATAAACTGATGCCAAAGATGCCTTTCTCACCGAAAAATTTGTAAAATAATAGTGAAAAACCCATAGTTAAAGCGATTTTAACAAGAAGCATAAGGCCTTGCTTCTTCAAAACCTTGGCAAGGCTCTTAAAATCAAGAGTTGTCGCCGAGCAGAATGTTATAAGTGCTACAACATAGTTAATTCCTTTTTTAGTAAATAAAGCTTCCGTTAGGCCACCAATGTAGAATAAATCAGGCCAAAATGTGTTAAACACCGCACTGATAAGCATTGGTATTAGAAGTAGGCCGCCCGGGATTTTTTTCATAATCTTATACATAATACATCCCCCTTTACACATTAATATTTTACCCTGAAAATAGTTTTTGCAAACAAAAAAAAACGCTCGGCCAAAGAACGTTTTTTTAGGTGGTGTAAATTATGTGTCTAAGATTATTCTTACAATTTAATTATACTATAGTCCATAATTTTAAATATGTCAATGGATTTCGCATAAATCGCCGCTTGTATAATAAATTACAATATATGACCCTCTTAGTATAGATAAATTTTATAAATATACTCTTTTCATCTCGCCATATTAATGGTATACTATTTAGGAATAAGGAGTGATATATTTGAATACAGTTTTTGGAATTATAATTGTAGCGGCGGTGACAGTTTTAAGTGAGTTCTTATCAAAGACCATAGCGCTTCCTGTTCCTGCAAGCATATACGGCATCATTATACTTTTTTTACTTTTGCAAATGGGCCTCGTTAAAAAAGAAAAAGTCGAAGGCGTGTGCAAATTTTTAATTAAAATCATGCCATTGACATTTATACCGAGCGCAGTTGCACTAATCGACAGCTTCCTAGACCTTAAGGCCATCATAGTCCCTGTCATAGTCGCAATTGTCTTCTCAACGATTTTTGTTATGGCAACGACAGGCTTTTTCTGCGAAACGCTTTTAAAGAGAAGGAAGGTGAAGTAATGACAGCAATTTTAATGCTTCTACTAACTGTAGCGCCCTACTTTTTCTTTGTCTACGTAAAAAAGAAAACAAAGTGGTCCTTTATCAATCCGCTTCTATTTGCAATAGCGGTCGACATGGCGGTACTTTTAAGTTTTAAGATAGACAGCAAAACTTACGCTTCTGGCGCAAAATACGTTTCTCTTTTATTAACGCCAGCTACCATCGCCCTAGCATATCCATTATATGAAGAGCTAAAAACTATAAAAGAAGACATAGTCCCAATACTTTTGAGCATAGTCTTCGGCGTATTCTCTTCAGTTTTAACGGTTTTTGTGATATATAAGATATTTATGCTTGAGAAAGTGCATTTCGCAACACTTTTACCTAAGTCCATCACAACAGCTATAGGCATAGACGTCTCCAAGTCAATGGGCGGGATAGTATCGATTACGGTCTTTACCATCATATTCACGGGGATATTCGGCGCCATGGTGAGTGATTGGGTCTTTAAGCTTATGAAGATTAAGTCAGACATCGCTAAGGGCGTTGCCTTGGGAAGCGCCTCGCACGCGATAGGTACAGCTAAGGCAAATAGTATGAATGAACTTACTGGGGCGGCGAGCTCGATGAGTTTAGTCATCAGTGGCATATTAAGTGTAATTATTCTACCTTTCTTCGTATAATTTTTTGTTCAAGCGCGCCCTTGGGCTCGTTCCTTCCTCGGCAATGCTCGAGTACGTTTAGTACACTGCGCTTGCCTCGTCGGTCCACATCGCCCAATCATCACGCTTGCTCCAAAAAATTTGTTTCATCAGGTTCATTGGCAAGGGGTAAAATTGCATCGCCTTATCCATCCACTTTCTCTGCAAAATCAATCATACTGAGTTAATTTATTGCGAGAAAAAATTAAAATATACAAAAAAGGACAGATTCGCTCTGTCCCTTTCTCATTATATATAATATAAAATATTATTCAAATTTTTTCACTGCGCATATATGAACTGTGCCCGGACCTGTGTGAGCGCCTATGCTCACGGCAAATGGATTTAGTTCTATAAGCTTATCGGGATACTTTTCTACAAGCGCATCCCTTACCTTAGTCGCAAGCTCAATGCAATCTGCGTGGCAAACCATGATCCTATCGTCATAAAGCTCGTGTCCGACCTCTTCCTCGAAGATCTCTACGGTCTTGGCTATGGCTCTATTAGTGCCTCTAACCTTGTCCCTTGTGTAAATTACTCCATCGTCATGAAGGTGAAGAATGACCTTCATATTGATTAAATTGCCGATAGTCGCCTTAAGCTTCGAGACTCTGCCGCCTCTTTGCAAGTACTCAAGCGAATCGACAAAGAAAACATATCTCGTGTTCTTCACAAAATTATCCGCATAAAGCTTAAGCTCGTCAAAGCTCATGCCCTCCTTCGCAAGCTTTGCAAGATTTATAGCCATCATACCTTGACCCATGGATGCGCCGCGCGAGTCAACGAGTAAAAGCCTGTCATCACCTATGCCCAAAGAGTTCATCGCAAGAACTGCGTTGTTAAAAGTTGACGACATGCCAGTAGAAAGCGATACGTATATCGCCTTATCATATTTATTTAAAACTTCCTCAAATTTCACTTCGTATTCGTGCGGAGTGATTGCTCCAGTCTTGTAAACAGCGCCATTTCTCATGTCTTCGTAAATCTCTTTGCCGCTGATGTCGACGCCATCTAGGTAAGTTTTATCATCCTTCATTATGGCGATTGGCATAATATCTATAGAAAAGTCCTTAGCTAAGTCTTTACCTATATCTGAAGCCGAATCTGTTATAATCTTAATACTCATGATTTCCTCCTCATATATACTTATTATATGATAAATTTACTATTTTTTCAAGTCCAGAATTATTTTTTTCGCTATGCTCATGGCGGAGCGGATCTCGTCCTCAGCCATAGCCCCGTAACCAAGTAGTAGCGCGTCCTTCGCCATAGGCTCATCACTTAGGTAATAATCTTTAAGTCTTGAGGCGTTAATTCCATTCTTTTTAAGCGCCATGACAATGGTTTCATAATCGTCTACGCCACTCACATATACTTTAAGATGCATGCCAGCCATGGAGTCGATGGCGTGAACACCCGGGATATCCTCAAGCTCATCAAGTAGCACGAGCCGCTTCTTATTGTAAATGCCCTTCATTCTGTTAAGCTGCCTTTCGAAGTGGCCGCCCTTCATAAAGTCCTTGACAAGTATCTGAACTATGTTTGACACGGTCGAGTTGATCTGCGGCTTGACCTCGTAGTACCTCTTGAGTAGCTCGTTCGGCAGAACCATGTAGCTCAGTCTTAACAAGGGACTGATGGATTTTGAAAAATTCGCGATGTAGATGACCTTATCCATCTCGTCGAGACTCTTTAAGGGTGAGAGCGCTCTCGATGAGTACCTAAACTCGCTGTCGTAGTCGTCTTCAATGATGTAGCGGCCGCTTGCACCATAAGCCCAGTTCAAAAACTCAAAACGCCTCTTAATTGGCATGACGGTCGCTGTCGGAAATTGATTTGACGGGGTAAGTAGCGCAGCCGTAAGGTTTGCACGCTTGAAGCGCTCGAAGTTCATCCCGCTATTATCCAGGCTGATGGGCTCGTAGTCAATATTATTGAGCTTCAAAAGCGTTTTGAGCTCCTTGTAGCCGGGATTTTCGAGACCAAGGCGAAGCTCCTTGTCCAAAATGATGAAGACTATAGTCAAAAGCTGCTCAAGACCCGAACTGATGATGATGTTATCCTCGCTAGTCTTGATGCCGCGCGCCTTGAAGAGGTAATTCTTGATTTCGTGACGCAGGCCAAAAAGACCTTGATAGTCCCTCTCATAAAATTCCTCGTCATAAATGACCTCTTGCGTGAAAATTTTTTTAAATTTGTCAATGGGGTAGCTTTCTTTATCGCCTTCGCTGATGGCAAAGGAGTACTTGTAGCTCTCCTTCTCTGGTCTAGCCGCGTTTATGGGCTCCGCCTTAAAATTATACAAAGAACCGATCTCGCTAACGAAGTAGCCGCGCTTCTCGACGCTCTCTATGTAGCCTTCGCAGCTAAGGGCGTCGTATGCCGCTCTAACAGTATTCGTGGCGACAGACATCTCCTTAGCGAGTGCCCTCTTAGATGGCAGCCTCTCGCCTTTCTTAAAGCGCCCTTCAAGTATGGCGTCCTTAAAATATTCATATATCTCTTCATAAATTGGCCTATCGCCTTTCAAATCTATTTGCATAGCTCCTCCTATCTGGTACCATCAAATTAATCATAATTGGTACTTTTAATTATACCATAATCCAAGTATAATAGCTATAAAAGAGGAGGAATATTATGAATAAAAAATTTTTAGACTTTACAAATACACTTAAGGGCGGCGTCATCATGGACGTTACTAATCCTGAGGAAGCGAAGATTGCTGAAAGTGCCGGCGCGTGCGCTGTCATGGCGCTTGAGAGAGTGCCTGCAGACATCAGACGCGAAGGAGGCGTTGCTAGGATGAGCGACCCAGAAATGATTCTTGAGATCAAAAACGCTGTCAAGATCCCTGTTATGGCGAAGTGCAGAATCGGTCACTTTGTTGAGGCTGGCGTTTTGGAAGCACTTGGCGTTGACTACGTCGATGAATCGGAAGTTTTGTCAAAGGCTGATAACGACAATCACATAGACAAATACAAGTTCGACGTGCCTTTCGTTTGCGGGGCGAGAGACATAGGCGAAGCGCTTAGAAGGATCGAAGAAGGCGCATCGATGATTAGAAGCAAGGGCGAAGCAGGTACTGGCGACGTCGTACAAGCTGTGAGTCACTTAAGACAGATACTTGGCGGCATCTCGCTACTTGTATCGAAGAGAGAGGACGAGCTTTATACTTTTGCTAAGGAATATAGAGTTAGCTACGATATAGTGAAGTACGTTCATGACAATAAGAGACTACCTGTACTAAACTTCTCAGCTGGCGGTGTAGCAACACCTCAAGACGCAGCACTTATGAGAAGACTTGGTGCTGAAGGCGTCTTCGTTGGCAGCGGTATATTTAAGAGCGAAGATCCAGAGAGAAGAGCTAAGGCAATAGTTAAGGCAGTGGAAAATTATGAAGATAACAAGATTATAGCTGAGGTGGCGACTGGACTGGGTAAGGCTATGTTTGGGATTAATGAGGATGAGTTATCCATAAAAATGGCCGATAGATAAAATTTCGCGTTAGAATTGCGCCTAAGGCTCGCGCGCTTCGCTTCCTCCCTCAACGTACCCGTTAGTACGATGTCGGTCGGTCGCTCGTTATGCTGCGCCTTATCCATCAATTCTATCCGCAAAATTTGGTTTTGATTTAGTTCGTTGACACGATAATAAAATTTGTGAAAATGTAAATTTAGACATAAAAGAAGGACAGAGATTTTATTTTCTCTATCCTTTCTTTTTTGTTTACATTAAATTATTTAATTAATTTGATTTTAGATCTTACTTTGTTCATTAAGCATCCTCTCCACAGCATTTTGCAGAGCGATTTGATGAATCTCGTCTAAATGAACCAGATCATAACAAATTGAAGAACTTAGGACTATATGTCCTAAAACCTTTACGCTATGTAGTCAAAAGAAGAACCTCGTCCTAAATGAACCAGATCACAACAAATTCTGTAGTCAAAATTGATGAATGGGACGAAGTGGACTGACGAAGCAAGCGGAGTGTACAAATGTACTCGAGCATTGCTAAGGAAGGAACAAGTTCCAGTCGCAATTTTGATAAGAATTCTTTATTTATGATAAGCTTCGTTATTGATTATTTTAAAGCATCTAAACACCTGTTCAAGTAGTACCACTCTCATCAGTTTATGATTCATGGTCATTCTACCGAAGCTTAGCTTTAAGTCTGCCTTATCTGAGACTTTCTTGTTGAATCCATTGGACCCGCCTATAATCAAGCTGATCTTGGAGTAACCATCGACGCCTGCGTTTTTAATCGCGTCTGCGAATTCTTCGCTTGTTAGAAGCTTTCCAGCTATTTCCAAAGTGATGACGAAGCTCTCTTCATCAAGCTTCGTAAGTATTTCTTCTGACTCTTCATCTATAATCTTTTCGAGCTCGGCGTCTGAGAGCTTATCGGGCTTATCTCTATCTTTGAGTTCTATAATATTAAGCGAGGCGAAGCGCGAGATGCGTTTTTTGTACTCGTCTATGGCCTCGTTTAAGTACTTTTCCTTGATTTTACCAAGTACTATGAGATCAATCTTTAGCATCTAATCCACCTCGTATACAAGTGTTCTTTTTAGTCTGTGTGTGACTCTTAGCCTAAAGTCTTCGGCTCTTCGTCCTGACTGAAGGAGCTCTTTATAAACTGTCATGTAAGCGAGTTTCTCTGTGTTGTTCTCGTGCGATAGGTGCGCTAGGAAAACTAATTCGTTCTTGTCCTTTAATGACTTTTTAATCAGGTCTGCGGCCTGCATATTAGAAAGGTGGCCTTCTTCTGAACGCACTCTTCTCTTTAGGTAGTAGCTATATGGGCCCTTCTCAAGCATCTCCTCGTCGTGATTGCTCTCGATGTAGTAGATGTCGGAGTCCTTAATCGCATCCGCTATGTCACTATCAACAAGGCCAGTATCTGTCAGTATGCTGAGCTTTTTATTCCCTGCGTATATGGCAAGACCAACTGGGTCGTAGGCATCGTGATAAACCTTAAATGGCTTTATCACTAGGTCCTTCACTTCAAAAGCGCCGTCAAAGATATTGACATGACTCTCCTTAACTGAGCCGATGCGCGGCAGCGACGCGAGGTAGGTCTTTTCATTGGCATATAGTTTTGCGCCGTACTTCCTCGAGAGTATTCCTGCGCCTTGAACGTGGTCTCTGTGCTCATGCGTTAATATAACTGCGTCTAGGTCCTTGATGTCTGTACCTATCTCCTTGAGTGCATTTTCTGTTGTCACGCCATTGAGCCCCGCATCTATCAAGACTTTGGTGTCTTTGTACTCGATGTAGTTTGCGTTTCCGCAGCTACCAGAGCTCAATGAGCAAAATTTTAATATGTCTTTCATATATTTCCCTTCGTTATAATATCATCTTGTAACCGTCTGAGAAAGTGATTCTCCAGTGCGGTTTGGCTCTAAGCCTTGTAATCTTAAGTTCCTCTGCTTGGTCCATGGTCACTTGATCGAGGTAGTAGCAAAGCTCGACTCTGTCTATGGTCTTGCCCTTTACTTCGGGCTTATCGATAATTGAAAGTATCTTGTCCTTCACATCGTCAAGCGCAAAGACTTCGTCCTCCGTGTTAATGTATTCAAGGCACATTGCGTCGACTCTCCTCACGCCTCTTTTGTCAATGGTGAAGTTTATAAAGCTATTCTCCAGGTAGATGTCATCATGCTTTACCGCGTAATGCACTTGGTAGCTCCCTTCGTCCATGTAGGCGCCGTCAAAGACCATGCCTCTGATTAAAATTTCCTTCTCTTTCAAAAATTCGTTCGCTAGCTCTATCGCCTTGTCCATGTCGAGACTCGGGTACTTAACTTCCTCTGTAGCGTCCATGTAGCTAAATAGCGTTCCTTGCGATAGCGAGACGCTTCTTTCGCCCTTTGTTAATAGCTTTAGATCGTAGCGGTCATCAAGCTCCGCCTCGCCATTAAAAAAGTTCTCGTTAATCTTCTCAAGATCGAAGTCGTAGTACTTAAGTATATAACCCTTGTACTCGCCCCCTGTCTTGAGCTCTTTTTCGTCTATATCTATATCTTGCGCTTTAAGTATCTCAATCGCATCATTTTTGCTAATGGATAGACTGCCATCGTCCTTGGTTTTTTTCATATACATAGTTAATAGAACGACGTCTATAATCAAAAAGCATACTAGGAGTATGGATTTAGCTTTGTTCCAGTTCATAATCTCTCTCCTTTATCAGCTCAAATGTCTTCGCATCGAAGATGAAGTAGCCCTTCTTCGTGTCAATACGTATCTTTGGCGCAACGGACTCGCCCTCGTCCTTCTTCACTAGATAGACGATGCTGATCTTGTCAATGGACTTAAGCGGATTCTCCTCAGCGTTGTCACGAAGTAAAACTGCATTCTTCTCAATCAGTTCGAGTATGTTCTTCGTGTAAAAAGCTTCTTGGGAGTCCTTATTGAAGCTGGCCTTATTAACTGAGGCAAAGCGCACTTCGTCCATGAAGACGTCGACGTATGCGTAATGATCTGCGTCCTTCTCGTAGCTTAGTTTTATCCCATCTAGGTAGTAGTCGAAGCTTATCCTATATCCCACGCTCTCTTCGCTTGTAATCTCTTCTATCTTGGAGACTTTTAGAGGCTTTTCTTCCTTGATGCCCTCTTGCAGAAAGCCTATAGCCGTCTCTATCGACTTAAGCAAATTTCTTTCCTTGTAATTTTTCTTCAGTGGGTCAAAGTACTCGATTGAGCCGTCGTACTTAAGCTTGATAACTTCTGAGTCGTAGCTATATATCTTTGAGAAGTCTTTTTCCTCAAGCTCCTTTAAATACTTTAGTTCCTTATCGAAAAACCTTTGCGCAAAACTCCTCGCATTCTCCCTGTCAAGTATGTCGAAATCGTGTGCAACTGTGTATTTATCGAAGATGTAGCTCGCGTACTCGTCTTGATACGGTATGTATAAGGGGCTCTTCTCCCCAAGTATGCTCGATGCGTTATAATAGTACGCTAAATTCGGTTTTAGCTCAAGATTATTTACTATGGAATTTGGTATTGAAAGAGATGTATTAAGCTCAGTAACTTTGTATATGGAAGCGTCCGTCTTAAACATCGCCTCGCCGCTATATAGAAGGATGGCTATCTCCTTAATATTTTTATCATCATCTATAAAATTATTTTTCTCCATGATATTAAAAGTTCTAGCGATTAATCTTAGTGGGAAATTGTCGATGAAAGTGAAGACAACTGATCTAGAGCTCTCTATAGCCTTTTCGTACTCCTCTTCGCCAATAAGGCTCACTCTGTAATTATTTTTCGTAAAGACATCAGAAAAAAACCCTTTGAAACTTTGGAAGAGTCCTTGCTCCCCAGGGTTGTCTAAAACAGTGTGCTTGTCCTTTGAAAAGTTGACGATGGCAGTCTCGGCGCTAATGTAGTCCTTTAGCTCCACCTTCTCTTTCTCCTTTGCCTCGATACCGACTCTTCTCTCACTAGAAAAGTCTAGCCATAGCTTTGAACTTAAGAATATGGCAAAAATAATCAAGAAAAAAAGAAGGGCTGTCTTGATTCTTTCTCTCAATCTAGCTCCTCCTATCTCAAATTTTTTATTAGATCAATAGTTTTCATAAGTGTAATGCTTTCTGATAACTTATCTGTGTCAGTTAAGTATATGTAGAAAACCTTCTCCGACTTCGCTGTGCTTATGACTATCTTGTTAAGCCCATTCATAAGACTAAGCTTTTTGGAGAATATACCTAAAGATCCAACACTTATACTTGTCTTTGATAGCTCTTCATATCCATCGTCCTTAATCACTTCTTCCTCAAAGTGCTTCTTAAAGTCATCAAGCTTAGGATACTTGTCCTTGTAGCTTTCAAAGTCCTTAAAGCTAATGTCCTTTAGGTAGTGTTTTATCTCAACATTCGCATTCTTCGGTGCACTGCCATTGATAAATAAAGTTTCGTCAATGGTAGAGTATATATCTTGATCAGGTTTTGTAACCTTAAATACATATGCATCTTTCGCAAAAGAAGATGATCCAATTGTGAATATGAAAAGGCATAAAATAAAGATTAAGACTTTCTTTTTCATACCTTCCCTCCTTATCTACATCTATTATAACATAGATGGGAGGGCTTTTATATTACAGTTGTATTAAATTGTTATTACTAATTTATTTCTTTATATTCATCGATTAAGAAGGTAAATGTCGTGCCTATACCAAACTTTGAAGTGAAGACTATGTCTGCTTTGTAGGCGTTTGCCATCTCCTTAGCGATGGAAAGGCCAAGACCTGTTCCACCCATCTTTCTCGAGCGGCCCTTTTCGACTCTGTAGAACCTCTCGAAGATTCTCTTTTGGTCCTTCTCTGGTATGCCTATACCATTGTCAATAACGTCGATGTGGATCTTGCCTAAAACTGAATATAGTTTTACCTCGATGGTGCCTTCTTCATTCGTATACTTAATCGCGTTCGATATAAGATTTGTGATGATCTGTTCAAATGAGTCAGCGTCGATCAGCGCCTTAAGCGGCTCATTGGCAATAGAGTAGATAAGCTTTTGCTTCTTTTCGTCCGCAAGTATCTTTAGCTTGTCAATCGCGTCCTTAACCTTATCGTTAAGCACAGTGACCTTGACGTCCTCCCCGCCCTTGTAATCGATATTCGATAGAAGAAGTAGGTCAAGAACAAGTCTGTTCATCCTGTCCGCTTCCTTCTCGATAACGCCTAAGAACTTGTTTTGCATCTCCTCTGGCACGCCGCCCTCAAGCAGCGTCTCCGAGTAAGACCTTATAGCCGTGATAGGCGTCTTTAATTCGTGCGAAACATTGGCAACGAACTCCTTACGCATGTTGTCAAGCCTGTGCTCCTTAGTTATGTCTTGGAACATGATGATGATGCCGCCAAGACTATAGTCCTCGTTTTCGAATGGCGCATAAGTCATCTTGTAGACACCGCCCTTAAGCTCGATCTCCTCTTCGCCTTCAAGGGTAAATGGATTATCGAAATTAATCGATGAAAGCCCGATCTTGTCAAGGTTAAAGTACCTTTGCGTGTCCCTCTTTATGTCAATATCAATAAGTTTTTGCGCAACAGAATTCGCGTGAATAAGCTCACCCTCGCTGTTTAAGGCGATGATGGCCTCAGTCATATTTGTAAATATGGTCTCGAGCTTCTTTTGCTCAAGGTCCTTCTCGCTAATGGTCTTGTTCAGCTCATTTGTAAGCGTGTTAAACATAGACGCCAGCTTACCTATCTCGTCTTTGCTCCTTACCTCAACCTTTTGAGTGAAGTCGCCCTCAGCAAGTCTCTTGGCCTTCTGAGTTAAGCTACTGATAGGTGAAACTATTGACGAAGCGAGTAGATAAGCAATGAGTATCGTTACGAAGATCGCCGCCAAACTGATCACAGTAAGCAGTTGTCTCGCCTTCTTTACAGTCGCCTCAACCATCCTTGTAGAGCTGATTACGTAGACAACGCCCTTGACCTTGCCTTTCTCCGATACGACAGGGTAGCTTAGATGCACTTCGGCATCTATTCCATCGCCGATAATCTTTTCGCTTAAGTTGCCCTTTAGAGCCTCAAGTAGCATCGCTTGATTGATCGTGTCAACATCATAAGCGTTTTTGCCTACTATAAGCCTAGTGCCTTCGTCGTTACCCGCAATAACCGACGGGTAGCTGTCATTGCTTATAACGTAGACAAGTTCGTCCGCGTTAAACCTATTCTCATCTATAACAGTCTGTATGTGAGTGACAGCGTCTTCGTCCGACCAGTTCTCCTTCGTAAAGTATCTTGAGGTCGAGGTCATGGTCTCAACCTGCTTTTTGATATCGTCCTTTAGACCCTTCATTAGCTCAGTTTCAAGCCCTGTAACAATGAAGGCAGCAACGCTCACTAGGACAAATAGTACTAGCGACGCGTAGATGATGACAAACCTAAACTTTATCGAATTAAACTTCATTTGAGATGTAATAACCCATGTTTCTTCTTGTCTTGATGTATTTGTAGTCGTCTGTTAATTTCTCGTCAACTTTTTCGCGCACACGTCTGATAGTTACGTCGACAGTCCTTACATCGCCGATGTAGTCGTAGCCCCAAACGTCCTTAAGTAGATCCGCCCTTGAGAATACTTCGTTAGGGTGCTGCATCAGATATTTTAGCACTTCAAACTCACGAAGAGTTAGCTCAACCGGTTTTTCCTTCTTAAATACTTGTAATAGAGTCATATCCATCCTTATATCGCCTATGGTAATGGAGTTTTCAGTCGATTTACTCTTAGGCGCGCGTCTAAGATTCGCCTCAACCCTTGCAATTAACTCCCTTATGCCAAATGGCTTAGTGATGTAGTCGTCAGCGCCAAGCTCTAGACCCTTGACTTTATCAGCTTCCTCTTCCTTCGCAGTCAGCATAAGTATAGGGAACTTATACTTTTGTCTTAAAAGCTCAAGCGTCTTAAAGCCGTCCATCTCAGGCATCATGACGTCAAGTAGCATTAGGTCCGGCTCGTATTCATTCACCGCAAGAAGCGCTTCTTTGCCGTCGTGAACCGCCTTTGTTTCAAAACCTTCCTTTTGTAAATTGAACTCGATGATATCAGTTATCGTCGTTTCGTCGTCAACAATTAGTATATAACCCATAACTCCTACTCCTTATTTTTATATATTACTATCCTCTTCTACGATTATGGCCTTGCCACTATCGCCATTTTTCTCATCTTGAGTATTTTCATCTTCTTTAGTAAAATCACTAGCAATAGTAGAATCACTTTCTAAAGCATTTTCACTATCAATAGTAGAATCACTTTCTTTAACAGAATCACTTTCTTTAGCAGAATCGCTATCAATAGTAGATTCACTTTCTTTAGTATTTTCACTTTCTATAGAATTTTCGCTTACTTCACCATTTTCGCCATTGCCATCAACATTAGCATTATCATCTTCATTAAAGATCTTCATAAACTCTTCTCCGCTGATGGTTTCTTTCTCGATAAGGTATTTTGAAATCTTATCAAGCTTAGTCCTATGCTCACTAAGTATGCGTTTTGCTTCTTCATAAGCCTCTGCAATAAGGTTTTTGACGATATCGTCGACCTTGGCAAAGGTGTCTTGGCTCGCTGTAAGCTCGCCTGCGCCGCCTAGGTAGCGGTTTCCTTCACTCATTAGGCTCATCATAGGAAAGTCGTCGCTCATGCCGTAGCGCATAACCATGTTTCTAGCGATGTTTGTGATTTGCTCTATATCGTTACTTGCGCCAGTCGTAATTACGCCGAAGACTATATCCTCAGCGGCTCTACCTCCTGATGCAGTGACCATCATATTGAAGAGCTCTTCCTTGTCCATAAGGAACTTTTCTTCTGTATCGGACTGTAGTGTGTAGCCGAGTGCACCCGATGTCCTTGGTATGATGGTGATCTTCTCAACTGGTGCGCTCTTCTTTTGAACAGCTGCGACTATCGCGTGACCAACTTCGTGGTAGCTGATCATTTCGCGCTCTTTCTTTGAGATAATCATAGTTTTTCTTTGATAGCCAACTATAACTACTTCAACTGACTCTTGTAAATCCTCTTGTATTACATAATCTCTTTTGTTTCTAACCGCTCTAAGTGCCGCTTCGTTCACGATATTTGCAAGGTCCGCACCTGATGCGCCTGCTGTAAGTAGACCTATCTTTTTAAAGTCTACATCGTCTGACATCTTGATATTTCTTGAATGTACCTTTAATACGGCTATTCTACCATTAAGATCAGGTAATTCAACTGGTATACGCCTATCGAAACGACCTGGACGAAGTAAAGCTGGGTCAAGTACTTCTGGTCTATTTGTTGCCGCAAGTACCACTATACCTTTTTTGGAGTCGAAGCCGTCCATCTCTGTAAGTAATTGGTTTAGAGCTTGCTCTCTCTCGTCGTTTGAGGAGAAAGATCCTTCACGTGACTTACCTATGGCGTCGATCTCGTCTATAAATATGATGCATGGCGCCTTCTCTTGCGCTTCTTTGAATAATTCTCTAACTCTCTTGGCTGCAAGTCCCACGAACATCTCTACGAAGGACGAACCCGATATGGAGATGAATGGCACGTCTGCTTCGCCCGCAACTGCTTGTGCTAGAAGGGTTTTACCTGTGCCCGGAGGTCCTACGAGTAAGGCTCCTTTAGGAAGGTTGGCGCCTATCTTGGCGTACCTTTCTGGGTAGTGAAGGAAGTCGACTATCTCTAGAAGCATCTCCTTCGCTTCTTCTTGGCCCGCAACGTCTTCGAAAGTCTTCTTTTGCTTGCCCTTTACATAAACTTTGGCGCCCGATTTGCCGAAGCCAAATTTATCAAGGCCGCCACCCATATCCTTGAATAAAATTCTGGATAGAACGAGACCCATAATCAAAAATGTCGCTATCGGTAATAGGAAGCCCAAGATTTTTACTAAGATCGATGGCTCTTCGATGATCTCACTACCGAAGTGAACGCCCTTTGCCTCAAGCTTTTCAGTAAGGCCGTCGTAGTCCCACTCGCCTGTGATGAAGACCCTAAGCTCTTCGTCTTCACTCTTGATTATGGCCTTGCCACTTTTATCTAATTTTGCTTTTTCAAATTTTAATTTCTTGTCATTGTCTTTATCGCGAACAGCCACATAATCAGGCTTAAGCTGAAATACAATGTTGCCGCCCATCTTTTGCACCTTGTCAACAACGCCCTCGTCAATCGCTTCCAAAAAAGCATCGTAAGTGACCTTCTCAACATTCGGCTTCATGATGTCCTTCATGAAGAAGACATTGAAGAAGTAGGCAATGATTAGTATAACTATATAGTAATAGACGAGAGACTTCTTAGGCCCCTTCTTATCTTTATTGTTCTTATCCATGTTCTCACTCCTTTATTAAGTATATATACCCATTCGACCATATACTTAGCTATTTTAATTTTAACACAAAAATCTATTTTTTTCAATAAAGCAAGGTACAAAAAAAGAACTGCTCTCACAGTCCTTTTTCGTTTAATCTATTCTATAATAATAGTCTCTATACCATATTAATAGTTAGCGATAGTGTATGCACTTGCGTTTGGATTGAAAGTGAATTGCACGTAGCTCCTCTTAACTAGGTCGGCCTTGGTCTTGATAGGCTTGTTGAAGACGTTAATGTATCTCACCTTGTCAAGCACTTTAACGGACGCTTCGTTTGATCCGGCAACGACGTAGACGTTTTTACCCATGTCGGCAAGCTCCTTAAGCTTCGAATGAAGTAATTCTGCTTCTTTCTTGTCAGTGAAGCCGCCCTTGCCAAAGACAGGGCTAGTCATAGTCACGACAACGTTCTTTTGCGTGATGTTCTTAAGGCTGCCTGTGATGTAGGACCACTCTTTTGCGTCGGAAAGCCTTAGCGACCTCTTCGAAGTATTTAGGTTTAGTATAAAGGCGTTTGTCGTTGCGCTTGTCGAGAAGACGTTTCCATTCTTAAGAAGGTTCTTCGAAACTGCCTTCTTCATGGCGCTGTCGTAGCTATTAAGCGTAATGCCTGTATCAACTTTATTCATCTTATTGATTATGGCAGCCTTGGCGCCAGCAAAATTTTTGTCTTGATTAGCATCGTAGCCTGAAACCACTAGGTATTCGCCGCCACGAGCCTTTGCTAAGAAGCCTTTTTGACTATCTGCCAGAACGGATGAATTGTCTATGGCGTTTTCAAATTTGTGTTCATATAGTAAATCGATTGCGTCGACCAAGATCTTTGACTTGACCATGGCAGAGTTATTGGAGCTGCCAATGTAGATGTTTAGTAGGCTATATGGATACGCCTCGTTGTCAGGAATTTCTGCCTCAAGATATCTATAGTCACTAAAGTTAATCTTTTCAGTGAAAGTGATTTGCTCAGCAAAGCCTTCGCTGTCCTTGATAGTCGCCTTAAACATGGCGCCCTTCGCATCGCCCTTAACCCATATGCCAAGCCTCTTTGGCTTTCCTTCTAAAACTGGTGCCTTCTTGAAGCTTATATATGCAGCTCTCGAGTCATCAAGCTTTGAAAAGTCGTAGTTAAGCTCAACCGCGCCCTTACCTTGCTTAGCGTCCTTTGAAATTTTTAGGCTAGCTGCCACTTTGTCAGCCGGGAAGCTCGATGCCTTAATATTGTCAAGGCTTTCAAAATCTAGTAACGGCTTTGTATTGAAGCCAATAGTTACTGGTATGTTCTTATAAGTATTTTTATAGCCCATAGTGATGTAGCCGTAACCAATATTATTTGATGCAGTGAAAACATTTCCACTCATCGCACCAACTTTGCCCCAGATGGAGAAATTAATGCTTGAAGTCGGTATCTTCGCGCTGCGGCCTTGATTATCTAGACCAATAATATCTTTTATAGTAAATTTATCGCCAGGTTTTGCGTTTATCTTCTCAGTAGAACTCCTTAGCTCAACCGGCTCTGAGTATACTTCGATGTTTTTCGTATCGCTCGCGCCTTGGTAAGTGACTGTGACTTGTGAAACGCCTTGACTAGCGCCAATGAAACTACCCCCTGCACAAGATGCGCCATTCGTAGCGCTTGCACTTACTGCATTTGCGTCAACTCTAACTGGATTGTTGCTAGCGTCGTAAGCTTTAACACTGTAACCTACTGGTACACCAGGGAAAGCCTTGTCAGTATCAAGCTCAAGCTCAATTCTTGCTGCAGCGCCTGGATTGTCATTCGAGAATACGCCAACGCCCGATACAACCGCTCTTGGAGTGCCGCCCGATGGCTTGTTGATGATCTCAGCCGAGTCCATTGCCTTAGTCTTTTTGACCATGGTAGTCGATCCGCCGCCATCAAGGTTCATCGCATTGTAGCAGCCGAAGCTCTTAAAGAGTTCGCCGAATTCCTTTTGAGTAAGACCCGCATAGCCATTCCTTCCGTCAACAGTGATGATGACTATCTTTGAGCCGTCTTGAGTGACTCCGATACCAGTCCTTGGGTGCCTGCCTTTATTAACAATATTAGTTTGCATTGCTACGCCATTTTTCAAGATGATCGAGCCGCCGCCCATAGCGAATTTTAGACCATTGTGGTCAACATTTGAAGTGACTTGTAGTTCAAGCGGAGTTCCTAGAGTTAGACTTGCTAGAGGCGAATCATTTTGGCTAAGTACGTAGCCATCTTGAGGGATGTCGAAAGGCTCGCCGTTCGTTCTAATGTCAGCAACAACACCATTAACCACAAGGATTTCAGTCATGTTCGCAGACTTCGCGCCGAAACTCTTCTTGCCCCAGTCCCTTGTTAGTAGAGAAAGGTACTTGTAGCCACCGTAAGCCTTGTTGTAACCGCTAACGTGGTATTTTGCGCCAGTAAGTTTATTTAAGATGTCAACAGATTGAGTGATGTAGCCCACATGCGAGTCGCCAGCACTGCTTTGGTAGAAGACAGGCAGATTGTTCTTGCCCTCTTGAGCCGAGCTGATAAGTTTGCCGTCATTCACGATCACGCCAAGCGTCGATGGATGCGGTTGGTAGTTGAAGTAGTCGCCGTTAACACCAGCAACAGCGCCGCTTACAGAGACCATGTCCTTAACATTCGACCTGTGAGATACACCTTCAGTGTTAAACATCGCCTTGATCTCGTTCATGCCGCTAGTCGCGTCAATCGTCAAGACATTTAAGTTTTGCCAGCCCTCAGAGGTGAACCTCTCGATGTTCGCGCGATGCACGCCGCTCGCCAAATACTCTTCCTTTCTTTCTTCGTTAATTATATAAGCTAAAGAACTTTGACTTAAAATCGAAAATGCAAGCGTTGCGCTCAAAGCGATACTTGCTATGCGTTTAAATTTCATTTTATCCTTCCTTTCTATCATACGTCTCCATTATATAACAAAAACGATTAACTTTGTTAATATTCATGCAATTGTAACTATTTTGAAATATTGAGAATAGTTTTGTCAGACGCCTATTAAGATAAAATAAAAATATTGTAAATTCGTGAGATAATAGAAGAAAAACTATAATAATATTAGTTTTAATGAGAAAATAAGATTTATCTTCACTTGCAAGAATGGATAGAGAACGGTATAATAGGTGAGTAATATTTCGGCGGGGTGTAGCGCAGTTTGGTAGCGCACGTGGTTTGGGACCATGGGGCCGGGAGTTCGAACCTTCTCACCCCGACCATTAAAAAAGAGAGAGCATTGAGCTCTCTCTTATTTTTTGCGCCAAAATTGCGACTAAATCGTTTTCTTTCGTTGTAAGATTTTCACTAAAGTAGTTTATTTTTTTATATAATTACCACGATACTTATTTTAATCAAATTACATATTTTTTATATCATTCAATATGCATTTACGTGAGCAATGGACATCGAAAAGTATTTTACTCGCTTGCTGCGTCTACGAAAACTGATATAGATATCGAAAAGTGTATTACTTGTGACTTAGGCTTCGCAAATTGGAAATTTCTAAAAGCTCGTTCACTTGCAAAACCATATTCGTTCGCTACGCTCAACTAGATGGTTTTGCGGCCAGTTCACTTCGCTAATAAATTTCACAATTTGTTCAGATGCGTCACTTCGTTAATAGCACTTTTCTTTTATTTAATAAAGAAAACAAAATTTTAATCTTAAACAAGTTACGCTCGTGAACATCACTTTTCTCTTTATTGCGCTTTTGCAGATCAAACAAGTTCAAGGCGTATTTTTTCTTATTTTGATCAATTTTTTATCTTCTATCGCATCAATACACATATACGCGGGATTGAAGAACCCCGTTCATAAATGGACGTGAACCTTTACGCTATGCAGAGCAAACGAAGGGTCAGACGAAGTCGCCCAAATACTTAGTTCGCAGAGAAGTTGAGATGATTTTGCGTTGTACAGAATTTTTTTGGAGTGGCCGTAAGTTTAATCAAATCGACGTTCACTTCGTTCCGTCTCTTTGTAAACTCTGGCATAAATCATACATAGCCAATCGAACTTCGTTTCACTCGTTCTCTTGGTGTATGAAATTAACGTGTGCAAATGCGCACTCCGCAGCGACGAAAAATTCTAAACTAGCTAAAGGGCGAATTTTAACAAGAAACACTATAAAAACAAGGGCCAGCAAATGCTGACCCTTTGTTTTTGCTATGTAGTGCACCCGACTCCGTGCGCCCCCTCCAAGTGTTACCACAACAGACAGCTCCCGAACGGCACCCTCGCGGCACACACAAATACATACTTATCGCTGCTTCCGCCAGGACCTGACGAGGTTCGTAAGATTTATGTTGCGCAAGAACCCTTCGTTCAACACCTCTTATTGTGGGCAAGCCCCACAGAAGACGCCCTCGGTCGGGAATTCATTCCAAATATAGCGGATTTATGGTTACAGGATGCCGCTACCTTCCCAACTAGCACGTGGCGGAGAGAAGGGGATTCGAACCCCTGATACGCTTAATCACGTATACCCGCTTTCCAGGCGAGCGCCTTCAACCAACTCAACCATCTCTCCACGCCGATTGTTTTACAAAGTTTTTAACTTGACTTAACCATTATAGTATAAATAGCTGTTCTTGTCAAGATATATTATTTAAGCAAAAAAGATCCGCCCATATCAATGAGCGGACCCTTTAGGACTTTATAAATTATTTACTTATAACTCTTCTTGTTAATTTAACTTGCTTCATAACTGGATCCCAGATGATGTCAGAACCATCAACTAGGCCAAGTGCTCTTGCTATGTTAGCGATTGGAAGCATTGTTCTACTGCTGTTGATTTCAGGCTTAACATCACTTGTGTAAGTTACGCCATTAACAATAATCTTGTTAGACTTTATAGGTATTTCAACTCTTTGAGTTAAATCCCAGATGATAACAGTCTTAGTTTCAGGTACCCAAGATACTTGTAGACCAAGAGCTTCAGCAACATATCTTAGTGGAAGCATTACTCTGCCGTTCTTAACGTATGCAGCAACATCCATTTGGTGAGTAGTTGTAACGTTCTTGTTCACCTTAGTAAACACGTTAGAACCAACGTTTATAGTTGCGCTTGCTTCAAATACTTGTGGAGTCTTTTCTTCAACTGGCTTCTTTTCTTCTTCTTTTTCTTCTTTTACTTTGTCTTTCTTGTTTCTATGATATCTGTAATAGTAATAGTCATCATAGTAATATCCATAGTATGACCAGTCAGTAAATTCTACATAAACTGTAACGTTACTTGCTGGCATTGTAAATGTGTCAGTTGTGTTGAAATTATATCTACCGTAGTTATAGTATCCACGGTTGTATCTATCGTAGTATCTGTAGTTTTTGTAGTGATTGTAGTGTTTATCATATAGGTAGTCTTCATAGCTACTATATCTTCTGTAGTAGTTATCTACATAGTCGTCATAGTATCTGTAATAGTCACTGTCATAAGCATCATAATATCTATCGTTGTATCTATCGTAATATCTGTTATAGTATTTATAGTCATAATCATCCCAGTATCTGTAGCCGTTGTTCCAGAAGCTGTAGTGTCTATCTTTTAGATAAGCATCATAGCTTGAGTAATCATGGTAATAATTGTTTTCATAGTCACTGTAGTATCTGTAATAGTCACCATAGTAGCCATCGTAATATCTGCCGTTGTATCCATAGTAATAGTAGTCGTTGTAAGCATAGTTCTTGATAATATGTTTAATATTATTATCATCTATATAGTAAACGTTTTTAACTGCATAGCCATAGTTTGGTGTAGCTGTTACAGTGATAGTTTGTTTTTCTTTAGCTAAAGTTGGACTTACTGTGAAAGATCCGTGATTTGTGTATGCTTTAGATATTGTATATTCTTTTGTTTCTGGCTTTGGTTCTGGCTTTTCTTCTGCTTTCTTTTCAAATTCTGCTGTAATTTCTACATTTGCAGCTGGCATTTTAAATTTGTTGTCTTTAACTTCAACTTTAGTTTCTCCAGCCATAACCTTAAGTTCTTTAAGTTTATAACCTTTATCTGGAGTGATAGTTAATGTAATTTCAACATCTTTCTTAGCTGTTTTCTTATCTGCTTCAACTTTACCATTTGTAGTATCTTTTATTGTTATGTTATGTTCTTTTTCTGCTTCTTCTTTCGCTTTCGCATCAATAAGTGCTTTTGTTACATCTTCTTTCTTTGTTGCATCGTTTATAGCTTTCTTTGCAGCTTCTTTTTCTGCTTCTGTTAAATGTGTTAATTTGCCTAGTTCTTCTAAAGCTGCATCTTTAGCTTTTTTAAGCGCTTCCTCTTCTTTAGCTTTTTTAGCTTCGTCATCTTTTGCTTTTGCTTCAGCTACCGCTTCATTTATAGCTTCTTTAGTTTTAGCATCATCGATAGCTTTTATTGCAGCTGCTTTGTCTTCTTTAGATATGTTTTCTAAAGCATTAACAGTTGCCTTAGCATTTGTCTTGTCTTCATCTGTTGCAGGTGTACCTTCTTCATCTGTTTCACCTTCGCCAGGTGTAACTACTGGTGTTTCATCTCCTGTTCCTGGTGCTGGTTCAGTTGTTGGTTCCGCAAATACATTCATTGGCATTACTGTTACTAGCATCACGAATACCATTAGCATAGCCAAAATATTTCTAAACTTTTTCATACTACTACCTCCTTAGTGTAGAATAATTTTGAAAGTCCTAAATAATTCTTTCTTATCTATATTATACTTCTTAATTAAACTATTTGCAATATAAAATAAGATTTTTAACCAAAATGTAATATAATATTATACTATACTAAAGACTTTTAATATAAAATTTATGAATGAAGAAATATTTACGTAGTGGCAAGACCATAAACATAATACAAAACGATTGCCATAAATATGAATAAGTGGTATAATACTCTTTGGGTGATAATATGGATTTAAAAAGCACTATAAGGGTGATTGAAGGCTTCCCGAAAGAAGGGATTTCTTTTAAGGACATAACTACGCTTCTTAAGGACAAGGACGCTTTCAAGTACGCTGTAGATGAATTAGAAAAGAATATCGAGGGCCTTGGCGCTGAATACATTGTCGGGCCTGAGGCGAGGGGCTTTATGCTTGGCTGCGCGCTTAGCTACAAGATGGGTCTTGGCTTTATTCCTGTTAGAAAGAAGGGCAAGCTGCCGGCTGAGACTGTGTCTTACTCTTATGAAAAGGAATATGGCACTGACAGTATCGAGATTCATAAGGACGCGATCAAGCCGGGCACTAAGGTTGTTGTTATTGATGACCTGCTTGCGACTGGAGGAACTGTTGAGGCTGTTAAGAACCTTCTTGTGAAGATGGGTGCGGAGATTGTTGCTTTTGAGTTTTTGATTGAACTAACTGACCTTAAGGGCCGCGACAAGCTTGAGGGCTACAAGGTTGACTCTTTAATCACATATAATGTATAGTATAGAGAAAAAAGAGATTGAGCGCTTCATCATAAAGAGCTACAGAAAGGAGCTTTGGAAGAAATTTCTTAAGGCGATAAACGATTTTAACTTGATTGAAGAGGGTGACAAGGTCTTGGTCGCTATAAGTGGCGGCAAGGACTCGATCCTTCTTGCGAAGATGTTTGAGGAGCTGAAGAAGCACTCGATTTTTAAATTTGATGTCTGCTACGTGAGCATGGACCCTGGCTTTACTAAGGAGAACAGGGACAAGCTTGAGGAGTTATGTGAGTTTTTAGGCATTGACATACAAATATTTGAGACGGACATATTTCAAGTGGCTGAGAAGCTTGCGGGTGACTACCCGTGCTACATGTGTGCTCGTATGCGCCGCGGCGCCCTTTATGGCAAGGCGAAGGAGCTTGGCTGCAACAAGGTCGCTTTGGGTCATCACATGAATGATGTGGTTGAGACGACGCTTATGAACATGCTCTACGCTGGCACTTTCAAGACGATGCGCCCGATACTCGATAGCCAAAACTTTGAAGGGCTCAAGCTGATTAGGCCTATGTACTACATAAGGGAAGATGACATTAAGAGGTGGCTTAAGAGGAGTGATCTCAAGGCTTTGGACTGCGCCTGCTCTGTTACGAAGAAGAGAAGTGGCAATATACGCTACGAGATCAAGGACCTTGTCGCCGAGCTTATGGAGAAGAATAATATGGCGGAGAGAAATATTTTGAATAGCGCGATGAATATTAACCTTGATGCGTGTGTGGCTTGGGAGAAGGATGGGAAGAAATTTCTTCTTGGGGAAGAGATAGAGAAATAGTTTGCATATGGAGGATAATATGTCAAAAGATCTTAGCAGCTCAAAGCTAGACAGACAAAATATATTAAATAATACAATAGCTTTAGTTGAAATTAAAAAAGCTATAAATTTAAAATGGGTTAATTATAATAATCATGTCTATTTTACAAAAGAAATGCTCGCATCATTTTTTAGTGTAGATATACGTACTATTGAGCGCTATATTAATAAGTACAATGATGAGCTTAAAAGCAATGGCTATACTGTATTGAAAGGCAAAGAGCTTGAAGAGTTTTTTGAAGCATATAAAAACACATTTGCGACCGACATTAATGTCGGCGGCAAAATCCGCTCACTAAGTGTATTTGACTTTAGAGCATTTTTAAATATGTCTATGCTTTTGGTAGAAAGTCAAACTGCATTTGAAATGCGAAAAATTATACTAGATATTGTTATAGATACAATTAATCAAAAAACAGGTGGCAAAACAAAGTATATTAATCAAAGAAAGGATGATGACAGGATCATCATAAAAAAGCATAATAAAAGAAAAAGCATAGTAGAACTTTTTGATGGATATAAGGGTGAGTACAAGCCAAAAGAAATTGATTGGGGCGAAACAAAGGGTAAGGAAATATGCTAAGATAAGGACAAGAGAAGATGTCTATATTAAGAAATGGTCGGAGTAATCCGACCATTTTGTGTTTTTACTTACTTTCACTTGTTTATATTGTTTCTTGAATCAGATCTTTTCTCTTTCTTCACAAAATTTAATCATTTTTACACTGGATCATTATCCGACCATGGGACTTCGCAGAGCAAGCCTTGTGAACAATTCAAGCGCGAACACTTTTTATTTATTTTTCTAATTTAGATCTCTTTTCTTTATTCACAAACCCTAATCATTTTTACTCTGGATCAATGTCCGACCATGGGACTTCGCGAAGAAAATTCTAGTATAAGGCGAAGCATAACGAGCGACCGACCGACATCGTACTAACGGGTACGTTGAGGAAGGAAGCGAGCGCGCTAGCCTTAGACGGAATTTGAAGAACCTCGACCTAAGGGTCGAGAACCTTGGTGCTTCGCACGGGCGCGAACGTTTTATTTATTGTTAATAGCAATAGTTTTATCTAGCACTCTAACATTATTCCTAGTAAGCTCTTCTAAAGCCACCTGTCTCATCAATCTCTCAACTCGCCATTGCTCACCCGGTATAGTCTTCGCCGCAGCACTAATCACTATACCATTGCTATTAAAATCAGTGATGCCCCAGACATTAACCCCTTCAATAACTGCGTGGTCCTCATCAACTTTTTTCAGTGCCTTCGTCAAGATGTCGATCGCCATTTGCGCGTCTGCGTCATAAGCTATAGGCACTGTAATCAGCGCTCTTTGAACGTTCTTGTTCCTATTGGTCACAACTCTGATCTCGCCATTAGGAATGACGTGCAGCTCACCCGTATAATCACGGATAGTCGTTGTACGCAGACCAATCTTCTCAACAGTGCCAGTCTTACCCGCTACAGTGATGTCATCGCCAAGTACAAAGCTATCTTCAAGCATCAAAAATATACCGCTGATGATGTCCTCAACGAGGCTCTTCGCTCCGAAGGAGATCGCGATACCACCTATCCCAGCAGTTGTAATGATCGCCGAAGTGTTGACACCGAATATCCTTAGTGCCGACAAAAACCATGTGAACATGATGATGATTGTCGCGAAGCTCTTCAAAACGCTGAGCACTGTCTTAAGCCTCTGTGCGTCTATGGTTCTGAGCTTGTCGTACTTTTTCTTCGCAAGCCTGCCTATGATGAAGCTTATGATCTTCACTATAATCAAGGCGATGACGAAGTATAAAAGCACTAGGGCGATTTTGCCCAAAGTGTTCAGCGTGCCCGCCTCGGTCAAAAAACGTAATTTTATTTTATCAAACATATGATTCTCCCCTCTCTAACTATTTATTTTATCACAAGACGATGGCTTTATCAAGCAGGATAACTTTGATGATGGCTGTGCCACGAAGACCATATTTATATATAAGAAGACCATATTTATATATAAGAAGACCATATTTATATATAATAAGAAAAAAATTAAAAAACTTTACATTTCCCTTACAATTTTTGGGTAAAATAATAATGAAAAAATATAAAAGGAGGAAAGATTATGTTTATAGTAATTTTAGGAGCGATAGTAGTAGTTTTAATCTCTTACTACGTCGGCCAACAAAGGCGTTTCGTATTTTTGGAGGAGAACGTTGACAATTCTCTTGCCAACATCTCTGTCAATCTTAACTCGCGTTGGGACGCTCTAAAGGCGCTTGCTAGTGCGGTTAAGGCTTACTCGGCTCACGAGTACGAATCCCTTGTAGGCATCATCGAAAAGCGTAGACCAGTTCTTAAAACTGCTGGTGATGTCAATGGCGATGAGGCTCTACTTGAAGGTGCTTTATCTAGGATAAATGCAGTTGCAGAGAGCTATCCAGAGCTAAAAGCATCAGAGCTTTATACTAAGACTATGGACTCGATTAACGACTACGAAAACAAAGTTAGAATGAGCCGTATGGTTTACAACGACTCAGTTACAAAGCTTAACAGAGACGTTAAGATGTTCCCATCATCAGTAGTTGCTTCGATGCTAAACGTGCATCCAAGAGAGTACTTAACTGTTGATGACAATAAAAAGGACATGCCTGATTTGGAGTTTAGATAATGAAAAAAGTACTCGCGACTATCCTCGCAGCTATAATTATAGTTTTTTCTGTAAATACCTATGCTGCCTCGGATAGTATCGACTCGATTGATATAAAAGCCACGCTTATGGATGACGGCGCGCTTATGGTGACTGAGGTCTGGAAAGCTACACCTGGCACTGGCACTGAGTTTTACATCCCCAAGACTAATATGCGTGACATAGTGATTGCGGATTTTAAAGTTTCTGACGAGAGTGGTCCTTATGAGACCATAAACAATTGGAATGTTGATGCGTCCTTCGACGAAAAGGCTCGCAAATGCGGTATCAATGAGACTTCTGACGGCATCGAGCTCTGCTTTGGCAAGAGTGAGCTTCACAAGAACAAAACATATACTTTGACTTACACAATGAGGAACGCGGCACAAAGCTTTGACGATATGGACGGCTTCAACATTCGTTTTGTGAATGACCAGATGGACCCTGCTCCAAACAAAGTTTCTTTCGAATTAAGCCTTGCTAATGGCGAAATAAATGAGGACAACGCTCGTGTTTGGGGTTTTGGCTCAAGTGCAGACATCGTTTTCGAAGGCGGCAAGGTCATCGTTCACGAAATTAATGACTTTGGTCCCGCAAATCACCTAACAGTTTTATTTGGCTTAAATAAGGGCGTGATCAATCCCATTAGCATAGGTAGTGGCAGCTTTGATGAGATGAAGGAAAGAGCTATGCAAGGCTCTGACTACCATAATCGTCACGAGGAAAATATTCCTGAAGACATTGATGAGGGTGAAAGTGAAGATGATTATGAAGAGGGCGGCTTCTTAAATGGCTTAAATAAAGCAACGAACATGCTTATGGGACCCTTCCGTCTTGCCTTTATAGCGATAGTAACAGGTTTTGCGTCAATGCTGTTTAGCAAGGCCATCAAAAAGAAGGAGGGCAAACTCCCTGAAGACGTTGACTACTACAGGGACCTACCTATTGGCGGCAGTATTATTTTGAATAATTTTATCTACTCGCAATTCCATTCATTTTCAGTTAGAAATTTGGTCGCGGCTTACTTTTTGAAATGGATTAAGGACGGCAACATCGAAGTGATTAATGAAAAGTTCAAGAAGGGCTTTATTTTTAAGAGGGATGTGGCTGAAGATTACTTCGCCATAATCAAGGAGCCGGCAAATGCGGACAGCATGGAAAGAGAGCTTTTTGATCTTGTAGAGAGGGCGTCGGGCGAGGACCGCATCTTGAGAAATGCTGAGCTTACGAAGGCTTTTGACAAGGGCGACCAAGCGACTTACTTTGTGCAAAAGTACAAGGACATCTCCTCGCTTGAGTCCGAAAAAGCAAGGCTATCGACGCAAGAGACGCGTCTTGTGTTTTTTAAGTACGATAAATTGACTATGAGGGGCCGCGAAGAAGCGATTAAGCAAAAGGGCTTCATCAAGTTTTTGAAAGACTTCACTTTGATTAATGAGCGTGAAGCGGTTGAGGTCGCTCTCTGGGACGATTACCTAGTGCTCGCAGCGCTATTTGGCCTGGGAGAAAAGGTACTAAATAAGTTTAAGATGATAGACCCCGACTACACTTACGCTGGATATAGCGGCATGGATCCACTTGTGATGTACCACGTAGTTAATCATGTGGGAACAGCTATGAGTCACGTGTATGAGAATCATGCGTCTTCGTCATCGTCGTCAAGCGGCGGAGGCGGAGGAGGGATGTCGTTTGGAGGCGGCGGAGGATTCTCTGCCGGAGGCAGTGGCGGCGGAGGACGGTAAGCTTCGTAGGATTTTACGTTCAATTGGCGCCTGAAACTCGTTCGCTTCTCGGCAATGCTCGAGTACATTTGTACGCTCCGCTTGCCTCGAAGCTCCACTTCGTCTCATCCATCCAATTGCTCCGTAAAATCTGTTTGATCAGGCTCATTCGCTCTGCGAACTCTAGTTGCGGTGCTGGCGGTGGCGGTTGTGGATGAATTATTTTTAAAGATATTCTATATATTTAAATCCACTTCGTCTCATCCATCCTAGCGTAAAGGTTCACGTATATTTATAGACGGGGTTCTTCAATCTGTTTGATCAGGCTCATTCGCTCTGCGAACTCTGCTTGCGACGACAGATAAGCTCAAATGCTAAAGAGATTTTATAATTATTATTTAAAATTATTTATAATCTAGACATAAACAAGGACAGAGATGATATCTACCCTCTTTACTTAAAATGGTAAGGAGGGTTTTTTACTCTATATAGATAAAAAAAGTGGACGGCTTATCCACTTTATATCATCAATCTTTTAAAAATTTACATACGCTATCAAGCGCTCTAAGGTCCATAAGCATACCAGGGTGTGTTCCCTTAAATACTTTAAACTTCTCTCTAAGCTCTTTTGGCATCTCATCAAGCTTGTAGCCCATACACGCTGAATACAGTGGCACTAATCCGTCGCCCTCTTTTGTTACTAGCTCTCTTGTAATTATCTTGTCGTTCTCATCTTTTATATAGCAGCCAGAAACTTGTGTTTGAGTACCATCTGCCACTATAAACATTGATTTTGGCCTATTAAGTAAGTTTACGCTTTGTAAAAAGCTTTTGTACTTTCTATAGTTTTTAGCTTTCCTTAAAAATTCTTCATATCGCGTAAATCCAAGATAGTTTTTTATCTCTTTTTGAACTTTGCTTGGCTTAATATCTTCTGCTGCGTTCAAGTCATGCAGCTGCGTGATAAGGTCTTCGTAGTTTTTATACTTCTTCGATAAGACTTTTTCAAAAGTCTTTTGATCCTTCACCCATTGATATGGATACGCTTTAAGCATCTTCGTTGTTGGATACAGCTCAACAAGGCCATCATAAGCATAAACAACGTCCTTTTCTACGCCAAATAGCTTTTCCAAAACTATGTCCTTAAAATTGCCAAATATGCTTCCGCTGCTCATTTGATTATAGGCGTGCGGTGCTCCCTCGTAAGGCGTACAAAGAGAAACGTACTTTTCAACTCTTTTATCGTGCTCACGAAAGTAATGGGCACTAACTATGCCTCCCATGCTATGTGCAACGATGTCGACCTTTACTCTTCCCCCATGATTTATACTCTTGATAAAACTGTCAAGCTTTTTACAAGTAAGTGTATTTGTCTTTCTCCAATCGTATGAGAACTGGTAGATGGGTCTATCCGGAAACTTTAGAAGCAAGGCGTTTAAAAGCACTGCATTTGCCGAAGCTGGTCCTGTGTGCCTATCAAAGATCCTAGAGTTTCTAAGGTCGCCCTCTTGAAGACCATATAGCTCGTTGTTTATGTTTAGCTCTTGATTAAGCTCTCCTACATCATTAACAAGTGGTATCCAAATCCTCTTAGCAAAGCCCTCTTTGTCCTTAGATATCATCCCAGTGCTTCTCTCAAAATCATCCACATACTTTTCATCGATACTAAATAGCTCGCTGCCGGTAATGCCAGGAATGAAGATGATAGGCCTTTTATAGCCCTCATCCTTTGTACTTTTCTTTTGTGAACTAGCTTTTTCTGTCTCGCCTACTTTATCTAATAAATTTTTTATAAGCGTCATGATTATACCTCTCCTAATTAAGTATACACTGATTATATCATAGCTTATATCAGCTTTCAATAAAAATAGGATAGAGATTTTATTTTCTCTATCCTTTTCTTTATATTAATTAAGATTTATGATCTACAAATATTCTATATCAAATTTGCACATCAAAAAGTGTTAAGTCCATGCACCAAGAGAACAAGTGTTAGCGATGTTCGATTGGCTATGCATGCCTTATGCCAGAGTTTACAAAGAGACGGAACGAAGTGAACGTCGATTTGATTAAACTTACGGCTTTTCCTTCGCTTGCTCGTCTACAAAAACTGATAATTTCTAAACTCGTTCACCTGCGTGAGATTATCTAATATTTATTTTTCTTTAAATTAATTTTAACTTTACCTTATTTTACATCATTAATTTTAAAATTTTCAGATGTAACAAAATTAATATATAAGGATGGTCTTAAAAATTTTATTTGAATCTCACCTATTTTTTTATTTGATGACATCTCTTCTTTAAACAAATAAAACTCTTCACTTGTAACATTTTTTTCTTTAGAACAAGAAGTTATAAATATCAACCCTATCATTAAAGTCACTATTATTAAATTTTTCCTGTTTTTATTTTTCATTTAACCTAACTCCATCTTTTTTTGTAAATATTTCTCTACATCAAATACATTTCTCTTATACTCCTCAATCGAACTCTTTATTGAAGATGATACTATCAGCGCTATATAATTCGCGATCTTCTCGTGGTCAACGTGCTTTCTCGAGTAAAAGTAGTCGATAATCATGTTGGCGATGGCGCCTGCATACATCTTACATAGAAAGTCCTTGAAGTCTGGGTCCAGGGCTATATCCATATCTTCTTCTGTCGTTTCAATCACTTTTAGTACGACCTCGTAAAAATCGTCGTAAAAAAAGTCCTTGAGCCCTTCTCTGCCGATCGAGTCGTAGGCGCAATTAAGTATATCCTGATTGCTCTCTATGTAGTCCATGACGAAGAGTATCGCCTCTTTGTGGTCCTTCTTTACGTCGAAATTCTTCACGACGTGAACCGCCTCCTCCTCGAGCATCCACTTGAAGAGCTCTTCGATGCCGATGAAGTGGTAGTAGAAGGTCTTTCTGTTGACGTCGCAGTCCTTAACTATATCTGAGATTGTGATTTTGCTTAGGCTTTTCTTTTTCATTTGCTTTTTTAATGACTCTGCCAATTTTTTCTTGGTCATAGTCGAAATTTCTTCGTTTTTCATTGTATCACCACTTATATTATACCCGATTTATAAAAATAGCTGTCGTTTTTATACATATTTGACCATCAAATTAAATAATTTTGTCCCATTTCACACAAGAACGTGTAAATTGACCAGTTTAACTTAGCTCATATCTGGCTATAATATGTACTAGATTAAAGAAAGGGGATAATTTTGTGAAAAAGATTTTTGCAAAGCTTATTGAAAAGCCTAGACTAATAGTATCGATCTTTGTGATTTTGCTAGTCTTTTCAATAGTTTCGTACCCGAAGATTCGGGTTAACTACAAGATTAATGACTACTTGCCAGAAAAGAGCGACTCGTCTGTCGCCATTGACAAGATGAAGGAAGAGTTTGACGAGGACATCTTTAACGTGCGCGTCATGCTTCCAAAGAAGGATATCAGCGAGGTTTTGGATACTATCAGCGCCATCAAAATGGTGGATGGTGTCAAAACTGTCAGCTGGCTAAGTGATTTCGAAGATGTGATGAAGCCCATGGACTTCATGGATCAAAAGCATCTAGACACGTACTACAAGGACGGCTCTGCGCTTATAAACATTGCCGTGGATGAAGACAAGGCGATTGAATCGACTGAGGCAATCAGAGAGATTATAGGTGACGAGGCAGCCATGACTGGCTCTGCCGTGAACACTGCCATCGCTACGACTAACTCGGTTAATGAGATCATCATCGTAACTATCATCGGTGTGCTATTTACAATACTGATACTGATTTTAACGACTGATGCGTGGATTGAGCCCGTCATCATCATGCTTTCACTAGCGACTGCCATACTTATAAATGCGGGCACGAACATCATCTTCGGAGAGATTTCATTCGTTACAAACGCCGCGGGCAACATACTTCTACTCGCTGTGTCGATGGACTACACTGTCTTTGTGATGCATAGATTTAAAGAGGAAAAGCTCAAGACGAATGACAAGAAGGTGGCAATGATTGAGGCGCTTGATGTGTCGTTCTCGTCGATACTTTCGTCGGCTCTGACTACCATCATCGGTTTCTTGGCCCTTGTCTTTATGCAATTTAAGATAGGTCCAGACCTTGGTCTAGCGCTTGCAAAGGGCGTATTCATCTCGCTTCTAACTGTATTTACGCTTGCACCCATCATCATTTTGCACTTTGATAAGTACATCGACAATACTAGCCACAAACGCTTCATTCCAAGCTTTGACGGCTTCGCGCGCCACGTTTTTAAACACAAAAGAGCTTACATCATAGTCTTCTTATTATTAATAGTGCCAAGCTTCTTAGCGGCGAGCAAAAACTCATACTACTTCGGCACTTCACACATCTTTGGCCAAGATACTAAGCTCGGCCAAGACAACATCGCCATCGAGGAAAAGTTCGGCGCTGAAGATAACTACGCTATCTTGGTGCCTCTTGGAAACTTAGAAAAGGAAAGGCGTCTTTCTGATGATTTGAGGTCCATGAGCAAGGTTAAGAGCGTTATCTCTTATGTGGACATGGTTGGAGAGACGATACCGACTAGCTTTTTGGACGAGAGTGACCTAAAGAAGCTAAACTCCGATAATTACACTAGGATGATAGTTTCGGTCGACGCGGACTTCGAAGGCGAAGACACTTACAAGCTCATAGACGATATCAAGGCCGCGATCAGTAAGTACTACGGCGAATACTACCTACTTGGCGAAGGCGTATCGACTTATGACCTTAAAAACACTGTAACAGCGGACATGACTACCGTTAATATCATAGCCATCGCCGCCGTATTTATAGTTTTGTTGCTTACAGAAAAGTCTCTAAGCCTACCTATACTCTTGGTCGCAGCCATCGAGACAGCGATATATATAAACATGTCGGTGCCTTACTACCGCTCATCGAGCGTCTTCTACATCGCCTACCTCATCATTTCATCGATACAGCTTGGGGCGACAGTCGATTACGCGATACTTTTGAGCGAGAGATACCTTGAAGAGAGAAAGTCCTTGAACAAGGCGGACGCAGCCATTAACACAGTGTCAATGACAGCCGTTTCGATACTGACATCGGCTACCGCGATGATAGTTGTCGGCATCTTGCTAGGAAAGTTCTCAACTCACGGCCTGATCTCGCAGCTGGGCTACCTGCTTGCGATAGGAACGACAGCTTCACTAGTCATAGTGCTCTTCGTTTTGCCGGGCCTACTATATAGTCTCGACGGACTTATTCAAAAAACTACGAAAAACACAGAATTTGTTAATTAAGAAAGGTGATATTATGGATAAAAAGAAAAGATTATTCGCGGGCGTTTTGTGCCTCGTAATGATATTTATGGCTACGGCGCCCATCTTAGCAGCGAGTGATAATGCGAAGGAAGAGGTTGTCTACGCTAGTTTAGGAAGCGATGGCGAGGTCAATAGCCTTAGCATTGTGAATATTTTTGGTAAAGGCGCTAAGGAAGACTACGGCTCTTACACTAAGGTCAAGGCCTTAAACTCAGAGGCCGATGTCAAGATGAATTCTGATAAAATCACATTTGCAAGCGATAAAGATAGGTTCTACTACCAAGGCGACATGGACGATAAGACTCTTCCTTGGCTAATTAGCGTAAAATATTTCATCGATGGCAAAGAGATGAGCGCAAGTGAAATTAAGGGCAAGTCTGGCGAGGCCGAGATCAAACTTAGCATCAAGGAAAACCCTGCCATGGACAAGGAGTTCTTTGAAAAATACACGCTTGAAGTCTCGACTAAGCTCGACACAAAGAAGTTTAAGAACATATCTTCAGACAAGGCCTCTCTTGCAAATGAAGGCGAGATGAAGCTTATAAACTTTATCGCTCTTCCAAACACAGGGCTTGAAGCAAGCATAAACGCTGACGTAGAGGACTTTTCATTCGAAGGCTTCTCGATCAATTGTCTTGATTTAAAGCTAAACATCGACCTTGAAAGCCTTGGACTTGAGGAAAAGGCAGGCGATTTGAAGAGCGCGAGCCAAAAACTTAAGGACGCGAGCTACAAAATCAATAAAAATACAAAACCCCTTGCCAATGGCGCAAGAGATATAAAGGTGTCGTATGATAAGCTTGAGGGCGCAAACAGAGCCTACATCGAGAAGAGCGTAGAAGTTTTTGATGGCGTAGCAAAACTTGATGCTGGTCTTGAAGCCATTGACGCGAAGTCAGATGAATTAAAGGCCGCTTCAAAGAGCGTGGAAGATGGTCTTGATAAAATTGCTTTACTTGCGCAAAATGACAAGAACATGGCCCAAGCCATTGGCATGCTGAAAGAATCATACAAAGCCTTTGACGCAGGACTTAATGACTACGTGGACGGAGTGAATGAAGCTCTCAAGTCAAGCAAAATGCTAAACGCCGGCGCAACAGCCATGAGCGCAAAAGCAAGTGAGCTAATAAGTGCAAACTCTAGTATGACTAAGGGCATGGCGAGCTTCACGAAGAGCCTCTCAGACTACCTAGTCGCTACAGACAAGATTACAACAGGCTTTACGAAGCTATATGACGAGATAAAGAGCGAAGAAAATGAAGTTAAAGACAAATTCGTGAAGAATGACAGCGCTAGCACTTATGTAAAGTCATTCGCTTCAGAGAAAAATGAAAACGTTAGATCCGTGCAATTCGTGCTAAAAACAGAAAAAGTGGAAGAAGAAGTCAAAGAAGAAGTCCACGAAAAGAAAGTAGACGAAAAGAAAAACGTCTTTAAGAAGTTTACAGAACTCTTTAGTAAATAGATTTAATTTATATATACATGAAGGCAAGTCCTTCCAGATAAACCTCTCAAAAATAAAGGATAGAGAAAAGTAAAATCTCTATCCTTTGTTTTTTGTGTTGAATTATTTGATTAATAGACAGTCTTATTAAAAATGGATACACAATAAAAGTGTATCCATTGAAATAGTTAATAAAATTTTTATTCACATCTTATTATCTCTTCGCTCGAGCTTAGTTTATAAGTAATCTTATTTAACGAGTTTGGCATTTTTTATCACAGCTAGCGGAAACGGAATCTCCTCACTATTATAAACATCCAGCACTCCCTCCACCGTAATCTCTTCCTTATCCTTCGGATAGCTTTGGTTCTTATCCTCTAATATATACTGCAAGCCTTGTTGGCAGCAAGCTTGTCTATCGTTAATAAGGACGTAGTGGTCGATGCCGGATGTATCTGTTGTCTCTAGATCTGTTGAGATGCCTTGTAGCTTGATCTTAACGCCTTCGAAGCTCTTTGGATCTTCGGCTATCATGGCGACGATGACGTAGTTCATGTCTGCGTCGTTCGCGGTTAAATCATAACTTTGGCCGCTTGCGTTTGGGCTAGCATTTTCACTACTGCTTTCATTTTCACTAGCGCTTTCATTTTCACTAGCGCTTTCATTTTCACTAGAGCTAGTGTCTTCACTAAGGCTAGCGTCGTCACTTGTTTCGCTCTCTTGATCAGGCGAAGTGGCCCCACCATCATCCCCGTCCATTGTCTTGGAGCTTTCTTTCATCTTATTGACTGTCTCGTTGACAGTGCTATTGGGCATATAACGGTATATAACTTTTTTGTTTGTGAAAAATGCGAGTATCAAGACCAAAATCAAGGCCCCCACTATCCTCAAAATTCTCTTCCTTGTTTTATCCACGTTTCACACCTCCTACGATTGACATAATTATGAATATGACGAGATTCATCACGACGATGGTCGAGCCGACTGGTGTCGAAGCAAGTATCGCAAATATCGCGCCGCCAAGTGCTGATATTAGCGAGATTATGGCTGAGGCGACGGCTATCTTTCTAAATGAATGGAAAACTTTCATCGCTGAAACTGCTGGGAAGACGATGAGTGCTGCGACTAGAAGTGAGCCCACGAGCCTGATTGCAAGTGTGATCACGACTGCTACGACCATTGACAAGACTGTGTTTAACCTTTCGACTTTGATGCCTGATGCGCTTGCGAGGTCCTCGTCAAAGACTGTGATGTATATTTCTTTATAATAATAGATGAAGAAAATTATCACGAGTATCGACAGTGCCACGGATGTGATGACGTCTAGCTTTGTGAGTGTCAGGATGGATGTCGAACCGAAAAGTGTTGTACACACGTCAACTGAGACGTTTGGGCCGACTCTGAAGACGTTCATGACTAGGTAGCCCACTGCGAGTGCCGAGACTGAAACCATTGCGATGGCTGCGTCTGAGATGATTTTCTTGGAATTATTTCCTTGGAGTAGTATTAGTGCGAAAAATATTGTCATGGGTAGTGCTAGGACTAATTTTTGCGTAAAGCCAATGGCTGTCGCGATTGATAGGGACGCGAAGGCGACGTTTGAAAGTGAATTTGCGATGTAGGAGTAGCGTTTCAAAACGAGTATCACGCCCAAAAATGCTGACGCGAGCGCTATGAGTGAGGCGCAGACTAGTGCGTAGCGCACGAAGGGATAGCCTAGGTAGAAGGCGAATTTGTTAATTAAGTCCATCTGTCTTGCCTCCTTCCTCGTAAATCGCGCGGCTGCCGTCAAGCTTAAGTACTTTGTTTGCATATTGTGTAGCTCTTTCGCTGTCGTGCGATACCATGATGATGGCTGTGCCACTTGCGTTTATTTTTTCAAGCATCTCGTAGAGGCTTCCTTGCGCCTCTGGGTCGAGGCCGGCAAGCGGCTCGTCTAGTATAAGGAGCTTCTTTTCTTCTACGAAGCTTCTTGCGAGCAAGGCTCTCTGCCTTTGTCCGCCTGATAATGAGGAAAAGCGTCTGTCTTTGAGATTTGCTATGCCAAAATTATCAAGGCATTCAAGTGCTCTCGCCCTTTCTTCTTTTGTGTAGAAAAATCTTTTTTTGATCTTAAAGCCGGATAGAACGAGCTCCATCACTGAAGTCGGAAAATCGGCTGCAATTGAGAGGATCTGCGGTAGGTAGGCGATTTCGTCTTTTGAAATGCCTTGCAAACTTATATCCCCCGATATTTTCTTATTAAGGCCCAAGATGGTTCTGATCAGGCTCGACTTGCCTGAGCCGTTTTCGCCTAGGATGACGATGTAATCACCATCTGAGACCTCTAGGTTTATAAAGTCACTTAGGACTTGACCTTTGTAGCCAAATCCTAAGTCTTTTAGTATTAATTTCATTAGTTTAACGCCTTCTTTAAAGCGTCTAAGTTCATTTGCATGTAGTCAATGTATGTCTTGCCGTCATTTGAACTAGCATTTTCCATGGATGTCATCTCGATGATGTCTTGGTCCTTTGCCTTACTTGCGTTTTTTACTGTGTCCGCGATTTTGCCGTCTGAACCAGCTAGCTTAATGATGTGCTTTAGACCAAGCTCGTCCACTTTTTGTGCTAGGAAGCTGATAGTTTCAAAGCTTGCTTCACTTTCAGCTGAGCATCCAACGAAAGCAGCGAAGTAGTCAAGGTCAAGGTCACTTACTAAGTAGCGGAATGGGAATCTATCCGCAACTAAGATAGTATCTTGCTTTGCAGCCTTTCTTATCTCATCAAAGTCATTTTGAAGCGCATCAAGTTTTGCTGCGTATGCTTCGTAATTTTTCTTGAATGTATCAGCGTTTTTCGCATCGATTTCGCAAAGAGCGTCAGCAATTGCCTTTGAAATAGTTTTTGCGTTCTTTACAGATAGCCAAACGTGTTCATCGTATTCTATTTCTTCGTGTTCGTGATCATGGTCATGGTCATGGTCATGATCTTCATCGCCATGTTCATGGTCGTGGTCTTCATCGCCATGTTCATGCTCATGCTCGTGTTCCATACCTTCTTTTACTTCCTCTTCCTTAACAGCGTCACCTAAAATTTCAAGCATATTTAAAATTTTTGCATTCGGCGCTTGTTTTGCTGCATCTGGAGCCCATTCGTCCGATTCACCGCCAACATACAAGAACAGATTTGATCTAGCAATCTTTTCGATGTCTTGAGCGGAAGGCTCGTAATTGTGTAGACTTACGCCATTATCAGTTAAATTAGTGACTTCTACGTCAGTGCCTTCAGTGATATTCTTCACCCAATCATAAGCTGGGAATGTGTTTGTTACAACGCTTACAGCGTCTCCGTCCTTTTCTACGCTGTCTGCTTCTTCAGCTGGAATAGCCTCAGGAGCTGGTTCGTCAGCCACTTCTGGCGCTTTATTTGAATTGCATGCCACTAGCAAAACGACTGCTAGTAGGCAGGCTATTAATTTATTTATATTTTTCATTTTAATCTCCTTTATATATTTTGTATATTTTGTATATTCTACCGTTTATTAAATTTTGCCGTTATTATATAAAAAGAGATCTTTAATTGTTCATGCGCACCATAAGCTCGACTGGTGTCTTCACCATATCCATAGTCATGGTAATGGTGATGAGCTTTATAAATACTAGTACTGCGAGCATGACTTGGGCTGCCGCGCGCGAATGGTTTAAGTGCTTTTCTAGGTCCGAGACCATATCCATAAAGCGGCAGATTGGGCAAGATGTGCGCTTGCAGATGTGGAAGGCGCTTGTGGCCGCGACGAAAAAGCTTAGTAGCGAGAATGCGACTAAGACGATGCAAAGTATTGATAGTAGTTTTTTGATACGCTTTGGCATGTGGCCCTCCTTTTTTACATGCCTTATTATATAGCAGGGTTAATAGAATGTCAATTTATATGGATTAAAATATATATGTAAAAGTGTTTATACAAGGCTCTTTCGCATTCAAATACATAAAAAAAAGACAAGTACTTTAATACTTATCTTTAGAAATTTTTCATATTTTCAATGAGATTTATTTATTTGCTCAATCGAGCCGTATCATAATTGAAGAACTTAGGACTATACGTCCTAAAACCTTTGCGCTATGCAGAACAAACGAGAATCTCATCCAAATACGGAAGAAAGCCTTTGTGCTTCTCACTGAGATAATTTTGCAGAGTGATTTGATGAGATTGGCGTTGTACAGAATTTTTTGGAGTGGCCGTAAGTTTAATCAAAGCTATGTTCGCTTCGCTCCATACCTTTGTAAACTCTGGCATAAGGCATGCATAGCCAATCGAACTTCGTTTCACTTGTTCTCTTGGTGCATGGATTTAACGTGTGCTAAACGCACTCCGCAGCGACAAAACAATTCGAAACTAGCCAAGATCGCAAATCAAATGCGAAATTAATTATAAACCAAGATTTGGATCCACCTCAAAAGCCAAATCCAGCCCCTGCTTATTCTTCAAAAATTCCAAATACCCCTGCGCCCCAATCATCGCGGCATTATCTGTAGTATAAACGGCCTTCGGGTAATATAGCTTAAAGCCATGTGCCTGCTCTTCTTTAGCTAGCGCCTCGCGTAGGGCCTTATTATTCGATACGCCGCCCGCAAGTACTATCTTGTCATAGCCGAGCTCGTCTTTCAAATCTACTGCCTTCTTCGCGAGTACATCGACTGCGGCCTTTTGAAATGATGCTGCAACGTCGGCTTTATTCACTTCGCGCCCCCTTTGCTCTTCGTTATGAAGGTAATTCAAGACCGCGGTTTTTAGTCCCGAAAAACTAAAGTTGTAGTCGCCCGACTTCATCATAACTCGTGGAAGCTCGATGGCGTCTGGATTTCCTTCCATTGCAAGCTTCTCTATCTCTGGTCCACCCGGATACGGTAGTCCCAAGGCTCTAGCGACCTTGTCAAAGGATTCGCCCGCTGCGTCATCGAGTGTCCTGCCGACCAAGTCATAATCGTAGTAATCCTTCATATTGACAAGGTAAGTGTGGCCGCCTGAAACGACTAGCGAAACGAACGGCGGTTTCAAACCCTCTGTAGTTATGTAATTTGCTGCGATGTGTCCCTTCATGTGATTTACTGGCACTATCGGCACATCCATTGACATTGCCAAGGCCTTTGCAAATGACACGCCAACTAAAAGGGCTCCGATCAGTCCCGGTCCCCTCGTTACAGAGATGAATTCGATTTCGCTTAAATCCGTTTTTGCCTCGTTTAGTGCCTCTTCCAAAACAGCTGATATCGCTTCGATGTGCATTCTTGACGCAATTTCAGGCACTACGCCCCCGAACTCTCTGTGCGTTGCTATTTGCGTTGCTATGACATTTGACAAAACTTCTAAATCGTCCAATATGGCGATCGATGTCTCATCGCATGAACTTTCTATCGCTAAATGTTTCACTTTCTCCTCCACATAATCGCCGCATCTTCACCATGGTAATAGTTTTTGCGGACGCTTTCCTTTTTAAAATCGTATTTTTCATATAAGCTTATCGCTTTAAAATTGCTTTCCCGAACTTCTAAGATAATGGCCTTGCCTTCGGCTACTTCAATTGCCTTGGCTAATAGTTTTGCTCCTATGCCCTGGCCCCTCATTTCTTCCGAGACCGCTATGTGCATCAGGTCTGCCTCGTCGTAGAGAATTTTGATGTCTACAAAACCTTGTATGACACCCTCTTCATCCACATATACAAAGGCCTTGGAGCTTTCAGTTTTTAGCTCGCTCTCGACTACGCCAATGGTCCACGGATCGTCTGTCTTTGACAAAATCTCGTATATGGCCCTCGCGTCATTAGGCTCTGCCCGTCTAATCACTTTTTATCTTCCTCGGCTTGCGATGACTTCATATATATAGGTATCGCGCCATATCTATCTTCAGCTTGCATCTCATCCATATGGTCTATAACGTAGTCAAGAACTTCCTTTGCGATGGGTTCGTTCTCTCTATAAACGCCCGCTATGACATTCACACCGAACTTTTCCTTATATTTTCCATAGAAATCGCCCGGCATAATGATAGTGCCACGAAGCCCATTAACGAGGCTAATTAGCTCATCAAGCGTGTAAATCCTTTCGTCCTTTATCATCTCAAATTGATTTTCATAGCTATAAAGCGCCGCGAAGGCTCTATCGCGTCTCGCGTCAATCGCTGGAACTATGTATTTAAGCCCCTTGTAGCGATAGCTCATCGCCTTAAGCGACGACACGGTGTAAATGGGTTTCTCGTCCTTGAAGCTAAAGGCCTTAATCATGGCGGCGGCTATCCTAAGTCCTGTAAATGAACCGGGTCCCTTCGAAACGGCAAAGGCATCGATCTCATCCACTTTTAGACCAAAGATGTCTAAAATCTCCTTTGCCATAAGGGCAAGCTTTTCGGAGGCGCTTCTGTCGTATGAAACGTTGAACTCACCTCTCACAACGCCGTCAACTGCAAGCGCCGCGCTTATATATCTACTTGAACTGTCTAAACTTAAAATCTTCATATAACCTCTAAAAATCAAAATTCGTTTCTAAAATTCGGCTCTCGCCGTCCTTAATTAGGCTTATCTTTTTCGCATCTTTGAACTCATTTTCAATCGCTTCAGGCCACTCAATTAGGCTCACTGCGCCACTATCGTATAGGTAGTCATCAAGTCCTAGCGTATCTATGTCCATGGACTTTGTTAGTCTATATAGGTCGAAGTGGTATATCGCCATGTCCTCTGCCTTATAAACGTTCATGATTGCGAAGGTTGGGCTTGTTACGTAATCATCTGAACCAAGCGCCTTGACTATGGTCTTGGTGATGGTCGTCTTGCCCGCACCCATTTCCCCTTTTAAAAGGATAATGTCGCCTATATCAATTTTCTTCGCTATACGCTCGGCGGCACGCCTTGTATCATCCAGTGTTTTCAGTACTTCTCTCATATTACGCTTCCCTCACATGATCAAGGTAGGCGTAGATAAACTTGTCGATGTCGCCGTCAATGACTTTTTGTACTTCGAAATTCTCTACATCTGTCCTATGGTCCTTGACAAGCATGTAGGGATTGAAGATGTAGGAGCGGATTTGCGAGCCCCACGCAATCTGTGAGTAGTCGCCCGTAAGCTCATCTATGGTCTTTTTGCGCTCTTCTTCCTTGAGCTGAACAAGTTTGCCGTACAAAATACGAAGGGCAACCTCTTTATTTTGCTTTTGGCTCCTTTCGTTTTGGCAAGTTGCGACCACGCCAGTCGGTATGTGCGTGATACGAACCGCTGAATCAGTAGTGTTGACGGATTGGCCGCCAGCACCTTGTGAGCGGTAGTAGTCTATCTTTAAATCTTCTTCCTTTATATCTATCTCAATATTTTCATCTATATCAGGAAAGACGTCGACCGAGGCAAAGCTTGTGTGCCTCTTCTTTTGTGCGTCGAAGGGCGATATCCTAACAAGTCTGTGAACCCCGCGCTCCGCCTTTAAAAAGCCATAAGCGTAGGCACCTAGTACCTTGAAGTAAACGCTTCTTATGCCGCCCTCGGTGTCCGCTAGGTAGTCGATGACCTCAAGCTTGTAGTCATGGTCCGAGGCCCATCTCGTATACATGCGGTAGAGCATCTCCGCCCAGTCTTGAGCGTCGGTGCCGCCAGTACCTGCGTGTATCGATACGACCGCGCCATTCTTATCATATTCGCCGTCAAGTAGCGTCCTCACCTTAAGTTCTTCGAGCGCCTTGTCTATTGACTCTGCCAAATCATGTAGAGCCTTGTAATTATCAGGCCTTTCCTCTTCGTATAGCTCGATATAGACGCCCATGTCCTCAAGATTTGATCCTATCTCCTCGTAGCTATTTAGAGGCGTAGTAACGTCCTTAAGCTGGTCAATCACTAGATCTGCCGCGTCCTTGTCGTCCCAGAATGACGGCTCAGCCATCTTCCTCTCAAGCTTCGTCTTAGTCTCTCTTAGACCATCAGCGTCAAAGATAGTCCCCTAACTTGATGTATCTCTCATTAAAATTCGCGTAATCTTCCTTATACTCTTGTAATGTCTTCATTACTCATTCCTTCCACAGCAGTTTTTGTACTTCTTGCCGCTTCCGCATGGGCAAGGATCGTTCCTGCCAACTTTTTTAGTTTTTCTAACATATGGCTTCTTCTTTTCGCCAGCACTATCGCCTTCGAAGCCTTCCTTTATATTCTTATTTTGCTCTCTTCTCTTCACCTTGTTTGGATCTTCAACGTGGAACAAAATTCTTAAAGTGTCTTCCTTAATCGCTTCGTTCATCGCCTCGAACATGTCAAAGCCTTCAATTGCGTAGGCCCTAGCAGGGTCCTCTTGCGCCATGGACCTAAGTCCAATACCTTGCTTCAACTGATCCATCGCGTCGATGTGATCCATCCACTTGTCGTCAACAACTTGTAGAAGCACGATTCTCTCTATCTCTCTGAACTTTTCAGGAGTAAATTCATTTTCCTTCGCTTCGTATTTTTTAAGCGCGTGCTCTGTAAGCATGTCAATTAGCTCATCCTTGAGAATGTCCTTAGTGTTTAGACCGCTGATGTCTTCCATATCTATATCGAAAATGGCCTTAAGGTGCATGAATAAGCTCTTGAAGTCCCAATCGCCACAGTCTTCCTTTTCAAAAGTCATGGTATTAACAAAGCCCGCTATGACATCCTTGATCATGGCAGTGATATTGTCCCTAAAATCAGCGCCTTCAAGGAGTTTCTTTCTCTCAGCGTAGATGACTTCTCTTTGCTTGTTCATTACGTCATCGTACTTAAGAACGTGCTTTCTGATACCGTAGTTGTTTCCTTCGACCTTTCTTTGAGCCGACTCAATCAGCCTTGTCAATACTGGCGATTTTATCGAGTCGCCCTCAGGCATCTTCATCATGTCGATGGCGTTTTTAAATCTGTCGCCACCAAATAGACGCATTAAGTCGTCTTCAGCTGATATATAGAATGTCGATGAACCGGGGTCACCTTGTCTACCGGCACGACCACGGAGTTGATTGTCGATACGTCTTGACTCATGTCTTTCAGTACCGATGATGTGTAAGCCGCCTGCATCAATAACCTTAGCCTTTTCCTCTTGAAGTTCCTTCTTATATTGTTCAACGTATTCGTCGTATTCTTTTCTATTCTTTAGTATTTCACTGTCCTTAGTGTCTTCATGCGAGTCAACTTGCGCCATCTCTTCCTCAGATAGGCCCTTTCTTCTCATCGCTTGCTTTGCCATAAACTCAGGGTTACCGCCTAAGATGATGTCGGTACCACGGCCCGCCATGTTAGTCGCTATCGTAACTTGACCCAAACGGCCCGCTTGAGCAACTATCTCCGCTTCTTTGTCGTGGAACTTCGCGTTTAAGACCTCATGTTTGATGCCAGTCTTTTTAAGTAGTTTCGATAACTCTTCCGACTTTTCTATGGATATAGTTCCGACTAGAACCGGTTGACCTGTTTCGTGTCTAGCCTTGATATCATCAATAACAGCGCCGAATTTCTCAGCCTCAGTCCTATAAATCTCGTCAGGATTGTCTTGTCTAATAACCGGCTTGTTAGTCGGTATCTCAATAACGTCCATGTGGTAGATGTCTTGAAATTCCTCCTCTTCAGTCTTCGCAGTACCAGTCATACCCGAAAGTTTCTTGTACATTCTAAAGTAGTTTTGGAAAGTTATAGTCGCCAAAGTCTTCGACTCGCTCCTAACCTCAAGGCCTTCCTTCGCCTCAATCGCTTGGTGCAGACCATCCGAGTAACGTCTACCAAACATCAAACGGCCAGTAAACTCGTCAACGATGATGATCTCGCCATCTTTCACAACATAGTCCTTGTCCTTCTTCATAAGGCTCCTTGCCTTCATCGCTTGATTAATATGGTGAATGATCTCCATATTTTCAATGTCAGAGAGGTTTTCAACCTTGAAAAATTCCTCAGCCTTCTTAGTACCAAGCTCTGTTAATAGCACAGAACGGTCCTTTTCGTTGACAACGTAGTCCTTAGTCTCTTCCTCTTCCTCCTCTTGCTTAACAAACCTGTCAAGAGGGTCCACGTGCTCGTCAGGGTCTTGCACCCTAACCGATAGACGCGATACAAAAGTCTTCGCAAGCTCATAAAGATCAGTAGATTTGTCACCTTGACCAGAAATTATTAATGGTGTTCTCGCCTCATCTATTAATATAGAGTCCACTTCGTCGACAATCGCGTAGTTTAAGTCCCTTTGCACCATATTTTCCTTGTAGATAACCATGTTGTCCCTTAAGTAGTCGAAACCGAATTCATTGTTAGTACCATAAGTTATGTCAGATGCGTAGGCAATCTTCCTATCTTCCTTAGGCATGTCGTGCACGATGCAGCCGACAGATAGACCAAGGTACTCAAAAACCTTGCCCATCCAGTCCCTGTCACGCTTAGCAAGGTAGTCGTTTACAGTAACGATGTGAACACCCTTGCCCTCAAGCGCATTTAAGTAAGCCGGCATAGTCTCAACCAAAGTCTTACCTTCACCAGTTTTCATCTCAGCGATGCGGCCTTGATGCAAAATGATGCCGCCCTCGACTTGCACCCTGTATGGCGTCATGCCTAGAACCCTCTTCGAAGCTTCCCTAACAGTCGCAAACGCCTCCGGCAAAATGTCATCAAGCGTTTCGCCGCCCTTAAGTCTTTCCTTTAATTTATTAGTATTATCCTTTAATTCCTCGTCCGATAGCTTCGAGTAAGAATCCTCCAAAGCCATAACCTCTTCAACTTGTGATTTGTTCTTTTTAATAGCCCTATCCGAAGTAGAGCCAAATATTTTTGAGAATAATCCCATCTTTTCACCTTCTTTAAATTACTTCACCCTTTATTATACCTTATTTGAGATGAAATTACAAGAACTTGGAAAATATTTTATGAGTAATAGCCCTCACCACGCGCATGGCCTTGCCCCTTCGATTAATTTTGCTTGAGTAATGACCAGCGGATGGTATATGCTGGGCAGATGATGTGTGACGGGCGAATGATGTGTGACTGGCAAATGCTTTTTTCTTTTACTTACACTTCTCTTCCTTTTAGATAAAAAATACGTAAGTATTTTTTATCGCAAGAAAAGTTTCGCAAAAACTTTTCTTTTATATAGGCGAGGTAATATTATTAAAAAAACGTTTTACACGCGAAACGACTTTTGTGAAATGTGTTTTTATTTGCTTAGACATCGAAAAGTGATTTCCTTCGCTTGCACATCGAAAAGATAGTTCCACGCAGCTTAGTTCAACAAATTGACAATTGCTAAGCTTGTCCGACTATAAATCCATATTCGTTACGCTACGCTCCACTAGATGGATTTATGGCCGTCGTCCTACGCAAAGCAATTGGAGCAATTTGTCTCAATGCGCTGCTTTTGGAACATATCTTTTCTCACTAATTGCAATTTATTCCGAAGGCTGCGCTCGTGAAAGCCACTTTTCTAATTAAATAGTCACTGTACTTATTTTTCTAAACTGCCAATAAAAATTTTGATAAGAACTACAAATGACCTTTGCTCTAAATAAGAACGGAAAGTGTTTTGTGAAGTGACGCATCTGAACAAATTGTGAAATTTATTAGCGAAGAGCGCTGCCCGAAAATTCATCTAGTGGAACGCAGTGAAACGAATATGAATTTTCAAGCGATCGAGCTTTTAGAAATTTCCAATTTGCGAAGCCTAAGTCACGAACAATCACTTTCCGTTCAGAGCAAAACCATTTATACTTCTCCATTTGTAAAGTATATTTTACATTCGCAAGGCTATTTCCTAAAAAAAGTAAAAAAATCTGCATATTTAATAAACTTTACACAATCTTTACAAAATTAATATACATTCTTAACACAAGGCCACTATAATCAACTTGTAAAAATAATTTAAAGGAGTGTTATTTAAAAATGACAAAAAAATTAATTTCATTATTGCTAGTACTTGTATTAGCATTCTCTCTAGTAGCTTGCTCTAAGGACGAAGAAAAACCAGCTGAAACAGCTACTGAAACAAAAACAGAAGAAAAGACTGAAGAAAAAACTGAAGAACAAGCACCTGAAGCTTCTAACGAACCTATCACTGTAATCTCAAGAGAAGACGGTTCTGGTACTAGAGGAGCTTTCATCGAAATCACTGGTATAGAAGAAAAGGACGGAGACACTAAGGTTGACAGAACTACTGTTGACGCTGTTGTTCAAAAATCTACTAACGCTGTTCTAATGACTGTTAACGGTGACAAGAACGCCATCGGTTACATCTCTTTAGGTTCTTTAAACGATAGCGTTAAGGCTGCTAAGGTTGAAGGCGTTGAAGCTAGCGCTGATAACGTACTTGACGGTTCATACAAGATTGCAAGACCATTCAACATTGTTTACAAAGGAGAAATTGACGGGCTTAAGAAGGACTTCATCGACTTTATGATGTCTAAGGAAGGTCAAGAAATGGTTCTTGAAAACAAATACGTTCAAGTTGACACAGCAGCAGCTGAATACAAACAAAACTCTCAATCTGGTAAGCTTGTAGTTGGTGGATCAACTTCTGTTACTCCACTTATGGAAAAGTTCGCTGAAAAATACATGGAAATGTATCCAGACGTTAAGATCGAAATCCAATCAACTGGATCATCTGCTGGTATCCAAGCAGCTATCGAAGGTGCAGCTGATTTAGGTATGGCATCAAGAGACTTATCTGATGAAGAAAAGGCTGAATTAACTAACGTAGTTATCGCTAAAGACGGTATCGCCGTTATAGTTAACAACGACAACGCTATAGACGATTTAAGTCTTGATCAAATCAAAGCCATCTTCGTAGGTGAAACAAAAACTTGGGGAGATATTAAATAATTTAGACTAAAAGAAAATTTCTTGAGGAGGGCCAGATTTGAGCCCTCCATAATTTTATAAGGAGTAATTATGAATAAAAATTTTAAAGAGAATTTCATGAAGTATTTCTTCTTTGTCATCTCTCTAATATCTGTCTTTGCTCTTTTACTTATATGCTACTTCATTTTTTCCGAGGGCATTCCCTTTGTAAAAGAGTACGGACTAAAAGCATTTTTATTTGGCAAAGTATGGGCTCCTAGAAACGTTCCCGCATCTTACGGTATCGTGTCAATGGTAGTTGGCAGTGTGTATACAACCCTCGGTGCGATCATCATAGGTCTGCCTATAGGACTTTTGACTGCCATATATATGGCCTTCTATGCCAATAAAAAAGCATACAAAATACTGGAGCCAGCCGTTCAGCTAATGGCGGGCATCCCTTCAATTGTATATGGTTTCTTTGCCCTTGTAGTTATTGTGCCACTTGTAAGAAAGGCGTTTGGCGGTGACGGCATGAATATAATAACGGCATCCCTACTTTTAGGAATAATGATACTTCCAACTATAATCTCCATTTGTGAGTCATCATTAAGAGCCGTCCCAAAGTCATTCTACCAAGGTTCAGTAGCACTCGGCGCAAGTAAGGAAATAAGCATATTTAAAGTCGTTGTACCTGCCGCAAAGAGCGGGATCATCTCCTCTTTCATCTTAGGCATCGGTAGAGCGATAGGTGAAACTATGGCTGTTTACTTAATCGCAGGTAATCAGCCTAGAATCCCAACTTCCATTACACAAGGGGTTAGAACACTTACAACAAATATAGTTATAGAGATGGCATACGCTACACCAAAGCACAGACAAGGACTTGTCGCGACTGCCATGGTCCTATTCATCTTCATTTTGATAATTAACACTATATTCTACTTTATTAAAGGAAGTGAAAAGAATTATGAGTAAATTTTTAAAAATACTGATCAAAGTCGCTGCCTACTTCACTTTGGCTACACTTGTCTTCATAATCCTTTACATTTCGGTCAATGGTATACCAAACCTAAAGCCATCTTTATTCGCGCTTAAGTACACAAGTGAAAACGTATCGATGCTGCCAAGCTTAATTGTGACGCTTGTAGTTGTTGTTCTCACTTTACTCGTAGCCGTGCCCATAGGTGTTGCGAGCGCCATCTACTTAAGTGAATACTCAAAGAAGGGCTCGAAAATCGTAAAGATCATTAGACTTGGTACCGAGTCACTGGCTGGTATCCCGTCTATCATCTACGGTCTATTTGGTATGATCTTCTTTGTATATGAGCTTCAGATGCAATACTCGATCATGGCGTGCGTCTTAACCGCCATCATCATGGTCTTGCCTATCATAATAAGAACGTCGGAAGAAGCGATACTAGCTGTACCTGACTCGTTTAGAAAGGCCTCCTTTGGTCTAGGCGCGGGAAAGCTATCGACGATATTCAAAGTAGTTTTACCTCCAGCTATGAACGGAATTTTGGCAGGTATCATACTTTCAATAGGTAGGATCGTCGGCGAAACTGCTGCATTTATCTACACTCTAGGTACTGCGACTGCCATGCCAAAGGCGCTTAACGAATCAGGAAGGACGCTTGCCCTACACATGTACGTACTAAGTGACGAGGGCTTCCACGTTGAAGCAAGCTTTGCAACTGCCTTTGTTTTACTGATTGTGGTTGTAATTATCAATATGCTTTCAACGAAATTATCAAGAAAGGTTATGAAATAATGAATAAAATTGAAGTTAAAAATGTTGACCTCTTTTATGGTGATTTTCAGGCGCTAAAAAATGTGTCTATGGATATGCCTGAGAACAAAATCACGGCTTTTATTGGCCCATCTGGCTGTGGTAAGTCAACGCTATTAAAGAGTTTAAATAGAATGAATGATCTTGTCGATGGTGTAAAAATCACTGGCGAAATCACTTTGGATGGCGAGGACATCTACGCTCCAAAAGTTGATGTGAACGAGCTTCGTAAGAGGGTCGGCATGGTTTTTCAGCAGCCAAACCCCTTCAGCATGTCTATCTATGATAACATTGCTTATGGCCCTCGTGTTCACGGTATTAAGAAGAAAAAAGACCTTGACATCATAGTAGAAAGGTCACTACAAGGTGCGGCTCTTTGGGACGAGGTAAAGGATAAACTAAAGAGAAACGCTCTTCAAATATCAGGAGGACAGCAACAAAGGCTTTGCATAGCAAGGGCGCTAGCTGTTGAACCGGAAGTACTATTAATGGACGAACCAACATCGGCCCTTGACCCAATATCGACATCGAAGATTGAAGAATTATGCGAATCACTAAAGGACCGCTACACCATCGTCATCGTGACTCACAACATGCAACAAGCAGCTCGTATATCGGACTACTGCTCCTTCTTCTTTGAAGGCGAAATCATTGAATCGGATCAAACGAGCGCCATTTTCCAAAATCCAAAAAATAAAAAGACTGAAGACTATATCACTGGTAGATTCGGTTAAAAAAGGGGTATAATCATGGTAAGAACAAGATACATTAATGAATTAGAAAATTTAAAGAATGAAATCATTTTATATAGTGCTATCGTTGAAAAGATGCTGATGGACATGAAGGTAACTATAGAGACGGCTGCGGAGGATGCTGATATCAAAGATCAGCTTCACGAGATTGAGAGTAAAGAGGACGAAATTCGCGAGTATAACAGAAACATCGAGACTCTATGTCTTAAGATCATGTCGACTCAACAACCGGTTGCGAAGGATTTAAGGTTTGTTTCGTCTACATTAAACATCATCAGAAACGTTGAAAAGATCGGCGGACACGTGATTGAAGTCGCTGGCCTACTTAATTTTGTAAGTATCGGCGAGGACTTCACTGAAGAGATTTTGGATATGTGCCTATCGACTAAGAAGATGTTAAAGAGCGCGATTGACGCCTTTATCACTGGCGATTTGGAAGAGAGCTACAAGGTCATCGCCTCTGACGACAAGATTGACGCTTTATTCAGCCACATAATGAGCGAGGTCGTAGAGAAGATTGGCGATAAAAAAGATGACGCTCTAAGGCTTATAGACATAATACAAATTGCGAAGTACTTCGAAAGAATCGGCGACAACGCAGAATCTATCGCGGACTGGAGCGTATTTTCAATCACTTCTAAGCACTATGAGTAGGAGGAGCTATGATATATATAGTTGAAGACGACAGGAGCATTAGGGACTTAGTTCTATATGCACTGCACAATGAAAATTACAAGGCTGAAGGCTTTGAGAATGCTGATGAGTTCTTCGCAAGAGTTAAAAAAGAACTGCCAACGCTAGTTATGCTCGACATCATGCTGCCTGGTACAAGCGGACTTGAAATACTTGATCAAATGAAGAGGGATGCCGCACTAAAGAACATCCCCGTAATTATGCTAACAGCTAAGACTACTGAGTTTGACAAGATTACAGGGCTCGATAGAGGCGCCGATGACTACATCACAAAGCCATTTAGCGTGCTTGAGCTCTTGGCAAGGGTCAGAGCCCTTCTTAGACGCAGCAAAGTGAACGCTGGCGACGTACTTGATTACGCCGGCATCAGACTCGACTACGACAAAAGAACCGCAACTGTTGATGGCGAGCCCATCTCCCTTACTTATAAAGAGTTTGAGCTCTTATACTTTTTACTATCGAACCCAAACATCGTCCTAACAAGAGACAGGATTATAGAGAAGATCTGGGGCTACGATTTTGAAGGAGAGACAAGAACCGTTGACGTTCACATCGCCTCGATCAGGTCCAAGATTGAGCCATATCAAGGCATTATCAAGACTATCAGAAGCCTTGGCTATAAGGTTGGTGACGAAAAGTGAAGAAAAAACTAAACATCACCTACGCCATTTGCTTTTTTCTAGCAATAGTCTTAAGCGTTACAATAAGTACAGCTATATTCTACCAAAATACTAGAAAGAACGAGTTAAAAGATTTAAAAGACGAACTTGCTCTAGCATCCATGCTAGATGTGGACGATTTAGAGATAATGGGCCGCTTTGATGTAAATCTTCGCTTTACCGTAGTTGATCCAGAAGGCAATGTTCTATATGATAACTTCACAGATCCTGCATCGATGGAGAACCATGCGGAAAGAAAAGAGATTAAAGAAGCCTTAAGTGGCGACATCGGCAAAGACGTGAGACTATCCAATACACTTAATAAAGACACATACTACTACGCTTCTCTCATGGCGGACGGTAACGTAATAAGGCTATCAAAGCAAACAGAATCAATACTTGGCTCATTTATGAAAGTAGTTCCACTTATACTACTTATGTCAATCCTACTTATTCTAGTGCTTTTACTAATAAACAAAAAACTCGTAGACAAACTGCTATTGCCTATCGATTATGCTGCAGAGCACTTGCACAGAGACGATTTCAATACAGCTAAGATAGACGTTTACGACGAACTAAGTCCATTCATAAGGACTATAGAGAGAAAAAATAAAGACATCAAAGGCTATATAGAAAGCATTGAAACTAAGGAATCAACAGTGAATGAGATACTTAGAAACATGAACGAAGGCCTGGTACTCATTGACACTGACTTAAAAGTCGTTCAGCTCAACGACGCGTCGAAGAAGCTATTTAAGTCAAATATGCAAACTGATTATACGGGCATGGACGTCGTGAGACTAACAAGAAGCCAAGAAGTGTCCACTAGTCTAAATGATTTAATTCAAACACACAAATCATCGAGCTTCGAGATCATGGTCGACGAAGACAACCTAAAGATATATCTTTCACCAATTGAGAATGGCAATGCCCTTACAGGCATCATCATGCTAGTTCTTGACGTAAACGACGAGAAAAAGGCCGAAAAGCTTAGACGCGAATTTTCCGCGAACGTTTCACACGAGCTAAAGAGCCCACTCACATCAATATCTGGTTACGCCGAGCTAATTAAGAACGGCATGGTTAAGGAAGAGGACATCAAAAAATTCTCCGGCATCATCTTTGACGAAGCAGGTCAAATGCTACGCTTAATCGATAACATCATCATGATATCGAAGCTAGACGAAAGACCACAGCTAAAGAGTGAAGAAGAAGTTTCGATTAAAGAGACTATAGAAAATATCTTAGAGCTATATAAGGGCAAAATTGACGCGAAAAATTTAACAGTCGAAAGCCACATTGAAGAAGGACTTAAGAAAAACGTACCACTTGGCATGCTTTCGGAGCTTTATAGAAACCTAATCTCAAACGCTATCAAATACAATAAAGATGGCGGCAAGCTTACAATCTCCGTAGAAAAACGCGGGGACAATATCATAAGCAAAATTTCAGACACAGGGATCGGCCTTGAGAAAGATGAAATCCCTCGTATATTCGAGCGCTTCTACATGGTCGACAAGGGAAGAAATAGAAATACAAACTCGACAGGCCTTGGTCTATCCATAGTTAAGCATATAGTTGAGGATATGGGTGGATTGATTGATGTTGACTCGGAAGTAAATAAAGGAACTACTATGAAAGTGATCTTCAAAGCTTAGTTCGCATTCGATTTGCGAAGTCCCATGGTCAATTTATGATCTAGAGTATATAGATAAAAGGCTAGTGAATAAAGAAATATTTATTAAAAAGAAATGAATATAAGATCAAACGAGGCTAATCAATAAACAATAAACATGCTATAAAAAATAAAAGCTGTGAGAAATTTCTCACAGCTTTCATTTTATACATCTAGTGCTTTTCTTAAATCTTCAATATTATCATACGAAGGAACATTTGGATCGAGTGCCATGCGTCTTCCCTCTTCAATCGCTTCTAAAGTCTCTTTATTAGGTACTTCTATTTTTGTTTTAGTTTTTTTCTTATTATCATGAGATACTCTTTTATCCTTTTTATTCATAAATACCTCCAAAGTATATTGCGCTAGATATTATTATACTTTAATTGTCATTCTTAATCGCTCTCGTACGAAGAGTAAATTGTAGAACCCCGTCCATAAACGGACGTGAACCTTTGCGCTATGATGAATAAGGCGAAGTACAGTGAGTGAGTGCCTGAGGTGTGCTAAACGCACTCCGCAAGGCACAAACGAGCGAAACAAGCCTTAGTCGCAATTTTGATAAGAACTAGGCATCGCTGCGTGAAAAACCATTCCTCATTAGACAGGAGCTTGTATAAAGAACCTTATCCAAATAATCCAATGTTTCCTTCTCTACAAAGTCTGATATTTCTTGGTTTGCTTTTTCGAAGAAGGCCTCTTTATCCTTTGCCTTAGCGTATTCTTCGTCAAATCTATTGATAAATTCGTTCATCTTATTATTGATTCTAGCTTGGTAACGTTCAACGTTTGAAGCGTTTTCAGCGAAGTGTGCGTCGGCAAGCGCACCTATAATCCTGTTTATCCAGTAGAAGTTGTCTGTACTTGGCTTAGTTACTGCCTTTCCAACGTAGTCTGGTGTCTTGGAAACCTTTGTGTAGAATGGTACTATCGCGTTGAAAACGTTGGAGCCAAGTGCTAGCCAGTGAAGTGCCTTCAAATCGTCTGGCATGTAGCCTCTGACTTGTGTTAAGCCCAAAACGTTATTTCTGTTTATACCGATAGGTCTGAATATGCCGGCCTTCATCTCGTCTTTATGCTTTGCGTATGGGTCATATGGCGTACCTTGATAATGGTTGGATAGTGCCCATTTCACTTCTTCTATAGTAATTTTCTTTTCTGGAACTAGTGCCCATGGTAAATTGTCGTCTGTTGGTCTGAAGTCTGCGTCATAGCCATCCCAGAAGAATGTTTTTGGATTGAAGTAACGCAAAAGAACCCAAGCTCTTGGTGTATTGTATGTGTGGTCTGAGTCATCGTGTGAACCAAAGGCTTCTCTTGGGTTAAATACCTCTTCGTCTTTAAACATTCTCTTATCTAGATGTGCTTTTTTAACTAGGTCTTTTAGTGATTTTGAACACATATGCTCTTTCTTTTTGCCATAAGCGTCGTCAAAATCGAATTCATCTATGCCTAATTGGTTCGGCATAATTACATAAGCTTCGTCCGGAACCCTCTTTGCCATCCAGTTGTGGCCGCCAATTGTCTCAAGCCACCAAATTTCATTTTCGTCTTGGAAGGCAATGCCATTCATCTCGTAAGTGCCGTATTTTTCAAGTAGTGCGCCCAATCTTTTAACGCCGTCCTTAGCGCTCTTGATGTATGGAAGTGTGATGGTTACTAGGTCTTCTTCGCCTATGCCACCAAAGTGCTCAGTTCCGTCCTCATCTTTATGGTACTCAACGAGTGGATCAGCGCCCATAACTAATTCATTTGTAGTAAGCGTTTCAGTCGCGTTCATGGTAACGTTTTTAGCGTTAACGCCGTAAGCGCCCCAAATGCCGTCCTTTGTGTCAGAGCTTGGTGAGTAAGTGTAGTCCATCGGATCGTCTGGTAAATCGATCTCAACCTTTGAAATCACTGCTTTGTATTTGCGGGCTTGGTCCTTTGCCTTCATCACCGCAAATCTTTTTGCGCAAAATTCACCTGAAGGTGAGTCTTCATTTCTTGCGACTATAGTTGAGCCGTCGTAGCTCGCATTTTTACCGACTAGAATTGTTGTACATGCCATATAAAAACCTCCTCATCTTTTCTAAAAAAATTTGCCCTTGAGCTCGTTCCTTCCTCGGCAATGCTCAGGTACTTTATGTACATTCCGCTTGCCTCGTCAGTCCACATCGCCCAATCATCAAATTTTTTCTACGAAATATTATTTTAATTATTAATACTTAAATATATTTCATACATTTGATTTGCAAAGCGAAGTCATAATTTTTTCTACGAAATATATTTGTTAATATAATCTCTACGAAGTATTTTTACCCAAAATAAAAAAAGACTACACATTTTATTTTGTATAGCCTTTTGAAAAATTTAGCGTGTTAATAACAGATCCTCGTCCTTAACCCATCCAAAGGATTTAAATAATTTATGAAATACTAATGACAAAACCGCCGGCAAAATTACGTACGTAAGCGCAACTCCCAGTGCAGTAACCATCATATCTTCCCCTTCCATTGCATTAAATGTCTCTAAAATGCCAACCAATCCACTCGTACCCATACCAGCGCCGAGCGGAGTGTTTTTCAACTTAAATACACATGTCGCGATTGGTCCAGTAATTACGCTCGCTAAGCATGGCGCAAGCCATATCTTCCAGTTCTTTACTATGTTTGGTATTTGTAGCATGCTAGTGCCAAGTCCTTGAGCAAGTAGGCCGTCGACCTTATTCACCCTGTAGCTAATCACAGCAAAGCCCACCATTTGTGCGCAGCAGCCAGCAGTCGCAGCGCCTGCAGCGAGGTCACTTAAGCCAAGCATCATGCAAAGAGCAGCCGAGGATATTGGCAGAGTCAAAACCATGCCGACTATCAAAGAGACCACCATACCCATGAAGAATGGTCTAAGCTTAGTCGCTTCAATGATTACGTCGCCTAGCCCAACCATCATCATATTTATGGATGGGCCGACGAATTTTGCGATGGCAAAGCCTGAAAGTATTACAGTTAGTGGTGTTGCGATGATGTCGATCATGGTTTCCTTAGACATAAGTTTGCCGAGTTCAATCGCAACGACAGATGCGATAAGGCAGCCAACTGGTCCACCGAGTTCATTTCCTATGTAACCAACTGCGAGCGATGAGAGCATAACTAGGTTTGGAGCCTTTAGTGCAACTCCTATCGCCGCGGCGATGGCTGGGCCAGTCATCATTTTACAAAGCGGCCATAGCTCCTCCGATAAAAATTTCAATCCAGTATGAGTGCCGATCGTGTTTAGTATGGTGCCGATCAGTAGCGATGCAAACAGACCCATCGCCATGTTGCCAAGTACGTCGATTAGGTAGACTTTGTAGGACACGAGTACGTTTTTCTTGTGTAAAAATTCTTTTATTTTCATTTCATCAATCTCCTTTTTGATATTATAGCACCAATATTTTTTATGTGAAGAGATTTTTTGAGTTTTTTGAATTGTTTTTATGAATTGTTAATTAATAATTTTATCTTTGTTAGTTTTATGTGAATCTTAGTTTTGTTCTTATAACGAAAAGTGTATTACACATCGAAAAGTGTTTTCATTTATCGTCACAATACAATTGCCCTTGTCAATGAACCTGCACAAACAGATTTTTCAGAGCAAGCTCAAGGGTTCATTGAATTAGGGATTTTAGAAAAACTAGGTCATAAAGTCTTTAGGTGGCAAGATGAAAGGCTGTGAGTTTTAATGCTCACAGCCTTTTTCTTATATACTCTTGAAAGTATTATCTGAGTTTTCATTTATCGTTTTAAAACCACTTTTTATTGCAAATAAAACTCCTGCAATCATAAATACAAATACTACTATTAGAGGGATATAATTCATATTTGTTATCAGACCTTTT
>QWCQ01000819.1_pt1 | contig 59888 bp, 41 predicted proteins | sample 1972701 | NCBI WGS metagenome assembly QWCQ01 (sample SAMN09866704, study PRJNA288562) | Human gut metagenome isolate pre4_stool, whole genome shotgun sequencing... | reverse complement strand
AAACTAACAGATGAGTACACTCACAGGACTAACAAAAATAACCCGAGTACCATCTCAGTAACACCTCCCCAACTGTGTACTTTTTTCAGGAAGAGGACACACTCCCTAGGCGAAGGATAGCTTTCCAACCTTGGAAAAGAAAGTTTCCAGCCTTGGAAAAAGATATTTCCTCCCTTGGAAATTTAGTTTTCCAAGGGAGGAAACTTGTTGAGAACTTTACAGACGATCCGCACCCTCCGCTTCTGACTCCTGTCAGATAGCGGCAAGATCGGAACAATTTCGTGTGGAATCGGTCGCCCTTTGGGAACGACGATACTAGAGCAAGTGACGCTCAGCGTGGTAGGAGGAGCGTACGAGAGGACCGCTCTCGACGTGGCGGAAGCCTTTGTCTAGGGCTATCTCCCGAAGCTCGGCAAAGCGGTCTGGATGCACATACTCCTGCACGGGATAGTGGCGACGGGTCGGCTGGAGGTATTGACCTAGCGTGAGGATACTACAATGGACCTGACGCAGATCATCCATCGTCTCGAGGATCTCCGCCTGTGTCTCGCCGAGACCGAGCATCAGCCCCGTCTTAGCGGGTAGTCCCGCCTCAGCAATCTGTGCCAAGACGGAGAGACTACAGTCATAAGTAGCTCGGCTACGTACGATGGGTGTGAGCCGTCGTACGGTCTCCATATTGTGCGCCACCACCTCGGGACGCTCTTGTAAAATCGGAGCAATGAGCTCCGCTTGCCCGTCAAAGTCTGGGATCAGCACCTCGATCGTGACGCCAGGGCAGAGCTCGCGTATCTGTCGTATCGTCTCGACCCAGTGGGCACTGCCCTTGTCGGGCAGGTCGTCGCGATCCACACTGGTGACCACCGCATGCTTGAGCCCTAGCGCACGGACACTCTCGGCCACGTGACGAGGCTCCTCAGGGTCTAGCGGTAGCGGGCGACCCGTCTCTGTATTGCAAAACTTGCAAGCGCGTGTGCAGACCGCTCCTCCGATCATAAAGGTAGCGGTGCCTCGTGACCAGCACTCACCTTGGTTAGGGCAGCGCCCGCTCGTGCAGATGGTGTGCAGGCAGTGCTTCTGCAGCACGGCACGCGTCTCGTCGTAGGTTACATCGCTACCAAGCTTGATCTTGAGCCACTCAGGCTTGCGTATGTGGGGTTGCTTCATTATCCCTTTTTACTTCAGCTTACGATCGAGGAACTCGATGATGCGGCTGTAGAGGTGCTGCCTATTGTTGCCCCCATAGATGCTATGATCCTTATCGGTGTAGGTCGCCATCTCAAAGGGGATGTCCGCCTTGACCAGTTCGGTGGCTAGGCGCATCGTATTTTGCAGATGCACATTGTCATCAGCCGTGCCGTGGATGACGAGTAGATCGCCATGGAGGTTGTGAGCGATAGAGAGGACTGAGGAAGCCTCGTAGCCCTTGTTATTAACCTGCGGTGTCGCCATAAAGCGCTCTGTATAAACCGTGTCGTAAAAGCGCCAGTCGGTCACAGGAGCCACAGCTACACCAGCACGAAAGACCTTGCCACGACAGAGCGACATGAGCGTATTGTACCCGCCATAGCTCCAGCCGAAGATAGCGATGCGACTTCCATCGATATAGTTAAACTGCTTGGGCAGCGCCTCGGCAGCTGCAATCTGGTCGCTACTCTCGCGCAGACCTAGCTCACGATAGGTGCACTTGCGCCACTCGGTGCCACGGCCTCCGGTGCCACGTCCGTCCACACAGACTACGACGTAGCCAGCCTGAGCGAGGGCGTACTCCCAGCCAATGTAAAACTGATCCAACACCTCCTGCGAGTCGGGACCACTGTACTGGTGCATCACGGTGGGGTAATGCTTGCTCGCATCAAAGTGTGGCGGACGAATCATCCAGCCATGGAGCGTGCGCCCAGGAGCCACCTCGATGGTAAAGAACTCCTTGTCGTTGTAGTCATACCCCTTGAGCTTAGCGACCAGCTGTGCGTTGTCTTCGAGCGTACGGATCACCTTGCCCTCCTTTGTCGTGCGGATTGTCGTGACGGTAGGGGTCTTAGCATTGCTATAGCTATTGATGAAGTAGCTGTAGTCCTGAGTAAAGCTAGCGCGATTGATGCCAGCCTCTCCGGCTAAGACGGTCGTCTTGCCTTGTGGGGTCGTCTTGAGGACACGTCGCTGAGTAGGCGTCTGGTCGGCCGCCTGGTAGTAGACGTTGCCCTCGCTGTCACAGCCGTAGAAGCTGATGATGTCCCAATTGCCCTGCGTCAGACGCTTCTGTAGCGCTCCATTTGTGCCGTACTTGTAGAGTTGCGTAGATCCATCGCGCTCGCTCAGCATGACGATGCCATCGGGGACGAAGCGCATGGAGTTGATAAACTCATTGTTGATATATCGTGGGTCTTGCTCACGAAGGGTCAGACGAGGCGTGCGGCTCTTCGGATTGATGCGATATACCTTGATGTCGTTTTGTAGCCGATTGAATGTGATAGCTGCTAGATCACTTCCCCAGCCAGTGAAGACGATGCGGGGTATGTAGCCGTCGGCATCTAGCGGTAGATCCACACGGTCGGTGCGCTTGAGGTCAAGGTTGTAGAGGTGTAGTGAGACGGTCGAGTTTTGCTCGCCCACCTTCGGATACTTGTAGACATAGTCCGTGGGGTAGAGGTCGTCCCCGTAGATAGGCATCGAGTAAGCCTTAACCTGGCTCTCATCACTGCGTACGAAGGCTAGAAAGTCGCTCTGTGGGCTCCACTCCATCAGGCGTGTCATGCTAAACTCCTCCTCGTAGACCCAGTCGGTGGTACCGTTGATCACTTCATTGCGCTTACCATCCGTAGTGACCTGTACCTCAGAGTTGAAGTCAAACTTCTTGATGAAGATATTGTTGTCCCTGACGAAAGCTACCATCCGCCCATCAGGACTGAAGGTAGGGATCATAATGTCGCCCTCGGTGAGTGGCTCACAAAGGTTACGGCGCACATCGTAGTGGGTAGCACGTAGCGTGTAGGAGCGTCTGTAGATAGGCTTGATGTCGGTATAGATCAGGATATGATGTCCTGAGGGTGCTATGTCGTAGTCCCAAATCGCCTTGATATCACACTCACGAGCCTTGGCAATGTCAAAGAGCGTATCGACAGCCCGCCCCGTAGCGTACTCATACTTGACGATACGCTGGTAGTCATCGCTGATGAGCGTGTAGTGCTTGCCGTCGGGTAGAGAGCGAAAGCCGTTGCCAGCGCCACGAGCTGCAAAAGCGCCTGAGGTGACCTCTGGTAGAGTGATCTCATGCTGCTGCTGGGCGACGAGCGTGAGCGAGCAGAGGAGTACGAGGGTTGTAAAGAGTGTGCGGATACGCATGGAGAAGAGGTTAGAGATTATAATTTAGAGATTAGAGGCAAGCCACAGTGTAGACCCCTAGAGAGGGTCTACACTATGGCTATATGTAGTGCGGAGGGGGTTACTTGCGCTTGAAGGTGAGGCTGGGCTGACCCGAAGCGTCGTGTGTAGAGTAGAGCTTGAGCGTATTTGCACCATTCATACGAAAGACTTTAGCCTCCTGTAGTGCTGCTAGGAAGATGCGCTCGTACATCATATTGTTGCAGGCCATACGCGTCGACATAATGTTCCCGATCTTGATGCGACCGTCAGAGTAGACGATGCACTCGCCGCCGTAGCTATTGCAGGCTGCTTGCCCATAGATGCGAGCCTTACTGATGCTGATAGTGGCTGTCTGGAGGGCGTCGTCATTAATCTTGATACCATCCATGTGGGTGAGTTCCCAAGCACTCCCCTCGAGGGAAGCTAGATTGACCTTGCTACTGTTCTTACAGGTACCACAGCTGACGCAGAGCAGAGAGGTCAGCAGGAGCAGTGCTACAAAATAGATTCTCTTCATAGTGATTCGTTTGCTATTGGTTATTCATTAGTATTGTGATAGAGACAGATGCTCTACCGATATGGGTGTGTCAAAGAATATAGAAGCCGTACGTGAGAAGCGCTCCGTCTGCTCCGTCGTGTAGTAGCGTGTCGTGCCACCACGCGTCAGCTGAGCCGCCATCTCGGGGTGACGTACGAGGTACTCTTCGAGAGACTTAGCCACCAGTTCGCCCTGGGCCACTACCTTGATCGAGGGGGTGAGCAGACGCTGTATCTTAGGCATCAGAATAGGGTAGTGAGTGCAGCCGAGGATGATCGTGTCGATCTTCTCGTCCTGTGCCAAGAGACGCTCCAAATGCTTGCGCACGAAGAAGTCGGCTCCTGGACTGTCACTCTCGCCTGTCTCTACGATAGGCACCCAAAGAGGGCAAGCCTCCTGTACGACCGTCACATCGGGGTAGAGCTTGTGTATCTCGGCTACATAGCTCTCGCTAGAGACGGTGCCTTCAGTGGCGAGGATACCCACATGCTTGGTACCCGTCAGTGAGTCAATGCACTCGACCGTCGGGCGAATGATACCCAGCACACGACGACGCATCGAGCCTCCGTCGAGCTTGGGCAGATCCTCTTGCTGTATCTGTCGGAGTGCCTTTGCTGAGGCTGTATTGCAGGCAAGGATGACTAGGGGACAGCCTAGGTCAAAGAGCCTCTCGACTGCCTCTTTAGTAAACTGATAGACGACACGCATTGACCGCGAACCGTAAGGCGAGCGCGCATTGTCTCCGAGATAAACGAAGTCGTACTGAGGCAATTGCTCCTGCAGGTTACGTAGGATCGTCAATCCTCCGTACCCTGAGTCAAAAACCCCGATCGGACCCTCTATCTGTTGCATCTGTTATACTGTATATAGTGTCTAGCTCTAAAAACAGGAGCCACTCTCGCAACTCCACTCCAAAGGTACGAAAAAGAAGTTAGAGGTCAGTTGTCGGGAAGAATCGGTGCCCAACTAGATTTGCGGAGTCTAGGTAAGGATGCGATCCCTAGAGACATTGGCAGGGTGGTATCTCCGTTCCTCTCGTATCGTGCTGACTCCATATTACATACGAGTTCCAAAAAAATCCCCTCTTGGAACTTTTTAGTTCCAACGGAGGAACTTTTCAGTTCCCCCGTAGGAATTGGTGCATTCTGTCCTTACCCCCAAAAGCAGACTCGCAAGCTAGATAGCTTACGAGTCTGCTTTTGGGGGGTAAGGCTGTTGGTCTTGCGACTGTAGCCTTAATAGTAGCGCGATCGGGGAGCTGTGTCCGCTGGGAGCTCTTACGTCTAGTGCGCTACGACGATGCGACGGCTTCCTAGCGCAGTGGTGAGGATGTAGGTGCCACTGGGTAGGTGTGCTAGGCTGATCTGTAGCTGGCCACTGGCTGAGGTGACCGCCTCTAGTAGTCGTTCTCCTTGTAGCGTGTAGAGCGTCACGGAGCTTGTCGCAGGAAGCCCTACGACGGTCATCTGATCCCGTACTGGCATCGGATAGATCGTCCAGTCACCTGGCGTCGCTTCTGCGGGCGTATCAATGGCCGTATAGGCATTCCCCTGCTGATCGGTGACGGTCCAGCCACGCTGCGCTGCCAGTGCTACCTGCTCTGGGGTGCAGATACTGCCCTCGAGGTCAGGTCTGGAGATGTCTATGAGTGCTATGGTACCAGGTATGGTCGCTGAGCGGTCGGGTAGTGACTGTAGCATTTCGGTCATCGCCTCACCTCTTATCTTGCTGTGGCATATGGATACGTGCTGTAAGAGGGGAGAGGCGTGTGAGAAGTCTGCCTCAACGATTCCCGTGGAGTCGTACTGCTGATCAAAGACCAGTGAGGTGAAAGCTCCGATGATGGCTGTACGCCCCTGATCGACAGCTCCGTGGATCTTATAGACACCATCTTCGTGCGACAGACTCATGAGCGTTAGTCCGTAGAGGCGGATCATATCGGGAGCTGCGACATCTACCATGAGAGAGTAGGAGTAGTCAGACTCCTTCTCAAACGAAACGTAGTGCTCCTCGTCAATGACTGGAGACAGCTTGTCTACAATAGATATGGGGAGGGTCACCTCTCCTTCTTTGTCTCCGCGGGTCATTGATCCGTAACTCCCCATCACGTCGTACAGCTGGACGATGAGGTAGTAGTTAGAGCCTTTTGCGACATCTTTCCAGAGAGAGGACTTTATAGTGTATTGTTTCGTCTCACCTCCCTTGAGATCCTCTATGAGGCTCTGCCCGTCATATTGTATAGCTCCTCCACCTAATGGAGTAGTCTGTACGAGTGCCCACTGAATTAGCAGCCTGCCTCTCGTCAGGTTGCTCTGATTGGTTACCTCAAAGGTCATATCGTGGACGCCAGGTGCATACTCTAGAGCTCCCGTTATGGATCGCTGGGCGAGACACTTGAGCGAAGCTGCTTTGGATACAGTGGTTTCGGCAGGAAGTACCTCTAGACGCTGCTTGGAGCGTAAGAAGAAGTCGCTGTCGCTACCATCGACGTTTACATAGCTTCCTCGGAGGATGATGTTGCCCTTAGTGCCAGCGGGGAGCGGAAGTTTGGATATGTTTAGCGGTAGCTTTTGCAGTTCCTTAGGGTGGAGTATCAAAGCTGAGGGTACTCCTATAAAGGTGAGCTCGCCCTTCATATCCTCAAAGTAGCACTTCCATGACGAGGAGTACTCCTCCTGGCTCAGGTTGTCGATGGCTAGTGTGATCGAGCTCTTACTGTAGCCCCGTAGATCAGGATTTATAACTTCGGTCAAAACTAGCTGAGGCTCCAGCTGTGGAAGCGTATAGCTAGCCTTGCCGTCTGCGTCGAAGGTGACCGTCACCTCAGAGATACCGCCGTTGTAGTGGCGCACGGGGATCATCTTACCGTCATGGCCAGCGTAGGCCAGCGTCACGACGTAGCTCGCACTCCGTGTGGGGAGCCCTAGGTCGGATAGGCTGACGGAGGGAATCTTGTGTAGATTCTTTTTAGAGTAGACGTAGTATTTGCGACTTTCCAGTGTTTGCTCTATAGCGGGAGCTCCGTAGTAGGTTTGAGCACCCTCCTGTGTCGGTGTGATGGAGAGACAGAGCTTAGTCGTGTACTTGAGCGCAGAGGTCTGCATAAGGCCTGCATCTTTGAGCTGGATGGTCTTATTGTCATCACACGACACTTCTAGCGTGTAAGCTGAGATGTCCTCGCTGACGGTGCGCTCTGAGGTGCCATCACGGTCGGGCTCTATGCCGATCATGATCTCCTGAGAGTTGTTGTACCCATCGTATGACGTGCCTCCACCGGTGCCTAAGGTATTGGGGTTGATAGCATAGAGAAGGAAGAAGCCGTTCGCCACGCCATCCCATCCGAAGTTGATGTGAAAGTATCCATCCTGTCGATAGCCATCGCAGACGAAGGCGTGCCCTATCGAACTGCTAAGGCCAGCGTAGTAGACGGGGCGACCCTCGTTGAGCTCCTTGGCGATGATGTCCATCCAGTCGGCTATATGGTAGTTCATACGGTTGAGTATCTGGATGTTCTTCTTGTACTTAAAGTACTTCTGTAGTCCCTCTTTAGGAAACTCGGATATAGTGCCACTACCCTGGGGGCTATACTGCATCTGCGAGATGACCCCCACGTGATAGCATAGCGTGGAGAGCGCATTGCGCACCTCTAGGGACTCATAGGTTCGATTAGGTTGTTCAGGCATCTTGGTCCAGTCGTAGGTCGTCTGCGAGAAGTCCACACGATGCCGGGTGTAGTCTGACTCTGTATAGGAGCAGATGCCCTCGCCCTGGTCAGGCCACTGGTGATAGCGGATGATCTGCGATAGTGCTGTTGCTACGCAACCCACGACAGAGTTAGAGCCGTTTTTGACAGGGCAACGGGTGTTGAAAGGGTAGTCTTGTCCCCACTGAATCCGGCCAAGGAGAGGAGCCACCCCCTCAGGACGTAGCTGTGAGGTACGTGGCACCACTACGGGCTTGCCACGCTCTACCAAGGATTGTAGAGAGGCACGCACCTGAGCGAGAAACGAGGCGATGTGCTCGGGTTGCTCCTCGTCTGGAAGGAAAGCGCCAGCGTCGGCATAAGCGATCACCTCGGGGAGTAGATCGTCGCCCGAGATCATCACATAGCCTCTCTCACCACCTATGTTATATACGTAGTATGCTGAGGCTTGAGCTTGATGGATCGGAGCCATCGTCTGGTGACGTACGGTCATACCTCCAGCGTCTGCAGTGTGGGCTGACACGAGCGTTAGCAAAGGCGTAGAGGATGAGCGTAAGGCGCCCAGCTCGCTACTGCTAAGTCGTTGTGTCGTGTATTGCTCGGCTATGAGGCGAGCTTGTGTCTCTGTGCGAGGCTTAGCCCATAGAGCGCTCATAGAGAGAATCGCTCCTAAGACTAAAAGAAGGAAGCGTCGGGTCATATGATTACAGCGTTTGTGTGGAGGGCAAATATAATACATTTTTCCTACGCGACAGCCCGCTCTCCAAGGGAGATCCCTTAATTGTCGGGGCTTTTGACTTTCTACAGCAGGCTACCGGACTTGCGAAGGGTAGGGTAGAGAGGAGCTACCGCTCGGTAGTGACCCAAGCGACGCCGACCGTCTCGATGCCTGTGAGGAAGTCTTGACCAGTCGCCTGGCTTAGCTCGATGGTGTAGAGACCAGGGTGAGGAGGACGCTCTGCGGGGCTGATCTTGTAGAGCTGCTGTCGCAGTGCGTAGCCCTCTCCAGACCATACGCCAGGCTCCTCTGTGAGAGGTAGTGACAGTGTCGTCGTAGCGCTCCACCCTAGAGCAGAGCGGAGGCGAACGGTGAGTGGTAGGGTAGTGTATGCGTAGCAACTGTTGTACCGTATGTAGAGGTAGAGCGTGTGAGGTGTCCGAGAGTGCTCAACGAAGCTATCAAAGGAGATGCGCTGCTTGGCAGACCAACCTTCCTCAGGTATCTCTTTGGTCTGCATTTGCTTCTGATAAGCTGCATAGTGGCAGGAGCCGAGCATGAGAATAGTTAGCACGGCTATCCACCTTACGACACCACCTCTGCACCCTCTGCTCATAGCTCTAAGTGATCTAGCGGTCGTGGACTACTCTTCCTCTTGAGGCTTCGTGCGTGGACGGCGACGGCGATTGCCCGCCTGAGGTTTGCGTCTCGGCTTACGAGGTGATTGCGTGTCTGACTCTTCGCTAGCTCCTTGCCCGTCCTGAGGTTCTTCAGTATTGTCGCTCTCTAGGTTGGTCTCCTTCGCTCTTGGGGTGTTGGAGCCGACGCGCTCCCGCTTCCTATTTGACTTGCGACGCTTACGCTTCTTCGGCTGGTCAAAGCGGTTGATCGCATTGTCAAAGAGTATGTCCTTAGGCTTCTTCGGAGCCTCCTGCTGGTCAGAGAGCGTCTCGGGGATCTCGCCACGCTGGTTCATCTCTATAATCTCCTTAGCCCGCTCCACAGAGATGGTCTCAGGCTCTTCGAGACTCTTAGGCGCTAGGCTGTAAGTGATCTCTCCCGCTAGGAGGTCGCACTTGTTGAAGTAGTAGGTGCCACTCTCCGTCTCTAGGGTCGTACGACTTGAGGGGAAAGACTTCTTCGCCTCCATGTAGACGTCTACCTCATAGTTGGTACAGCACTTGAGCTTGCCACACTGTCCGGTGAGCTTGAGGGAGTTTTGGGCTAAGTTCTGAAAACGTGCAGCGGCGGTGCTGACGGAGTTAAAGCGTGAGAGCCAGGTCGAGCAGCAGAGTGCCCGTCCGCAGGGTCCGATCCCGCCGATACGTCCTGCTTCCTGTCTAGCGCCTATCTGACGCATCTCTACACGTATATGGAAGGCATCAGCTAGGAGCCGTATCAACTTGCGAAAGTCTACTCGCTGATCCGCTATGTAGTAGAATATAGCGCGCGTTCCATCGGCCTGATACTCCACATCGCCGATCTTCATGTCTAGTCCTAGCGAAGTGGCTATCTCGCGCGACTCGATCATCGTCTGGTGCTCGCGAAGCTTAGCCGCGCGATAGTGATCCATGTCGGCCGGACGAGCTTTGCGGTAGATCGCCTTCGCACTGTCTACATACTGCTCATCATGGTTGGTTCGTATCTTCGTGGATACCAGCGTCCCCGTGAGAGATACCATGCCAACGTCGTAGCCTCCGCTGTCTGCCTCTACGACCACGTAGTCTCCTCGCTTGAGGTCAAGGTGATCTACGTTGCGGTAGTAGTTCTTGCGGGTGTTCTTGAACTGCACCTCGACGATCTCCTGCTGCTGCACCCCGTCGGGCAGATCAGCCAGCCAGTCGAAGGTGGAGAGCTTGCAGCAGCGAGACCCTACGCCTTTGCATCGTGGGCAGTCTATCTTATCTAGTAGGTCTGGTTTGTATTCCATCGAATAGTCTCAAAAAATGGGGAGATCGTGAGATTACTTTTTCTTCCTTCCAGTCACCCTTTCCAGCGAGTCAAAGCCCTGTCCATATACGCCATGTACCGTAGACTCGGAGATAAAGGCATCGGGGTCTACCGAGTTGATCACTTGGTAGAGCCCTCCGCGCAGATTCTTGCGTATCGTCACTAGGACCACGTGCATTGGCTGGTGACTATAGCCCCCCTCGCCGTGAAGTATGGTGCATCCATGTCCTAGACGACGTGTCACTGCCTCGCTGAGCTGCTCGTACTTGGTACTGACGATAAGTAGCTGCACAGACTGCTTGTTGGCCTCCATAATGTAGTCCAGCATCTGCCCCACGATGGTGATCTCTATGAAAGAGAAGGCGAGCTTGCCTAGAGCAGTACCCCAGCTGTACTGAGGTCCGAAGAAGTGGCTCACGAGGGCACCCGTCGTGACGATAATCGCATCCATAAAGATCATGGCACGTCCCAGTGAGAGCGTACTATATTTATTGATGATAGCCACGATAATGTCGGTGCCACCCGTACTGCCATTGGCAGAGAAGACTAAGCCTAGTCCAGCTCCACAAAGAGCTGCACCGACGACTAGAGCCACAAACGGCTCGTCGGGAGCCAAGAGTGGCCCGAAGTTGGGGAGTGTACTCGTCAGCCATGTGGGCAGATTGTTGTACACCTCTAGTCCTTGTCCCACCATGGGGGTAAAGAACGCTTGTCCCACCGGGATCGTGACGGCAAGCATCAGGACGGCTATGATCGTCTTCATCGAGAAGCGCCACCCCAGGATCCATATCGAGAGGAGTAGCAAGCCGACATTGATGATATTGTAAGGTATGCTGGCAGGAATGTTTGTCGCCAGCTGAATGATCGTGGTCAGTCCCGCCAGTCCCCCCGAGGTAATGTCTTGTGAGAGGATGAAGGCTGTCCAGCCAAACGTATAGATGACTACACCGGCGAAGATGAGTAGAACATCCTTTAGAAAGCGCGCAGACTTGCGTGGATCGGGATATCGTAAAGGTCTTTTTATAGTCATGAGAGACAAAGTTATTACTTGGTGAAAGAGGGAACAGGCCCCCAAGCACCAACTTCAGAAGTAACACAAAGGTAGCAAAAAAGAGAGATAGGAATCTTCATACCAGCAGATGAAACAATCTGAAGTAGCTCTCAGCCACATTCGTTCATCCTGCTTGCTATGAGGGCTCCACTTCCGACCTCCACGTCCCGAACGTGGCGCGCTACCAACTGTGCTACATCCCGATGGGACTACCGCTCCACGGCGACTAGTCCCTACTTGCGACTGCAAAGGTACTAAATAATGAGACACCGCAAATATCTCAGGGCCGACGTGGCATCGAGGATGAGGTCATCTACGTCACTATCAAGGAAATCGCTCAATTCCTCGGTGGAGATCGCCGAATCTCCACGGAGGAATCGAAAAATTCTTCGGAACTTCAAAATCTTTCTTCCGAAGTTTCATTTCATTCTTCCGAACTTTCATTTCATTCTTCCGAACTTTCATTTCGGTCCTCCGTAGGGAAAGTTCGTCTCCTCCGTGGAGCCTCCCAATTTCCTCGGGAGAGACTAGGAGAGAGATTAGAGGAGAGTCCTCTAGAGGCTCTAGTGTTCCTAGTGCCACTAGTGCTCCTAGAAACAAATCTCTAACCTCTAATTTCTAACCTCTAACCTCTAATTTCGTACCTTTGTGCCACACGCTTACATAACAGGAGACAGCACCTATGTATCCAGACAATCTTATCAAGGCCTACGAGGCGAGCTTTCGAGAGCACTTCCGACAGCCGGCTCTCTCGGACTACGCCACAGGCTACACCATATCTTATCGAGACTTAGCGCTACAGATCGCACACCTACATTATATATATAAGGAGACGGGCATACAGCGCGGTGACCGCGTCGCCCTGATGGGTGCCGACTCGGTGCACTGGTGCGTCATCTTTATGGCTACCATCACTTACGGCGCTGTGATCGTCCCGATACTGCAGGACTTCAATGTCGAGGATGCTAAGACGATCATCAACCACAGTGAGGCGAAGCTCCTCTTTATAGACGATCTTATCCTGTCAAAGCTCAATCCTGAGGAGGACCTGCCGATGGTGCAGACCATCTTTGACCTCAAAAAGATCACTTGGCGGTACGCTCGCTCGGGGATGCCGTATGACTACAAGCGGCTCCTCCCCTTTGCCCCCTTTGTGGCGCGCTTTTACCCCAAGGGCTTCCGTCGCACCGACATTGTCTACCCCGAGGTGGGTAATGATGAGTTGGTCGTGATCAACTATACCTCAGGGACGACTGGCTTTAGCAAAGGGGTACTGATCACAGCGGGCAATCTGGCGGGTAATGCACTCTATGCGAGCAAGCTCGACCTCATGTATAGTGGCGAGCAGATCATCTGCTTCCTCCCGCTAGCACACACGTACAGCTGCGCTTTCAACATGCTCGCAGCCCTTTACATTGGTGTCCACACGCATATCTTAGGCAAGGTCCCTTCGCCCAAGATCTTGATGAAAGCCTTTGCCGAGATACGCCCTGTACTGATCATCTCCGTGCCGCTTATCTTGGAGAAGATCTACAAGCAGTCTATCGTGCCCGTCCTAGAGCGCTCCTCCATCAAGGCACTCCTGCGCATACCGCTCCTACGCAAGCTGGTCTACCGGGTGATTCGCAAGAAGCTCACTGAGGGGCTCGGGGGCAACTTCCGCGAGGTAATCGTCGGGGGAGCTCCGCTCTCTACGGAGGTCGCCGCCTTCCTGCATCGTATCGGTTTCCCGCTCACCGTCGGTTACGGCATGACCGAGTGTGCTCCACTGATCTCTTACAGCAACCATCGCCGCTGGGCACCGCTCTCTGCGGGGCGCGCCCTGCCACATATGGAGATACGCATCGAGGTGCCGGAAGACTTTGACCAGCCCCTAGCTCCAGGCGTTGGTGAGATACAGGTGCGCGGTGACAATGTCTGCCTTGGTTACAACAAGCTTCCCGAGATCAATAAGCATCTCTTCACCTCAGACGGCTGGATGCGTACGGGTGACCTGGGACGTCTGGACAAGCGGGGCAATCTCTTCATCCTCGGTCGCTCCAAGACGATGATCCTAGGGGCTAATGGCCAAAACATCTACCCCGAAGAGATCGAGGCGAAGCTCAATAATCTCCACTTTGTGGCGGAGAGTCTAGTCTATCAGAAGAATGGGCGTCTCGAAGCGCTCGTCTATCCCGACGAACTGGCCGCTAAGCAGGCCGGGATAACTATCGAAGAGGCGTGGGAGCGGATCAAAGACCAGCGTAAGCAGCTCAATGCTAAGCTAGGCTCCTACGAGATGGTGACTAAGTTCGTCCTGCAGAGGACCCCCTTCATTAAGTCGCCCAAGCGCAGCATCAAGAGACACCTATATAAGAATGGTATTGAGGTGACGCAGACCAATGGGTAGCCTCGCTGAACCAACTTATCATATCGAGGGGACGCTCCGTCAGCTGCCTCTAGAGGAGTATATGGCGGAGTACTTTGACCCAGAGCGCTTCCTTGCTCTGTGCGAGCATTGTCCCACTTACTTGACCAATTGGTCTTGCCCTCCCTTTGCCTTTGAGGTGCGGGAGGCGCTGGAGCGCTACCGCTATGCGCATATACTTGTGCATCGTGTCACGCCCGACGAGCAGTCGTGGGCTGCGTGTCAGCCTGCTGAGGTGGGGGACTACTGCTTTCGCCTGATGAGTGCCGTGCGAGAGTGGATTGATCCGCTCCTCTATCAGCTAGAGCGACAGCATGCGGGGAGTCGGCTCTTTACGGCAGGTCGCTGTCGGCTCTGCCAGCCACAGGAGTGTACACGTCGTGTTGGCGAGCCTTGCCGTCACCCCGACCAGATGCGTTCGTCGCTCGAGTCGTGGGGCTTTGACCTGAGTGGCACCACAGAGCGCCTAGCTGGCATCCCGATGGTGTGGGGCCAGGAGGGACATCCGCCACGCTACCTTACGATGGTCTCGGCGCTCCTCTCAGCCGATCCTGTCCCTGAGAGAGACTTTGAGAAGTTAGAGGTTAGACTTTAGAGATTAGAGGTTAGGGGGCTCTGTCGTAGCACCATGCGTCAGGGCTGACGCATTATAACCAGCCGTCTAGGAGCTGCACATGACAATAAATAGAAATCAGCTCCGATAGTTCCGATGGCTTCTGATTACTCCGCTTACTCCAATCTCTAATTTCCAACCTCTAACGTCTAATTGAATTCCTACCTAGGAATTTGCCAAATAGCTACCTAGGAATTGCCCCAATTCCTACCTAGGAAATAAAAAATTCTTCGGAGGAATCAAATGAAACTTCGGAGGAATCAAATGAAACTTCGGAGGAATCAAAAAATAAGTCCGAAGAATTTGCCCATTTCCTACCTAGGAATTTTGCTATTTCCTAGGTAGGAATTGGAACGAACTCATGTTTACAATGCGTCACTCCGTGCACAATGCGTTCGGTGCATAGAGGCTCTGCTCTTTATTTTGTAACTTTGTGGAGCTAAAGACTGCACATCAATATAAACTTATCATACACCTCTATGGAACTACTTCAAAAGAACGTACAGCGCGCTAAGGCAAACAAGCAGCGCATCGTACTCCCCGAGGGTCTCGAGCCTCGCACCCTCCAAGCTGCTGATCGCATCATCGCTGACGGCATCGCTCACATCATCCTCCTAGGCAACCCTGCTGAGATACAGGCTAAGGCTGCTGAGCTAGGGCTCAAGCACATTGACCAGGCTGAGATCATCGATCCGCAAAACCACGCACGCCGTGAGGCTTATCGTGACCTCCTAATGGAGCTGCGCAAGGCTAAGGGCATGACCCGTGAGCAGGCTGACGAGCTAGTGGTTAATCCGCTTTACCTCGCCTGCCTGATGATCAAGTCTGGCGACGCTGACGGAGAGGTAGCTGGTGCACACAACACAACGGGCAACGTGCTCCGTCCTGCACTCCAGCTCATCAAGACACGCCCAGGACTCAAGGTAGTCAGTGGCGCATTCCTCATCTTCTCCCCGCTCAAGGAGTATGGCGAGAACGGCTTCTTCATCTTTGCAGACTGCGCCGTCACGCCCAATCCTGACAGCAACGAGCTTGCTCAGATCGCTATCGCTTCTGCCGATACGGCTCGTAGCATTGGCGACATGGAGCCACGCATTGCCCTCCTGAGCTACTCTACAAAGGGCTCTGCCAAGAGCGAGATGATCGACAAGGTTACGGAGGCTTACAAGATCGCTAAGGAGATGGCTCCTGACCTACTCATCGACGGTGAGCTACAGGCTGACGCTGCTATCGTAAGCAAGATCGCTGAGCTCAAGGCTCCCGAGAGCCCCGTAGCTGGTAAGGCAAACGTCCTCGTCTTCCCGAACCTAGAGGTGGGCAACGTCGCCTACAAGCTCGTCGAGCGTCTCGGTCGTGCTACCGCTGTCGGTCCTATCCTACAGGGTATGGCTGCTCCAGTCAATGACCTCAGCCGTGGCTGCTCCGTAGACGATGTCTACAATGTGATCACGATCACTTGCAACCAGGCTATCGCAGCTAAGAAGTAATTCATCACCCCCTTCCCTTTACTAAAGATAAATTATGATCGTACTAGTCCTTAACTGTGGCAGCTCGTCTGTCAAGTATTCACTATATGATATGCCCGAGGCTCGTATCCTAGCTTCAGGCGGTATTGAGAAGCTCGGCCTGCCCGACTCTTTCATCAAGTTTAAGACGGCCGACGGCAAGAAGGTACAGATAGACCGTCCGCTACCCGAGCACACGGTGGCTGTCGAGTTTATCCTCGAGATCCTGACGAAGTCTGAGTACGCTGTCCTAGACAGTGTAGACCAGATCGAGGCTGTGGGTCACCGTCTCGTACATGGTGGTGAGGCAATCAATAAGAGCGTCCTCATCAATGACGAAGTGATTGAGCAGGTAAAGCGTGTCTCTGACCTCGCTCCTCTGCACAACCCACCCTCACTGAAGGGTATCGACGCTATCACGAAGCTCCTTCCGAAGGTGCAGCAGGTAGCTGTCTTTGATACGGCCTTCCACCAGACGATGCCCGCATATACCTATATGTATGCGCTACCTTACGAGTACTATGAGAAGTACGGGGTACGTCGTTACGGCTTCCACGGCACGAGCCACCGCTACATCAGCCATCGTGCTTGCGAGATCCTTGGGAAGGACTTTGACAAGACACGCATCATCACCTGCCATATCGGCAATGGTGCTTCGATCGCAGCCGTATGCAATGGCAAGGTCCTCGACACCTCTATGGGCTTGACTCCTACGGATGGTCTGATGATGGGCACTCGCTGCGGAAGCATCGATCCAGGTATCGTACCCTTTATCATGGAGCATGAGAAGATGACCCCGAGCGACTTCTCGACGATGGTCAATAAGAAGAGTGGTGTACTCGGCATCAGCGGTGTCTCCTCCGATATGCGTGACGTAGAGCAGGCATCCGAGGCTGGCAACGAGCGCGCTAAGCTCGCACTCGAGATGTATCGCTACCGTATCAAGAAGTACATCGGAGCCTACGCAGCAGCTATGGGCGGTGTCGATGTCATCGTCTTCACGGGCGGTGTCGGCGAAAACGACCAGACGACTCGTGAGTCAGTAGTCTCTGGACTAGAGTTTATGGGCGTCGAGTTTGACTCAGCAGTCAATCGCTCTAGCCGTGGCGAGGAGAAGGTGCTCTCGAAGCCCTCTAGCCGTGTGACTGTCATCTGCGTCCCCACCGACGAAGAGCTGATGATAGCACGCGACACGATGGATCTCGTCAAGTAAAGCGAGCTAACCCGCTCGTCACAAGACGACAAAAATAAAGGTAGGGGCGGACATCCACAGATGTTCGTCCCTACCTTATTATATATAGGTATGCTGTCCTATCTTGTGAGCGTGTCGAGGCGCAAGTCCGTGTGCTTCGACAGATCTCTTAGTATCGTGCTGGCTTTCTGTTGCATACGAGTTCCAAAAATAGTTCCCCTCTTGGAACTTTTTAGTTCCAAGGGAGGAACTTTTCAGTTCCAGCGGAGGAACTTTTTAGTTCCAAGAAGGGAACTTTTCTTTTCCTACCTAGGAAATTTATCTTTCCAGCGTTGGAAATGTCCTCTTCTCCTAGAGATAGGTCTAGATGCTGCCACATCTCAGTGCAAATCGGCAGCAAGAGCCTCTAGAAGCGAGCAGAGCTAGAGAAAACGGGGCTCGCCATTGCTCGATTATTTCAGCGGATTACCTAACAGATAGTATTGAACGATTCTTACTCACCTTCGATATACCTACAATATGCTATCTCTTGCCGTGAGCCATTGTACGCTCCTACCGTACCTTTGTGGTAGGAATTTGTCGGGTAGTCGGCAAGCTCCATTGGATGCCCTGTAGCAGGAGGTTTCGTTCCCCTTAATATCTTTGTTTCCCCGCCCTGCCACCGCCCATTCATACATACACAAAACAATGTAAGGGTGGCTGATGAGGCTCCCCTTAGGTTGATTCACTAGGATGTCAAACACTCTATAATAATATATGAAACGATTCATATCGTATCTCCTCTGTGGGCTCGTACTGTGTACCGTACAGCTATCAGAGGCGCAGACTGTGGACACTTTGTCGCAGACCTCCGCACCAGTTCCTCGCCGGCTCACCGTCGGTGGGTATGGAGAGGCTGTCGCATCGAGGATGTTTTACAGTAATAACTTCAAGCGCTACACCGATGCGGAGCTCTACAAAGATGCTCGTAGCTTCGGTCAGGTAGACTTGCCACACGTTGTTTTCTTCGTTGGTTATGACTTCGGTCATGGTTGGTCTCTAGGCTCTGAGATCGAGTTTGAGCATGGTGGCACGGAGAGTGCTGTCGAGATCGAAGAGGAGGAGACAGGCGAGTACGAGTCTGAGATAGAGCGTGGTGGCGAGGTGGCTCTCGAGCAGTTTTGGCTACAGAAGAGCTTCTCACCAGCGCTCAACCTGCGCATAGGACATATGGTCGTACCAGTCGGAGCAACCAACGCATCTCACATGCCGACAGAGTTCTTTACGGTCTACCGCCCCGAGGGGGAGAACACGATCCTGCCCTGCACCTGGCATGAGACAGGTATAGGCCTGTGGGGTAAACTACCTAACTGGCGGTATGAGGTGATGGGTATCGCGGGGCTAGATGCTGACCGCTTTAACAATAAGGACTGGATCCATGGCGGAGCTGGTAGTCCCTACGAGTTTAAGATGGCGACGAACTATGCCTGCGCTATGCGTGTGGACAACTACTCGGTACGCAACCTGCGCCTCAGCCTGAGTGGCTACGTAGGGACGAGCGGTCGCAACACGCTCAATGCGACAAACAAGTATGACCATATCAAGGGTCTCGTCTGCATCGGAGCTTTTGACTTTCAGTATGCTAATCCGCAGCTCATCTTGCGAGGCAATGTGGACTACGGACACCTAGGCGACTCGATGGAGATCACAAAGGCCAACCGCACGACCCGCAAGGACTCACCCTCGCCAAAGAACAGTGTCGCCAAGGCGGCTCTAGCTGCAGGCCTGGAGGGCGGATATGACCTCTTCTCAGCTTCGGCCAAGCTTCGTCAGCTCAAGCAGCGCCTCTATCTCTTCGGACGGTATGACTACTACGACTCCATGTTTCAAGTAGTACCCAGTATGACCGACGAGCCGGAGTGGGAGCGACAGAAGTTTACCGTCGGACTCAACTACTACCCGATCCCTGAGATCGTCATCAAGGCTGAGTATAGTCACCGTATGCTGCACAAGCAGTTCAACGATGAGCCGACCGTCAGCCTCGGCATCGCATACTTTGGTATGTTTCACTTCTAGACTCTTTTAACTCAACACAATACAATCGACTATGAATAAGTATACCTACATCTTTAAGATGCTCCTTCTCTCAGCCGTGGGCATCCTCCTCGTCTCTTGTCAAGAGAGCGACGAGCCCAAGGCAAAGCAACTAGACCCTGAGCAGACGGCACTCGTCAAGCAGTTTGTCGAGGGTGTCGTAGTACCCACCTACAAGTCTCTAGCAGACGATGCTATCGAGCTGTCTGGGCTTTGCGAGGAGCTAGTGAAGAACCCCTCTCAAGAGCTAGTCAACAAGGCTTGCAAAAAGTGGGTCTCAGCGCGAGCTTACTGGGAGCTTAGCGAGGCTTTTCTCTATGGAGCTGCTGGTGACTACAACATTGATCCGCACATCGACTCTTGGCCTCTGCAAAAGAATCAGCTAGACAACATCCTTCAGAACAAAGACCTCCTTAATGAGCTCAAGGAGGAGGGTCCAGATGCCAAGGGCTTTGCCTCTCTAGGGTACGGTCTACTCGGCTTCCACGCTGTGGAGTACATGATCTTTAGAGATGGTAAGCCTCGCAAGGCTGCTGAGATCACAGAGCCTGAGCGCATCTACAATGCAGCTGTCGCTGAGGACCTAGCTCGTCAGGCAATCCGCCTAGAGGCTAGCTGGGCTGGCATTGACAAGGTGACGGCTGACAAGAAGAAGACACTTGAGGATGCCGAGCTCCTCCCCACAATGGACTACGGTCAGCTTATGATTGCGGCTGGTGAGCAGGGTAACAGCTCCTACAAGAGCCAGAAAGATGCTCTCGTACAGATCCTACAGGGTGCAAGTGACATCTCTGACGAGGTGGGCAACACAAAGATTACCGACCCCGTCAACTCAGGCAACGTCCTAGACGTGGAGTCTTGGTACAGCTGGAACTCTATTGAGGACTTCACTGACAACCTCCGTAGCGTCCGCAATGCTTACTACGGCTCTCTCGACGGCACTGTCCACAATCACTCTCTCGCTACTTACATGGCTAAGCAGCATCCCGAGCTAGACAAGGAGATCCGCTCTGCCATAGACAATGCGATCAAGACGGTAGCTGCTATGCCAGCGCCCTTCCGCAATAACCTAACTAAGGAGGCTACTAAGCCCGCCATTGAGGCGTGCAATGCGCTCCTTGAGAAGATCGATGCAGCTATTGAGGCTGTACAGAAGTAATCAATAACCAACCGTCATACCATCTGCAGGATCCCTAGAGGAGCCCTGCAGATGTATGATAGTTTTTTAGAGGAAGTTGTTATGAACAAGGTATTAAGCATATGTAGCCTGATAGGCTGTCTGGCACTCCTGAGCGCATGTAGCTCAGACTGTCCAGATTCAAGCGAAACGAATCCATACGAAGAGCAGTACTATAGCGGGGGAAAGCTAGGCACCGCGTTCAATAACACGGCCACCTGTTACGAGCAGTTTACCCCTGCAGTCGAGGAGGCTGGTTTGGTCGCTAGGTTTAAGAGGGGAGAGCGCTTCTTCGAGAATCCCTTTGACACATCTACTGATCCAAACTTCCCGCTACGTGGCTTAGGCCCCTTGTGGCTACGTGCTAGTTGTATCGCTTGCCACCCGGGATACGGTCATGGAGCTAGACAGACCGAGTACAATTCGAACACCATAGGTAACGGCTATCTACTCGTCCTCACGGACCAAAACGATAACTACCTATCCTCCCTCACCGGTATGCCTCAGACGCAAGCTGCGCCTCCCTTTAAGGCACCACTTGATGAGCGTAAGATCAAGATAGACTGGCTCCCCTACACAGATGAGTGGGGCAATAAGTTTGACGATGGCGAGACCTACGACCTTATTTACCCAGAGGTGACCATTCCTGAGGATGCCTTCTACGTACCCCTGCAGGCCAAGGGCAAGGACATCCCATACTCCGATCTACGCGTCCGTCTCGAGAGCACCATCGGTATCTACGGTACGGGTCTGCTCGATGCTATCAGTGACGAAGACCTCCGTGCTCAGTATCAGACGGAGGAGAAGCATGGCGCCAACCTCAACCCCACCGTGTGGAAGAATGGCGACTTCGTTAGGTACTACGTCAATAAGAAGCAGGGCGACGGCACTAAGTACCTTCCCCGCTACACCTATGGCTTGACACGTGGTAGCATACAGGATGGTCCTGGAGCCAATGCTATCTGGAACATCACCAACGTGACTCGTAGCGATCGTCGCTACCACTATATGACTACTGCCTATGCTAAGGTTGCTTCCGAAGACCCCGAGGTACAGGCAAAGTTTTACTCCTATTATCCAGAGTGGAGGAAGAGCGGAGATGTCAAGAAGGACATCTACGACTACCTAACCTCTAGCGAGCTCCCTGCCGATATGACCGACGAGGAGTACATTGACTTTATGGTATGGCACCGCGGACTAGCCGTCCCATCGGCACGAGATGCTGATAGCAAAGAGTTTCAACAAGGTAAGAAGCTCTTCGAGGAGATGGGGTGCGCTACCTGCCACCGTCCTACCTGGACTACGGGCGAGGATCAGATCCGTGACCCGAACAACTTCTTCGTGGGTGCTCGTGCCAATCTCCTCCCACGCTACCCGCATCAGAAGATCTGGCCTTACACCGATATGATCCAGCACCAGCTACAGATGAAGAACAATATCCGCACAGGTTGGTGTCGTACCACTCCGCTGTGGGGGCGTGGTCTGAGCATGAAGGCTACAGGAGCTGGCGACCGACTACACGACTGCCGTGCGCGTACCGTGATCGAGGCGATCATGTGGCACGGCGCTAAGAACAGCGATGCGAGACAGCCGATTGAGAAGTTTCGCAAGCTCAGCAAGGAGGAGCGCAAGGCTGTCGTTACCTTCATTGAGTCTATCTAATCTCTAACTTCTAAAGTCTAATCTCTAGACTCTCTCTAATTCTACCCCTCCCCTGAGCAAGTATTTGCCAGAGCAATAGATTATGATGATAGATATAAGCTGTCGGGGGAGGGGAGACACATTCCCCAAAAATCACCTTATCCTTATGAAGCACTTAACTACACAGCTAGCTCTACTAGCTCTCATCCTCACCAGTCTGACAGCCTGTCAGCAGGATTGTGGAACGGACACTCCTCAGACGCTTAGCGAGGAGTACTACAGTGGCGGTAAGCTCGGCACTACCTTCAACAACACCTCCTCCTGCTTCGAGCAGCCCACGGAGGCTATCGCACTAGCTGGACTAGATGCCAACTTCAAGCAGGGCGAGCGTCGCTTTGAGACAGCACACGCTGCTGGCGATGTGCCTGGTCTCACCTTTACGGGACTGGGCCCGCTGTATAATCGCACATCGTGTGAGGCTTGTCACCCTGGCTATGGTCATGGTAAGCGCATCACACGCTACAATAGCGAGGAGATGGGCAATGGGTGTCTCATCATCGTGACTGACAAAGAGGGGAATATGGCTACCTCGCTCGGCTTAGTGCCTATGACTGTCGCACTGCCTCCCTTCAAGCCTATGATCGATGCTGACAAGATGACTATCGACTGGCGTAGCTATACGGATGAGTGGGGCAATAAGTTTGACGATGGCGAGACCTACGACCTCATTTATCCTGAGGTACACCTACCTGCGGAGGCTCTCTACTCACCACTAGAGGTGAAAGGCAAGCCCTTCCCGCTTGATCAGGCGGTTGTCACGCTTGAGTCTACTATCGGTATCTATGGTACGGGTCTGCTTGATGCGATCAGCGATGAGGATATACGTCAGCAGTATATCAAGGAGGCTCCGCACACGCCGCTTAATCCCGCCATCTGGGCAGGCAACGACTTCGCTCCCACGGGGGTAGACGCTGCAGGTCACCCGATGCGCTTTGACTATGCGTGTGACTTCACCAAGCTCTCTGCCAATGTGAGCCTATGGGAGGTGACCAATATCATCACGCCGATGTTTCGTAAGTTCTACATACCTGAGGCTTACGCACGAACGGCTAGCAAAGATCCAGAGGTGCAGGCACAGTTCTACAAATACTATCCAGATCGCAAGAAGACTGGCAATGTAGAAAAGGATATCTACGACTTCTTTACAGCTACAGACCTCCCCGTCGAGATGAACGCACAGGCTTGCTACGATCTGATGGTGTGGATACGTGGTCTAGCGGTGCCAGCTGCGAGAGATATAGATGCTCCCGATGTACAGCGTGGTAAGCAACTCTTCACCGAGATAGGCTGTGCCACTTGCCATCGTCCCTCTTGGACTACGGGCGACGATGTCGTTGTGGATGTGTATGGTCTGACCGAGGGTGGCAAGAAGGCTATGCCTCGCTATCCCAAGCAAAAGATCTGGCCCTATACCGATATGATCCAGCATAAGCTCCATATGCAAAACGATATCCGCACAGGTTGGTGCCGTACCACTCCGCTCTGGGGACGTGGTCTGAGCCAGAAGGCTTCTGGACATCAGGATCGTCTGCACGACTGCCGTGCGCGCAATGTGATCGAGGCGATCATGTGGCACGGTGCTAAGGATAGTGATGCTCGCTTTAGCGTAGAGAAGTTTCGCAAGCTCGACCGCAAGGATCGTGAGGCGGTTGTCAAGTTTATCAACGCTGTATAGCTTCACACACTAGATACTATATAAATATGGTGTGGCGCAAGCTCCCCTTCATACTACTACTACTTATCACGGTGGCTGTCCTTGCGACAGCCACTGTGGTTGAAAAGCTTTACGGTACGCCCTTCGTGCAGGAGCATTGGTATGGTTCCCCGCTCTTTACCATCTTGTGGGTGCTACTCTCCTGTGCTGGACTACTTTACATCTTACGGGCTAAGCTCTACCGACGCTTCTGGATCTGGATGATCCACGTCTCACTGCTGGTCATCTTGCTGGGCGCTGGACTGACCAGCTGGACCGCTATACATGGACGGATCAAGCTCCAGGAGGGTGCCACCCCCACGGATCGCTATCAGAGCGATCAGGGAGAGACACTGACCCTCCCCTTTGAGGTCGCTTTGGAGCGATTTGACCTGACCTACTACACAGGGACCCAATTCCCGCTAGACTACCAGAGCAATCTCCTCATTCAGGACCAAGAGCGGTCGCAGAGCCTCCGTGGTGCGGTCTCGATGAATCGCATCTTCCGTTACCGTTTCTATCGCTTCTATCAGTCAGGCTACGACCCAGAGACGACCTCCTCGATACTCTCCATCGCTTACGATCCGTGGGGTATAGCGATCTCTTACCTAGGCTATGCGCTTCTAGCGATCAGCCTCGTAGGGGGCATGTTCGCACGTCGTCATCGGGTGAGACAGCTCCTCAAGCAGGCACTCGTCTCTCCCGTGGCTATGCTCCTGATACTCCTTGCTGGAGGTACCCTCTCGGCAGAGGCAAAAGCACCTGCGACACCTCTCCCCAAGACGGTCCCAGCCAATGTGGCGAAAAGCTTGGGCGAACTACATATCCTATACAATAATCGCGTTTGTCCGCTAGGAACCTACGCTCAGGAGTTTACCGAGAAACTCTATGGACGCAGTAGCTACCGAGGACTTTCGGCTGAGCAAGTCTTGGCGGGTTGGATCTTTTACTACGACAATTGGGTAGACGAGCCGATGATACGGATCAAAGATCGGAGCATCCGCAAGCTACTCGAGTGCTACGAGGGTCAGCGGGTGAGCTACCGTCAGTTCTTTGATCTCCAGGGCAATTACCGTCTAGAGTCTCTGCTGGATAACTACATACAGCATCCCGACCAGCCTGGGCGCAAGGCGCTCTTTGAGGCGCATGAGAAGTGTCAGGTGATACAGAGCTTAGGGCTAGGGGAGTCGCTTGCGATCTTCCCCGTACAGAGCCACGGTCGTATCGCCTGGTACCATCCAGCCTCCACCGATCTACCCGCAGAGATGCCTCTGGATCAGTGGACCTTCGTGCGCAAGGGCTTTAACTACCTCAGCGAATTGATCATCATGCAGCAATGGGACGAGGCGCAAGAGTTTCTCGTCAAGCTCCGTCAGTATCAGCTCAAGGAGGGCGGTGAGAGTTGCCCCTCGGCACTACGCTTTCGCTCTGAGATCTACTATAATCATCTATCGCCATATATAGGACTCCTCGCCAAGATCCTCGCCACCGTCGGGATCTTGCTCTTCATCTGGACCGCTTATCAGCTCTCCGTGGGGCGGCTCCAAGACCCTCCGCTGGTCAAGTGGTGCTTCTGGGGTATCCTCTACGCTAGTATGCTCTACCTCACTCTGATGGTGATCCTGCGCTGGATCGTCTCGGGATATGTGCCCTTGAGCAATGGCTTTGAGACGATGCAAGCCTTAGCCTGGATCGTGCTCCTGCTGACCATACTCACGGGACGCAAGCATCGTGTCCTGATTCCCTTTGGCCTACTCATGGGCGGATTGTCGCTCTTGGTAGCCTCCTTCGGGGGAAGCAATCCTCAGATCACTCCGCTGATGCCAGTGCTTCACTCGCCATTACTGAGCATTCATGTGCTGGTCATCATGATAGCGTATAGTCTCTTGGCCTTTATGATGCTCAATAGCTGTATGGCGCTAATCCTGTCACGTCGCCCTGCCATCGGGACGCACCTAGAGGCGCTCAGCAGACTGCTTCTCTATCCAGCGGTCGCACTGCTGGCTATCGGTATCTTCATCGGAGCCGTCTGGGCCAATGTCTCGTGGGGACGCTACTGGAGCTGGGACCCTAAAGAGGTGTGGGCACTCATCACGCTCATCATCTACGCCCTGCCACTACACTGCGAGTCGCTGCGCTGCTTCCGCTCGCAGAGGTTCCTGCACGTCTACCTCTTGATCGCCTTCGTGTCGGTGCTGGTCACCTACTTCGGGGTCAACTTCTTTCAGACCTCACCCTCAGCGCCTTGCGCTTCATCCTTTCTGCAAAGTCAGGACAATCTTGCAAGCAAGATTGTGAGACTGTTGACTTTTGCAACAGTCTCCTCTTACGAAGCGATAAATCCACTCCACGGAGGAAAAACCAATTCCTCCGTGGAGATTTTTTTTCCCCATGCGAGCGCCGTTCCTCCGTCAGGTGAGCAGATTTTTATTTATCACGATCCATAGGCAACTTCGGACTGAAAGGATAAATGATCCGCGAAGGCTTTATCTCAGATCTATAAAAGACATAAGCCGCACACGTGTACTTTTTCTTCAGCAGCTTATTTACTATTCTATCTTCATTGATATTGAAGCTATTGAGATTGCTCACCAGTACCTTTATTGAATCGACGTTTCCGTTTTCTTGTAGGTATAGACCTACAATGAATCTGATGTCATATTTAATAGAATCGAAATCGCCATCATATTCGCGCTTAAACTCTTCGCAAAGGAAGCTGTTGAGTTCTCTCGTACAGTCAGCCGTGTTCATGCCTACATACTTCCTACTGGAACATCCCAATACAATAGTAATGGTAAGGCATACAGAGGAAATGCAAACGAACCAACTTATTAAACCTCTCTTCATAATCTCTTTTTATAACCGCACATTCCAGTGTCAAGAGCACCCTGCGTACAAATGTAGGGAAAAACTTCGTGTCCTCTCGGAGAGGACACTCGCGGTCTTCTTTTATTTAGTAACTTTGGAGCGTGGTATATACCTAGACCTATAGATAGACATGATGCAAGACAAGACTGACCTACAGGCTGCAAAGGATGACTTGAGATACCTCCAGCTCCTCTCCAACCAGTTTCGCAACTCGGCCGAGGTCTCTACAGAGATTATCAATCTGCAGGCGATCCTGAGCCTTCCGAAGGGTACGGAGCACTTTCTCGCAGACGTGCACGGTGAGCATGAGGCCTTTGACCATGTGCTGAAGAATGCCTCTGGTAGCGTGATGCGTAAGATACGTGAAGTCTTCGCTGGGCAGATGATGGAGCTGCAGATGCGTGAGCTCGCTACGCTGATCTACTATCCCCAGGCTAAGCTGGAGCAGCTCCACGAGGCGGGCGAAATTGATGAGGAGTGGTACAAGGTGACGCTCAATCGCCTTGTCAAGGTGTGCCGTAAGGTGGGGGAGAAGTACACCCGCTCGAAGGTGCGCAAGGCGCTACCGCCACAGTACAGTTACATCATTCAGGAGCTACTGCACGAGGACGGAGTCAATCCCAACAAGTCGGCTTACATCTCTAGTATTATCTCTACAATCATCTCCACGGGCAAGGCGGAGGACTTCATCTGCGCTATCTCATCGACGATCAAGCGTCTCGTCATAGACCGCCTCCACATCGTCGGTGACATCTACGACCGCGGTCCTGGCGCTCAGTACATCATGGACACGCTCCTGGACTACCATAACGTAGACATACAGTGGGGCAATCATGATATGCTCTGGATGGGTGCTGCTGCGGGCAATGACGCCTGCATCGCCTGTGTCATACGTATTGCTCTGCGCTATGCCAATCTAGACACCATCGAGGATGGTTACGGGATCAACCTCATGCCACTCTCCCGCTTAGCGAGTGAAGTCTACGCTGGAGATCCATGTACCTACTTCAAGCCTAAGCTGGGCGACTCAGATGTTGCGTATGACGATAAAGGCATTTACCTGATTAGCCAGATGCACAAGGCGATCAGCATTATTCAGTTCAAGCTGGAGCATCAGTTGATCGCTCGCCATCCTGAGTGGCAGATGCAGGAGCGTGACCTTCTGCACAAGATAGACTTTGAGACTGGTACGGTCGACCTCTCGCACACCAATCCCAACGAGGACTACGGGGTGCATGAGATGCTGGATATGAACTTCCCGACGATCGATCCGAAGGATCCCTATCGTCTCACGCCTCAAGAGGAGGAGGTGATGGATCGGTTGCGTCGCTCCTTCGCCACAAGTGAGCGACTTCACACGCATATAAATGCTTTCTATCGACTAGGCAGTATGTACCTCGTGTGCAATGGTAATCTGCTCTACCACGCCTCGATGCCTCTAGACGCTTCGGGTCAGCTCAAGGCGGTGCGTGTCCTGGACTCGCAGCCACTACGTGGACGCGCTCTGCTAGATGAGATAGATCGAGTGGTGCGTCTAGCACATCCCTCTAGGCATAGTCATCCGAAGCACGAGGCTGCGGTGGACTATATCTTCTATCTCTGGTGCGGTCCCGACTCGCCACTCTTTGACAAGTCCGCCATGACTACCTTCGAGCGCTACTTCGTTGCTGACAAGAAGACTCACACGGAGACCAAGGGCTACTACTTTAAGTATCGCCAGGATCTAGAGACCATCGAGATGATCCTCCGTGAGTTTGGTCTAGAGGGCGAAGACTGCCACGTGATCAACGGGCATGTCCCCGTCAAGGTTGCCAAGGGCGAGAAGCCTATCGCTGCGGGTGGTAAGCTGATGATCATCGACGGAGGCTTCAGCCGAGCTTATCAGAGCAGTACGGGCATTGCGGGCTACACTTTGATCTACAACTCGCAAGGTATGCAGCTGGTACAGCACGAACCCTTTACGACGATGCGCCGTGCTGTCGAGCTGATGGAGGATATCAAGAGTGTGACGGTCATCTCGGAGCGTACGACACACCGCATGCTGGTGGCCGACACCGATGTGGGTGCTGAGCTACAGCAGCAGGTGAATGATCTGGAGAAGCTCCTCAAGGCCTTCAACGCAGGACTCATCAAGGAGCGCAAGTCACTCCCTCAGATTGTTACGAAGTAGTGCCTCGGAGACTATCCTCTGACGTGCATAGGTCGGCTTCTCACTCTTATATATTATAGTAGCAAAAACTCTTTCGTATGAAAGGAAAGATAATCAAGGTGCTGTGGTGGCTCTTTGGAGCCTTTTGGGCTTTGGTCTTAATAACATTCCTGCTGATTTGGTTTGGCATCATAGGCTACATGCCTGATGTGGAGCAGCTACAAAACCCTATCGACAAGTACGCCTCTGTCCTCATCTCTGATGATGGTGTGCAGATAGGATCCTATGCGCATAGCTCTACGAATCGTATCTACGTGGGCTACGACGAGCTGGCGGAGCCACTTGTGCAGGCATTGGTGGCCACGGAGGATGTGCGTTTTTACAAGCACTCGGGCGTTGACGTGCGAGGCGTAGGGCGTGCCATCGTCAAGCGTGGTATGCTCCGCCAAACGGCTAGTGGTGGCGGTAGTACCATCACACAGCAGCTGGCTAAGCAGCTCTACTCGCCTCACGCTAAATCAACGTTGCAGCGCCTTCTGCAGAAGCCTATCGAGTGGGTTATAGCGATCAAGCTGGAGCGCAACTACACCAAGGAGGAGATCATAGCGATGTATCTCAATCAGTTTGACTTCCTCTACAACGCTGTCGGTATCCGCTCGGCTGCGCAGACCTACTTTGGCAAGAAGCCCTCAGAGCTGACGCTCACCGAGTCGGCTATGCTGGTAGGTATGTGCAAGAATCCGTCTCTCTACAACCCAGTCCTACACGCCGATAGCGATGCCCCACTGAAGCGTCGCAACACGGTACTCCTACAGATGGAGAAGGCGGGATATATATCGGACGACACCTACAAGGCTGCTATTGCTGAGCCGATCCAGATACACTTCACTCGCAACAAGCAATCCGATGGTTTGGCTCCTTACTATAGAGAGTATGTGCGTCTCCTCTTGACTGCTAAGAAGCCTAAGCGAAGTGACTACTCAAAGTGGAATCAAGAGCAGTACTCCATCGACTCGATCCTCTGGGAGACACAGCCGATTTATGGCTGGTGTCAGAAAAACAAGAAGTCGGACGGCTCGTATTACGATCTCTATGCCGATGGACTCAAGATCTACGGCACGATCGATAGTCGCATGCAGCAGTACGCCGAGGAGGCGGTGCAGAAGCACATGAGCGAGTTTGTACAGCCTAACTTCGATCGTGAGATGCGGGGCTATAAGCTGGCTCCTTACAGTAGCGATCTGACAGCACAGCAACGCAAGGAGGCTATCGAGCGAGCTCTGCGTAATACAGACCGCTGGCGCTCACTCTCAAAGCTTGGCATGTCTCCCGAGGAGATTCGCAAGACGTTTGATCAGAAGCGTAAAATGCGCGTCTGGAGCTACAACGGCTGGGTCGACAAGGAGATGACTCCTCGGGACTCAGTACTATACTATAAGCACTTCCTCCACACGGGCTTCATGGCTATGAATCCGCACAATGGTAATATCCTGGCTTATGTCGGAGATGTAGACTTCCGCACTTTTAAGTATGACATGGTCTCTCAGGGACGTAGACAGGTGGGATCGACGATCAAGCCTTTTCTCTACTCCCTCAGTATGATACAGGGCATCTCTCCGTGTGAGCAGGTGATGCATCAGCCGATTACGCTCTATGATGCTAATGGCAAGGCGTGGACACCGCGCAATACTGGTGCTAAGCGGGTAGGGGAGATGGTCTCCATCAAGTGGGGACTGCAAAACTCCTCTAACTGGGTCACGGCATACCTGATGGGACGCACATCGCCTTATACGTTTGTTCGTCTGCTTCACTCCTTCGGCATCAAGGGCTATATAGACCCCGTCGTCTCGGTGGCTCTTGGTACGCCCGATGTGACAGTCAGCGAGATGGTGGCTGCCTATAGTGCTTTCGTCAATCAAGGTATCCGTGTTGACCCGATCCCTGTGACTCGTATTGAGGACCGCTACGGCAATGTGGTAGCGACCTTTACGGCCACTCTCACGGAGGTCCTCCCCGCACGTGCAGCACTGCAGATGTTAGATATGATGCGTGCCGTCGTCGACGGTGGTACGGGTGGTAGACTACGCTTCCGACACAATCTGACGATGCCTCTAGGCGGTAAGACTGGTACGACACAGCGCAATAGCGATGGTTGGTTCGTCGGCTTCTCTCCAGAGATCGTAGCGGGTTGCTGGGTCGGTGGCGAGGAGCGCTCGATACACTTCCGCTCGATGGCTTATGGTCAGGGTGCCTCGGCAGCGTTGCCTGTCTTTGGCTACTTTATGAAGGCTGTCTATGCTGATCCCTCGCTGGGTTACTCGGTGCAGACGCCGTTCAAAGTACCTGCGGGCTTCTCCCCGTGTGGCGCTCAGGAGACGGTCGATCTACACGAGCCTCTGAGCGATGCCGTCGATGAGGCTGTCGATGACGTTATGGAGGATGTCCTAGAGTGACGAAATAAACTTTTGGACGTCAGTCTCTCTAACTACGAGGGAGATGAAGCTACTGATCCTCTCCTGAGACTAAATAAGAGTGCTGCTCAGACTCTAAAAGGTTCATCTATTTCCTAGACTCCGTAATTGCGGGATCCGGGCATGTCATTTGTTTTTGCTACCTTTGCATTTGGTTTGAGTACACTGCGTATTTGTACCCATTTGAGACTGTTGCAAAAGTCAACAGTCTCCATTTGCGTAGAGCGCTCATCTGTGGATGATTAGAGTGCGTGAGCGCATTGTAGAGTTAACCCTTTAAATCGAGTATAGCCATGGCAATGAGACAATTAAAAATCAATCAGTCGATCACCAACCGTGAGAGTGCATCGCTGGATCGTTACCTCCAAGAGATCGGGCGGACGAGCCTCATATCTCCTGAGGAGGAGGTCGAGCTAGCGCGTGAGATACATCGAGGTAATCGGCGTGCATTGAACAAACTGGTCGAGGCCAACCTCCGGTTTGTCGTCTCTGTGGCAAAGCAATATCAGAACCAAGGCCTGAGCCTGCCTGACCTGATCAATGAGGGAAATATTGGAATGATCAAGGCGGCTGAGAAGTTTGACGAGACACGTGGATTTAAGTTCATCTCTTACGCTGTATGGTGGATCCGTCAGTCTATCCTGCAGGCACTCGCTGAGCAGTCACGCATCGTGCGTCTGCCGCTCAACCAGGTGGGGCTGCAGCAGAAGATGAATAAAGCGATCGTTAAGTTCGAGCAGCTCAATGGTCGTCGTCCTAGCCCGCAGGAGATCGCTGACGAGCTAGAGCTCCCCGAGGACAAGATCCGTGAGGCGCTCAAGGTGCAGGGCAAGCATCAGTCGCTCGACGCTCCATTTGTAGAGGGCGAGGATAATAACATGCTAGATGTCCTGGTCAATGAGGATACCCCCTCGACCGATAGCAGTCTGATCAACGAGTCGCTCTCTGCCGAGATAGATCGTATCCTCGAGCAGCTGGGAGATCGTGAGGCGGAGGTGCTACGCTGCTTCTTCGGTATCGGTTGTCCTGAGATGACCCTTGAGGAGATCGGCGAGCGCACCAAACTCTCTCGTGAGCGTGTCCGTCAGATCAAGGAGAAAGCGATCCGCCGTCTCAAGCAGTCTGATCGCTGCGAGTACCTAAAGGCCTATCTGGGATAGTCGTCTCGCTCGATAGTAGAGGCGCACATCAGCTATCATATTATAAAGAGCCTCATTGGTCTAGTGTACGACTGTAGCTAGGGCAATGAGGCTCCTTTTCTATACGACCCAATAATCTGATTATACTACATGACTGACAAGACAAGCTCCCCCGCAACTGACTGGCTGGGCTACCTGATGGGGCTCATCTCCTCCGCCACCTTTGGACTGATACCACTGCTGAGCATACCCGTGCTATCGCAGGGGGTCTCGGAGGGGACGGTGCTCATGTACCGCTTTCTCATCGCAGCGCTCATTGTCGGTAGCATTGTCGTAGCTCGTAGAGAGTCGCTACGCGTATCGTGGCGAAGCTTCTTGATCCTCCTCGCTTTGTCGGTCTTGTACTTCTTCTCCTCCTTTCTGCTGATTGAGGGGTATCAGCACATGCCATCGGGTGTCGCCACTGTGCTACACTTCAGCTATCCAACGTTTGTTGTGCTACTCATGTTTCTCGTCTTTCGTCAGCGGATAAACCTACTGCAAGGGCTAGCCGTCCTTTTAGCTTTAAGTGGCGTGTCGCTCATCTCAGGCTTCTTTGAGTCAGACGTGACCGCCATCCCGCTCAGACCGTTGCTCACGGTGCTCTTCTCGGGCTTTTGCTACGCCACCTACATCGTGATCCTCCGGCACGCTCGTCTAGAGCCGATGAGTAGCTTTAAGCTGACCACCTATGTGATGGGACTCTCGACCATACTCTTTGCGCTCTTTTGCAAAGCCACAGGAGCCAGCCTCCTTCTGGACAATGAGACGCAATGGATCTACACCGCTCTGCTGGCACTCATCCCGACCGTCTGCGCTAATATCACGCTCGTCTGGGCAGTGCAGCGGATAGGCTCTACGCCGACCGCCATCATGGGAGCACTAGAGCCACTCACCGCTGTCATCGTGGGTGCACTAGCTCTAGGTGAGGAACTCTCCCTAGGTCAAGGGCTCGGCATCGGTGTCGTCCTAATGGCCGTCCTGCTGCTCGTCATGTCGCCCCTCTTGATGCGCCGACTCAAGCAGGTCTAGCTAAAGTGAGACTGTTGACTTATGCAACAGTCTCAAAGTTGCTGCGCCAAGGCACGAGACAGATAGAACCTATTCGTCTCCGAGACATACACCACAGGCGTCGGAAGCTCTCTCTCCTCTCCGTCCACCCATGCCCTGCGCTGGTAGGCGCGTAGCTCGATTTGGTGTCCCTGGTAGTGGATCGTGATCCGCTTCTTCTCGGGTTGGTCGCCCGTTATCTCGTACTGAGCCTGGGGAAAGAGCACATCGTGTGGCGCATAGTACTCCTCCGACAGCTCCAGCATCGTCTGCTTCAGCCCCAGCTGTGTACGCATATAGTTGTGCAGGTCAATGTTTGTCACGCAACCTCTGATCGGTGTCAACCGTTGAGGCGTATAGCTCGCGAGAAAGACCTCTTCGCCCGTATGCCCATGCGTCGTAAAGCCAATGAGCAGATGACGCTTCATCCAGTCCACGAAGTACTCCTTCAGACGATACTTCTGACTCCATCCATACTCCGCATACTTAGCTTTGCGCTGCTCAGCTGATAGCGTCGAGTAGGCGTAGTCCTCGACCGCATTGATCTCTGCCAGTTCCTCGTCCGAGGGACGTATGCTGGTCCATAGGTAGAGACTGTCGGCTAGGTGTGAAAGCGCTGTCTGACTCGTCTTACGGCCCAGCTCCACCGAACTATAGCGAAAGCGCGTCAGTGGCATGATCAGTTCGTCCAGAGTCAGACGAGCATAGCCCTTGTCCACACGGCCGATGCTCATACCGCTATTGCCATGGTCAGCCGTCACGAGGACGATCGTATTCCCGTCCCGCTGCGCATAGTCCAGAGCTACGGCTACCGCCTTGTCAAAAGCTAGAAACTCCGTAGCCATCGCCACGGGGTCGTTGGCATGAGCCGCCCAGTCCACCTTGCTTCCCTCGACCATTAGGACAAAGCCGTTCGCGTTCTCCAGATTACGGATTGCCGTCTCCGTCATCTCAGCCAGCGAAGGGTAGCGCAGCGTATCCCCGAGCGAGCGTCGGTCCAAGTCATACGGCATATCCATCTTGTCAAAGAGCGCCCACATGCCACCCCCACGATGCGTCCGCATAGCTGCAAGATCATCGAGGTAGAGTGCTATACCCTGACGGTTCAGACGCTCCTTGAGTTCGCTCGTCATCAGCGAGGTTCCACCGCCCAGTAGGATGTCTATCCCGTTGTCCACCATCTGCGGGACGATGCTCTTGTAGAGCTTGCGCGAAGGGGTATGAGCGGTACAATCAGCTGGCGTAGCGTGGGGAAACTCGCACGTACAGACTAGACCGATACGCTTGCCTTGCGTTTGCTTGGCAGCCTCCATAAGGGTCACCACAGGACGATAAGCCCACGAGGAGTCCAGCGGTACGAGGTCATTGTGTGGCTCACTGTACGGATAGGTTGCGATGAAGCCATCGATCGAGGGGACGCCCGTCATATAGCAAGAGGTCGTCGGTGCCGAGTCCCCGATAGGCGCATTGGAGCAGTAGGTGATGACGCTCCCCGAGAGATAAGGGTCGAGCGACAGGTGCTGCGCCTGAGGATTGAGTGCTCTCTGATACCAACGAGCCAGAGAGACTGCTGGTAGCGAGGTGCCGTCTGAGATGAGGAGGATCACATTCTTGGCGGGGCGCTCGGGTAGTGGGTACTCCTTCTGCTGCGCCACTAGTGAGAGCGTGGGGAGCAGCAGTAGTAAGATACGTAAGATGCTTTTCATAAAGGTTGTATTTAAGGTGTTGTTAGGTTGTCTGTTGGTAATGCTTCGTACATCAAGGTGAGCCCGATGAAGTCCTCCACCGAGAGGCGCTCCGCACGGAGCGTGAAGATGTCGTGGTCAGCATAGGGGAACTCTTTGCCAAAGAGCGATTGCAAAGCATTGCGCAGCATCTTCCGTCGCTGTCCGAAGGCGGTTTTGACCACCCGCTTGAAGTTGGCCTCATCGCAGGGTAGCGACGTACGCCCATTGCGACGAGCGATCATCACGCCCCCGTCCACCTTGGGCGGTGGGTTGAAGTCCCGCTTCGACACCTTAAAGAGGTAGTCGCAGTCGTACCAGCACTGGAGCAAGACGCTCAGGATGCCGTAGTCACGACCGCCAGGCGTAGCACAGAGTCGCTGCGCCACCTCATGCTGTAGCATACCCGCCACAGCTGGGATGCGCTCGCGTAGCTCTAGGATACGGAAGAAAATCTGCGAAGAGATGTTGTACGGATAGTTGCCGATCACCACAAATGGCGTGTCCGCCCGCCCAGGGATCAGCTTCTCAGCGGGGAGCTTGAGGAAGTCTCCCTCGATGATCCGCCCCTCCTGGCTTAGCTGTGGAAAGTGCTGGTGCAGATACTCGATACTCTCATGATCTATGTCGATCACCTGCAGGTCGTGCCCCGCCTCTAGGAGTGGCTGTGTCAGGACTCCCATGCCGGGCCCCACCTCTAGGATCGGCGTGCCGAGGTAGTCCGCCACCGAGTCGGCAATGCGCTGCGCTGCACCGAGATCGGTGAGAAAGTGCTGCCCCAGATATTTCTTAGCTCGTACAGATTCCATAGTTCATTCGCTCGTTGCAGGGTCAAAAGTACAACTTTTATACCTAGGAAATAAAAAATTCTTCGGACTTATTTTTTGATTCCTCCGAAGTTTCATTTGATTCCTCCGAAGAATTTTTTATTTCCTAGGTAGGAATTGGAGGAATTCCTAGGTACTTATTTGGGAAATTTCTAGGTAGGAATTCCATTAGAGGGTAGAGATTAGGGATCGGAGGGATCGGAGCTATCGGAACTCCAATCTCTAACTTCTAACCTCTAATCTCTAACTTCTAATCTCTAACTTCTAATCTCTACCTCCTCACTTTTCCCTATATTTGTCAGAGATAGAATAAAGCTCCCCGCACAGAGCTGTGCAGGGAGCCTCTAAACAAACGATATGATGGACAAACAAGGCAAACGACTCATACCTCACGTGACCAACGAAACGAACCAGCTTCGCAAGGTGGTCCTCGGTCTGCCTCATGCGCTCGGTACGCAGCCGACGCTCGAGGAGACTTACGACGCTAAGAGCTACCAAGCGGTCCTGCGGGGGGACTACCCCACGGAGCAGGCGGTGGTACGTGAGATGGAGGGCTTCCTCGCTATCCTGCAGCGCTACGGTGTGGAGGTGTATCGTCCTGAGCCGATAGAGGGGTGTAATCAGATCTTCGCACGAGATGTCTCTTTCGTGATCGACGAGCACCTCTTTGTGGCGCACATGATCCCCGATAGGAGACGGGAGGTAGATGCGTTCGCATCGATCTACGACCTCTTCGAGCCGAGTAGTGTGCTGCGTCTGCCCGCCGAGGTACGTGTCGAGGGAGGCGACGTGATCCTTTATGATGATATCCTCTTCGTGGGGTGCTGCGAGCCGGGCGCTTTTGGACAGTTCAAGACTACGAGGACCAATGATCGTGCGGTGGACTTCTTCCGTGAGTTCTTCCCGCACAAGCGTGTTGTCCCCGTGCCACTATACAAGCATGACCAGGACCCTCTGCGTGGTGTGCTACACCTAGACTGCGCCTTCCAGCCCGTGGGGCGTGGCTTCGCCGTCTTTTATCCCGAGGGAGTCGCTTCCAGAGAGGCGCGCGGGATCATTGGCGAGGTCTTTGGCCAGGACAAGCTGCTGACCATTACGGCTGAGGAGGCTGTCGAGATGCATACGAACTTCTTCGCGCTCTCTCCCGAAGTGGTCTGTGTCGAGGCGGGTGCCGAGCGTCTGCAACGTTACCTCCGCGAGGTGGCTGGTATGACCGTCGAGGAGGTACCCTACAGTGAGATCTCTAAGCAGGGTGGCTTGCTGCGCTGCTCCACATGTCCTCTAGAGCGTGCATGACAGATGGCAAAGGTTAAGACTATATATAAGTGTAGTGCTTGTGGTGCTACCTACAGTCGCTGGCAAGGGCAGTGCAACGAGTGCCAGGAGTGGAATACGATCGAGGAGCAGCTGGCACAGCCAGAGACGACCTCTGGGCGCTCAGCACCAGCGCAGGAGATACAGCGCAAGCTCAAGCAGATCCATGAGGGCGCTACGTGGGACGGCCTTCAATCTGAGGAGGTGCGTCCCATACAACTGATCGAGGGAAGCGAGGAGAGTCGAGTAAACCTGCACGACGAGGAGCTAAACCGCCTCCTCGGTGGTGGACTGGTGCAGGGCTCCTTTACCTTGCTGGGTGGTGAGCCAGGTATTGGTAAGTCTACGCTGATCTTTCAGACCGTGCTGCGCTGCCCAGAGCTCAAGACGCTCTACGTGTCGGGCGAGGAGAGTGCCCAGCAACTCAAACTACGGGCCGACCGCATCGGCATACACTCGGAGCAGTGCCTCATCTACTGCGACACTGACCTGGACAACATCCTCCTGAAGGCACTACAGATAGAGCCCGACCTGCTGGTCATCGACAGTATTCAGACGGTTACGACCGCACGCTCCGAATCTTCGCCTGGATCCATCAGTCAGATTAAGGAGTGTGCCAACCTGCTTCTGCACTTTGCCAAGAGCAGTGGCATCCCCGTGATCGTCATTGGGCATATCAACAAAGAGGGCTCCATAGCGGGCCCGAAGATCTTGGAGCATACGGTGGACACGGTCTTGCAGTTTGAGGGGGACAAACAGCATCTCTACCGCATCCTGCGAAGCCACAAGAACCGCTTTGGCTCTACCGACGACCTCGGCATCTACGAGATGAATAGCTCGGGACTGGTCGCCGTGAGCAATCCCTCGGAGCATCTTATCTCGGGCAATACGGAGGGACTCAGTGGCGTCGTCGTTGCCTGTGCCGTGGAGGGTATTCGTCCCATCATGATCGAGACGCAAGCTTTGGTCAGCTCAGCCATTTACAATAACCCGCAGCGGTCGACCACGGGCTTTGACCTGAGGCGACTCAACATGCTGCTGGCCGTTTTGGAGAAGCGGGCCGGCTTCAAGCTCATACAGAAGGACGTTTTCCTCAATATCACGGGTGGCATCAAGATCAACGATACCGCCGTGGATCTAGCGGTCCTCTGTGCCGTCCTCTCCTCCAATCTGGACATAGCCGTCCCCTCGAAGACCTGCATGACGGGCGAGGTGGGGCTGGCGGGCGAGATACGTGCCGTGAGCCGTATAGAGCGACGCATAGCGGAGGCGCACCGACTGGGCTTCACACGGATACTGATCCCCAAGGCAAATGCCAAGAGCCTACAGCAACGGAACTACGACATAGAGATCGTGCCGTGTGATCGAGTGGATCACGCCTTTAGGACACTCTTCTCACAAAGACAATAGACACTATATAATAATGAGTAGGATGAACTGGGATCAGCTGATCTCTAACCGACGCTTTGGAGCGGCTGCTCCGCAACTCTCAGGGGGCATGGAGATGCGCACGGAGTTTGACCGAGACTACGATCGTCTGATCTTCTCGGCTCCATTTCGCAGGCTACAAAACAAAGCGCAGATCTTTCCCCTGCCTAAGAGCATCTTCGTGCACAACCGCCTGACGCATAGTCTGGAGGTGAGCTGTGTGGGGCGCAGCCTGGGCAACTACATAGCGTGCCGCCTGACGGACAATCAGGATACGCCTCATCGGGGGAGCATCGCCACGGTCGTCTCGGCGGCCTGTCTGGCACATGATATGGGCAATCCTCCCTTCGGGCATAGTGGCGAGCGGGCGATACGGGCCTACTTCACCGAGGGCAATGGTCGCCAATGGTATGACGCCGTAGTAGGGGAGGGGCACCCGTGGGAGGACTTCGCTTACTTCGAGGGCAATGCCAACGGCTTTCGCCTGCTGACCCATCAGTTTGAGGGACGCAGGCCAGGGGGCTTTGCTTTGACCTATACCACGCTGGCCGCTATTGTCAAGTACCCCTGGTCATCGGCTAGGGCGCCTGAGAGCGGGAAGTTTGGCTACTTCCAGTCAGAGCGGGCTACCTACCTCGATGTGGCGAACTATCTGGGCATCCTGCCCGTAGATCCCGCCACGGGGCACTACGTGCGCCATCCGCTGGTCTACCTCGTGGAGGCGGCCGACGATATATGTTATCAGGTGATGGACGTGGAGGATGCTTACAAGCTACGCATCCTGAGCTACGAACGTACGGTGGATCTGCTCCTGCGCTACTTCCCTGCAGATGGTCGCGATCATGCGCTGGCAACGCTGGAGACCATCGGAGATCGCAATGAGCGGATAGCTTACCTGAGAGCTAAGGCGATCAATATGCTCGTGGAGGCTTGTGCCGAGGTCTTCATCGAGCACGAGGAGGAGATACTGCGTGGCGCTTTCACTGGGACACTGGTTAGCCAAATGCCCGAGAGACTCTATGCAGCTTACCGAGCCAATAGCGCGGTGGCGCAGAGTGAGATCTACACAGCGCGGGCGGTGATCGACGTGGAGCTGGCGGGGCATCGGATCTTCTCAGAGTTGATCGACAAAGTGATGCACTCGCTCCTACATCCGGACGACGCTTATAGTCGTACGCTCCTCTCGCTGGTTAGTAGTCAGTACAATCTGCACGAGGAGTCAATCTACGGCAAGCTCCAGTGCACGCTCGACTACATCTCCGGCATGACCGATCCCTACGCGCTAGACCTCTACCGACGCATCACCGGCATGAGCCTGCCGGCGATCTGAGACGAGAGGTTAGAGGTTAGAAGTTAGAGATTAGAAGTTAGAGCTCCGATGGCTCTGATAGCTCCGATAGCTCTGATCCCTCTGATTTCTAATCTCTAATCTCTAACTTCTAATCTCTTCTCTAACCTCTATTTCCGCCAGGAAATACCGAATATGTCAAAAGAAATACCGAATATGTCAAGTCCCTTTAGTCAGCACCGACTATATTATGCTTACCTTTGCATAGTCCCTGTGACATTTTCATTTCGGTGAGATATCGAAGCAGCTTTATATCAATCAAATAACAAGCACAGAATGAACAGAATAGTAAGAACTCTGCTAGGGTTGCTAACGATTGGCCTAGTCGCTCTGACCTCCTGTAAAAAGGAACCAGAGAAGCCTCAGAACGAAGGTACGACCTATGCCAACGTCTCCATCAGTGTCCAGACCGACATGCGTGCGGGTGGCGATCATGATTTTGGCCGTTCTATAAAGTGGAACGGTAAGGATGCTATCAAGACCATCTCTGTCTACATCGTAGACAATGCCACCATCTCTTCAGGTGACTACGATGAGAGTAAGTTCACCATCACCAAGGCTACTGATAAGACCAACATCTCCATTACACCTACTAAGGCTATCCTCACGACTCCTGGTGAGAAGTCTGTCTATGTACTCATCAACGCACCTCAGAAGATTAAGGATTACCTAAACAAAGCTGTTACTCCCTTTGCCTTCAAGAAGGCTTACGCAGCTGCTGTCAATGTAATCACAGCTCAGGAGGCTGCAAAGACCGAGCTTAATGGAACTGATCCTGAGGACGTCATCATGATGACCAACGCTAAGGAGTGCACACTCACAGTTGCTGAGGGTGTTACCGAGGCTGAAGCTCTGGCTACACAGAATCCTAAGAACCGTGCCCCTGTCCAGGTAAGGCGTGCCGTAGCTCGTGTCCTACTGACCACGACCTTTGATACCTATTGGGTTAACGACAAGAATCGTAAGAGGATAGGTGTCATCAAGGATATTACCTATGCTGTAGCTCAGGGCGAGAAGTCTTTCTACCTCATGCAGATGCGTGATAACAATAACATCATCAAGACTCCTGCATACGACTTTGTCCCAGAGAAAGATCCTGCACATCCTGACCAACTCACAGCTACTAGCTACGCTATGATGGATAAGTACTACGACTACAGCGACCTGCAGACGAAGGATCGTGTGGCTACTGTGGCTATAAATCTAGAACAAAACGTTTTGAGTGTCGGCGCTCAGGCACTGAAGCAGAGTGTCTTCATGTTTGAGGCTTCTCACAAGTACGGCGACCTTGATAACACGGACTTCCGTCGTGCTAATACACCTTACGTACTCGTTCGTGCGAAGTTTACCCCCGATAAGTTTGAGGATGATGCTGCCGATAACAAGTACACTGAGGGTAGCACCTTCTACATGGGTGAGAACGGTCGCTTCTATATAAAGAAGGAGAACGTTGTAGACGAGACAAAGGGTGGTATCAAGGATCAGAGGTACTACACCTATGAAAATGCTAAAGTGATCTACTACGCATTTCTTAATCCAGACAAGCGTGGTAAGACGATCAACCCACCAGCTTATCGTAACAACATCTACTACATCCGCATAACGGGCTTCAAGACAATCGGTATGAATTGGAATCCTCTCTTCCCAGAGGTGCCAGGTACGAAACCTAGCAACAACCCAGATCCTAGACCAGAGGGTGAAGTCCTGCCACCTCCTATCAAACCAGGTGATACGAATTCGCTAAAGGAGGCTTACATGGTTGTAGATGTTACGGTTATCCCCTGGAAGATACACGAACACAATATCGATCTTCCGGTCTAATTGACTGACTTTGTTTGCTAGCATGGACGCACTACGTGTGTCCGTGCTAGACAGACGAGTAACCCTTTGTAGAGACGCACGGATAGTATTTAGTAAGAGGGCGTCCGTTGTGTCAAAGCGTGAAAGCGTCGTGGTTTTAACGGGGACAGACGCCCTCCGGCTAGACACTAGCTGTGCGTCCCTACATGTCGCTACCCGTCTCTAACCTCTATCTCCGCCAGGAAATACCGAATATGTCAAAAGAAATACCGAATATGTCAAGTCTCTTTTTAGTCAACACCAAACTATATTATGCTTACCTTTGCGTAGATATTTTCTATGACTAATTTCGGTGAGACTATCGAAGAAACTTTATATCAACCAAATAACAAACACAGAATGAACAGAACAGTAAGAATTCTGCTAGGCCTTCTAACGATTGGTCTAGTCGCTCTGACCTCCTGTAAAAAGGACAATCAAGAGCCCAAGAAGAACGAAGGCACGACCTATGCCAACGTCTCCATCAGCGTCCAGTCCGACATGCGTGCGGGTGGCGATGATGAGAAGGAGCATAACTATGTGGGTCTGTGGAATGGTAAGGATGCTATCGAGAGCATCACGGTCTACATCGTAGACAATGCGACCATCTCTTCAGGTGACTACAGTGATCCGGACAAGTTTAACATCACCAAGGCTGCAGCAGATGGTAGTACAAACATCTCCATCACGCCTAAGGAGGCTATCCTTACGACTCCAGGTGAGAAGTCTGTCTATGTACTCATCAATGCAGACGCCAAGGTTAAGGCCCTTCTTGATGCAGCTGAAACTCCCTTTGCCTTCAAGAAGGCTTACGCAGCTGCTGTCGATGTAATCTCTGCTCAGGAGGCTGCAAAGGCTAATGCTGCTGGCGAGGATCTCATCATGATGACCAACGCTAAGGAGTGCACGCTCACAGTCAAGGACGGCGTCTCCAAGGATCAGGCTGAGGCTGCACAGAATCCTAAGAACCGTGCTTCTGTCGAGGTTAAGCGTGCCGTAGCTCGTATCCTGCTGACCACGACCGAAAAGGAGTATACGGTTAACTTCAAGAATGGTGATAAGATGGGTACCATCAAGAATATCACCTACGCAGTAGCTCAGGGTGAGAAGTCTTTCTACCTCACGCAGATGCTTGATAATAAGATCATCAAGACTCCTGCATACGACTTCCTACCAGTGGCTAGCGGTAGCAAGCTTGAAGTTGCTAGCTATGAAGGTATGTATAAGAACTACGACTACAGCGATCTAAAATCTACTGTCACTACGCCTCGTAAGGCTGCCGTAGCTACAGACCTGACTACTGCTTTGAAGATTGGTGCTCAGTCACTGACGCAGAGTGCCTTCATGTTCGAGGCTTCTCACAAGTTTGGCGATGTTGATAACACGGGCTTCCGTCGTGCTAACACACCTTACGTACTCGTTCGTACAACATTCGTCCCAGCAGAGTTTGCAGATGGAGATGCCACTACCTATAAAGAGGGTACTACCTTCTACAGAGGTGAGAACGGTCGTTTCTACCTAGACAAGGCTAATGTCATAAACGAAGAAAAGGGTGGTGTCAAGGGTCAGAAGTTCTACACCTATGTCAATGGCAAGGCTCTTTACTACGCATTCGTTAATCCTGACAAGATCGAGAAGACGGTCAACGCACCTGCTTATCGTAATAACATCTACCACATCAGCGTCAAGGGCTTCAAGACGATCGGTACTAACTGGAACCCGATTTATCCAGAGGATCCTGATGATCCCGGAAAGATCGGTGATGGAACGCCAGGAACTCCCAGCAACCCAGATCCTAGACCAGATGATGAACTCCTGCCACCTCCTATCACACCAGGTGAGACGAACACACCAAAGGAGACTTACATGGCTGTAGACGTTACGGTTATTCCTTGGAACGTACACACCTACGCTATCGATCTGTCGATCTAGTGAACTGACTATCTGACTAGAGTTTCTAGTGGCACCAGTGCTGCTAGAAACTTTAGCAACTTACTAATAGGGACGCACTGATGGACGTGCGTCTGACAGTGCGTCCCTATCTTTTTTTTTCCATTATCGTTAGCCTTACGATCCGACCCCTTCCTCTAAACCGACACATCTGATCTCTCAATCATAGTTGCAATTTATGAAGCGACACATTATATATAGTATACTCTTGCTACCTCTCCTCCTCTTATCACTCGTCAGCTGTGATAAGCTCGTATACGATCGAGGCGAGTGCCCCACGGCGAGACCTATCGATACACTATCTGGGTAGGAGCTACCCCCCAGCACTATACTATGAGTGACCTAGCACCAGCCTCGGGCAATAAGCACCCCGACTGCCGACTGGCACTCCGGCTCAACGAGCAAGACAGACACGAGGGTCTACTGCCCGAGCCACTCTACTTCGCCACAGATACGGTCGAGTGTCCTATGCCTCGAGGGGGTGTAAGCACGAGAGTGCCCGTCGCGCCAAACCTCACGCGCTACAGCAACGACTTTGACATAAGCCTTACCGAGTTGCCAAGCAATGTGATCTATCCGCTTCATATGGAGATTGAGGATAGCAACGCTGCTTACGACTTCATGGGTCAGCTGACCAATCCTACCAAGCATGTCATCTATCAGGCGCCACTACCCAACGAGGGTACGACGCGCAGCGTCCGTCTGAGCACGTTACGACTGGATGACCCGAAGACAGCTCCCCAGCTGAGCCTTGTGCGTTCCGATACGGGTGCTAAGATCTTTACTTACGATCTCAAGAAGTTGCTCGCCAAGAAGCCAGACTACCGCCCCGAGTGCCAGTTTGAGTACGACGTTGAGTTGCGCCTCAAGACGCTTCCCGACAACACGCACTATGCCGTTGAAATCCTCGTCGATGGCTGGATGGTACACTCTTATGAGATCATCCTCTAAGCCCATTCTTATAGACCACACTAACGTTGTCACATCATTATGAATAGACTACGACATACCCATATATATACGTTCCTCTTCATCTTGGGGGCGCTCCTCACCAGCACCAGTTGTGTGCGGGACTACAACACTCTTGAGGGAGAGGATGACGGCAACAAGTACCTTACGCTGACGCTCTCTCTATCCCCCAGTGGCAACGATGAGCTACGCAGGCAGGGTCCCGACTACAGCATCAACTCCGACGAGGATAATCGTGAGGACTACGTGAACGATCTGCGCATCTTCCTCATCAACAAAAACGGAGTAATCAAGAAGAACGTCTTCTTCACCAATCTGGTTCCGAACCCTGCATCTACCGGCAGCAGCGAGGGATCAGAAGATGAAGGTATCAGCTATAACTATCAAAATGGCCAGGCACGGATCACCTTCCGTCTCACAGAGAGGGAGCTAGGCTACTACGACCTCGTCGTCGTCGCCAATGAGGGCGCTTATATGAATCCTCAGTCGTATAACCAAGATCTCTATCCCCCTCTCCCCCCCGAAGAGAAGACCTATTGGGATAATGAATATCAAAGAGAGGCGAAGGCTGACGCCGCGCTTAAGAAAGCACTTAGAGAGGCGCAGACGCTAAAAGACCTCAAGGAGATTCGTATTCCCGTCACGAGACGATTCTCTGATACGCATGAAGGATTACGCTATAATCAGCGCAATGCATATATAAAAGTCATCTCTCCGATGACTGCCGAGTATGAGCATGTTGACTTCACCGGAGGTGGTACCAAGGATAATCCGCGCGTGATCCAGCTCGATAATCCTTATGGTCGTACGAAAGGCGTTGAGCTCTTGCGTACCTTTGCCAAGGTCGAGCTGCTCTACAAGAAGTGTGTGTGGCTCTCTTGGGATGAGAACGGGAAAGAGCAACTGAAATGGATAGGCCCATGGAGATTTCAGCACCCCTATGGACCTCATATCTATCAGATGCCTAAGGATGTCAGTCTCTTCCCCATACAGGAGTACTCTAGTGCTCAGGATACCGTGTCTAGCTTCCTCGGTAGAGAGTCTGATCAAAATGTACGTCCACAAACACGCTTTGTTGTTGGCTATAGCGAAATAGCTAGCAAGGTTCAGAAAGAGGGTGTACCTATTGGTGGCGGCTATCTGCTGGACTATAAGATGTACTTCTATATCCCCGAGAAGCTCGTCCCCGCGGGCTCTGATGAAACCGTGAAGCCTCTTTACCTATGGTTTATATGGTATCATTATGGCGACTTCCGTCCATGGTTGGATATAGCTTCGAACAATCATCAGTTACGAGCCGAAACAAGATGCTACTTTGATCTTCTAAATGATAATGACAAGGGCGAAGACTACGTAAAGCGTACAGGCACGTTTGATCCATCGAACAAGAGTGTCTACCGCAATCGCCTCTATAAGATAACGCTAACCCCACAGGAGGTAGAGCCCCCCGCAGGCAATGGCGCAGCCTTTGAGTAAAGGTGTATACGGAACATCTTCTTATCTACGCAGACACACATTACTAAGTAAATCTCCCCTATAAACAGATATAGGCTATGAAGCAATACAATAGCACGACACTCGTGCGCACTATATGGAGTCTCCTCCTCGCTCTCTCAGCGCTTTGCCTGCTACCCACCACGGCAGAGGCGCAGTTTGAACTTGTTCAGTGGGGCACCTTGACAGGTCGTGAAACTCTCAAAGGAGCACCCGGACCCACTGGAACAATAAGGTTTTCATTCCAGAGTCCAGGTCAGCTCCCTTATACAGTCAAGCTAACCAAGACCCCAAATGGCTATAGAGGCTCTACGACCTTTAAGTTTGAAAAACGCCAGGATAGCTACTATATTTTTGGTCTTCCTGCGGGGGATTATATGTTGGAGATCTCTGATGCTACTGGCTATAAGGTATCCAGAAAAGGTAAGGTCGGGGAGACGAATATATGGCAGTTTTTCCCAGAACCGTTTACCCAGAAGTTTACCTCTCCAGATCATCTTCGCTGGGTCGGTGCAGTCCTTAATGTAGGAGGACTATCGAACAACTACCATGATAACATAGATACTTTGAATCACTACTTCGAGTATGCTATCTGTACTCAAGAGGAGTATCTTAAGTATGAGAGCGGGCATGGCACACTCAACTGGATGTCGCTGACAGATACAGGTAAGAAACCAGACTTCACGGGCGACTTTGGTGTGTGGCGCGTTGAGGTGCCAGTGAGACAACAACCTTCTTATGACACGATAATTGTTGAGAAGCCCTGTCTCTTTGTAAAGGTGCCTGATGGTGGTCCCTCTCCTAGTGAGATGTATGCTAAGTGTGCTTATGCTCCTGGAGCCATAGGAGAAATGCGCTCAATAGCTATACGTGTCAAGGGCTCGACAGATCCTAAATACAGTAGCTTCGCAAGCCATTTCTATGGCGGTGCTGAAGGAGCGCAGACATTTGATCCTAACAACTGGCTGGAGGTGATAGGCGGAGGCCCCTCTCCTTGTGATGTGTATAAGCCCACTATTAGAATCAAGGAAGAGTGGGCTAAGAAGCTGACATTCCCTGTGACGCTTAGTGTTAGGAATATGAACGGCCGAGCGTGGACTAGACCAGAGATGCTCTATATAACCTTTACCGAGGAGAACTATATGATCCCTCAAGAGTTTCCGGGGGGACATATGTCGCCAGGGGTCTGGAATCGAATTTATATGAGGGATAGCTCAGTCCCGTTCAAAGACTCTTCTCTAGGACTCAAACCTAATGACACGAGTGGAGAGCCTATTATACCTGGATACGCTCCTGAGAATAATTATTATAGAGATACAGACACGACCCGTATGTGGAATGAGTTCTCAGGTTGGTATCCAGACTTGAAGGCTGGTAAGGTCGGATGGGACTATTGTGAGGGTACGGTAGATAAGGTTTTAGCTATAGCCGTACAAGAGCGTCGCTGGGGACGAGCTTACAAGAGTAACCTTGCCGGTGCTAAGTTTACACTGGTCAAGGCTCCTGATGGCTATGAAGAGTACCGACAGCAGTACAAGTATTTCCCTGAGCTCAATGTACCCCTTGTCCTGCCAGAGAAGCATCAGAGCGACTGGTTTTTCCCATTCGCTAGTAATGATGCTCCAGCGGACAACCCCTATATGAATCCATGCTATGATGTCAAGGTTCCAGAAGGAGACTACTATTGGAGGATTGAGTTCACTGACCTCTGTGGAGAGCCGCAGACGCTCCCCACTCCAACAACAGAGGTGCAAGGTCCACTCTGGACTTCCATTCATTACAATGCTATAAAGTATGAGCTAGAGAATAAGGGCGAGGACTTAAAGCCGCAGATCGAAAGGGTCGGCTGTGACAAGATACGTGTCTATCCTTTCCGTGGGGCGAAGTCTCGTAACATTCTCTGGCGTACTACTGGCAGTGGTAAGAAGAAGGAGACGGTTTCAGCTCCAGTATATGCGAGGGCTGTCCAGACTTACGTCAACGAATATGGTTATACGAAGTACATTGACTCAGGAACTACCTCCTTTGATCCTGCGGACGATAGTCAGAATCCAGAGGATCGATACATCGAGCTCTCTTGGCGCAACTCTACTATAGAGATTCAATACAACTATGAGCCTATAGATCAGTTCACCAAGATTATTCCTTGTCTTGACCTAGGGAAGAAGCTCACCGTAGAGACAACGAGACCTACCTATGATCGGGATCAGCTCTATACCTATATCTGTCCGAGTGGTCAGACTGCCTATGTGTCGGTACTGCCCATTCGTACGGCAGGTCAGGTCATCGTAGAGCTACGAGACGTTAAGGATGTCAATAAGCCACCTTACGCTAGCCAGACACTCGCCGGGAAGGATCAGGGTAAGCCTGTCGTCTTTAACCTCACTGGGGAGCAAGTCCAGCCTGAGTATATGCTCTATATTAAAACAGGCTCTAACGACGAAAACTGTGTTCTAGACAATGGTGGGGAGATCATCAAGATGAACGATCTGCGAGGCTCCTCTTTCATCATTGGTGCCGCTAATACCAAGTATTGCGTGGGGGATACTATTAAGCTAGAGTGCCCGCCCATCACGCCTGAGTCGGAGTACACTTGGACACAGCCAAATGGAACGCAGTATCATGGTCGCAAGATCACCGTCGGTGTCGCAGACTTGCCACTCTCTGGAGAGTGGCAGCTCGAGGTCACAGCGGTGCCGTGCGATGGCGCACCAGCACCGCAGGAGGTGCCCTTCATCGTATCTGTCGCTCCGACCGAGCTATGGTGGCGTAAGGATGCCAAGTCTGCTGACTGGAACTCGTTTGATAACTGGGCCGACAGTGAGGGCCACTCTATTAAGGCAGTCCCTGCTAGGTGTACCGATGTACACCTCCCATCGGTGGTTGATAAATTCTATCCCAATCTAGTTCCAAACAAGCCAAATATAGATCCAAAGAAGGCGAAAGGAACGAATTGGGAGCCCCTAGGAGAGCCTGTGTGCAACGATATCTACTTCCACTTTGGCTCTGCGCTAGGTCAGCCTCAGCGACTGACTGAGTACTCGCGCGCCTTCATTGACTACAACTTTGGAGTCGTACAGCCTGACGGATCTATCCAAGCACACAAGGATCCTAAGCATCCAGGTGCTTACGATCGTCTCCTAGATCGGGATCGCTGGTATATGATTGCTACACCACTCAAGAATGTCTACACTGGAGACTTCTCTCTAGCTGGTTATCCACTCACCTATCAGCGCTACCTCAAGGTAAAGTTTTATGGAGAAAGACCTAAAGAGGCCTCCTTTGACATCCCAATGAACAAGCTGGGACGTCCTATGGTAGCTTACAATCACGCTTTAGCATTCAAAGTTGAGGGCTACCACTCTAAGAAAGGCGCTGACGATCATAAGAACCTCAATGGGCTAGATGGTATCATCCGCTTGCCCTACTATGAGAACAAGGAGCGTGCGCCCTACTATCCACTGCATCGTTATTACGAGAAGTATTATTGGTATTCCGATGATGAGGGTAAGGCGCCGGGGAAGGTAACAGACTCAATAGCTATGCCGAGATCCTACTTCGCCTACTTTGACCTGAACACGTTAAAGCCAGTTACTAAGGTGGACTCTGTCAAGAGAGACCCCGCACTGGACTACCGCTTCCTCTTTGAGGATGATAAGACAGGGAAGATAGGTAAGACACTTGCTGGTAAAGAAGGCTACACCTTGAAGCTCACGTCGAGTTCTAAGGATTCTCTATTCGTTATGATAGGCAATCCTTATATGACTCCTGTTAGTATTTCAAATTTTATTAGGTATAACACGAAAAATACAGAACAAGATATATACATCTTTGAGAATGGAGCTTGGAAGTCCTACAAGGGAACAGCCTTCTCAGAAAAAGATAAAGATTTAAAAGCAATTGCCCCATTGCAGGCATTTGTAGTCCAACTGAAAAATAAGGATATCTCGGAGATCTATTTCCCCACAGGATTGCTTCAAGATCCTAATAGTCAGTATGGAAAGAATGCTAAGCTACGTAGCACGGACGACGAGGAGTCAGATGAGATCACCGATCGGTATGTCGCGGTGACGGTTACCGATGCCGAGGGTGGCTATACCTCTGCGGTACTGCTGCCCGAAGATACGGATGAGTCGACGCCAGCACTGATTGCGCCGGAGGGTATGCAGACAGCTCCGCTTGTCTACTTCATCAGCCCGATCGATAGCAGCTGCAACTTCGTACAGACCAATGTGCCTAGTGCCGTGGTCGAGCTAGGCGTCTTTGCGCCTACCGATGGCATGCTCACGCTAGACTTCACAACGTTGGCCGAGAAGCCCTTTGACAAGCTGGCGCTCTACGACCGTTTGCGAGGCACTGAGCAGGACTTGCTCGCCAACCCGACCTACAGCTACGGCTATAGCGAGCGCGACGGACGTCGCTTCGAGCTACGTATGTCGTACGGCAACATCCGCTACAACGAGCAGCAGGATCACCAGCCAGATCTAGCTATCGAGCGCACCGCTACGGGCTATCGCATATCCTACGATCAGGGTATCGCAGGCTACCAGCTATACAGCGTCCACGGCTATCTACTAGAGCGTGCTACGACCGATGGTCAGACGCAGATAGATATTGAGATGCCCGAGACGGACGTCGTACTGCTCGACGTACAGTCCGCCGACGGTCTCCGCTGGATCAAGAAGCTCCAGCGATAAGGAAGTATCGCCTAAATAAATCAAAGCCACCGTAAGGACGCCGATATGCGTTTCTACGGTGGCTTTGTTCTGCTAACAAAGCAAGCCGAGTAACGACATGACGTGTAACCCGCTGTAGGGACGCACGGAAGTGTTTAGCGGGAAGGCGTCCGTTGTATCAAAGGTTACAGCGTCCGTTGTCGAACGATGAGACGTGTAGCGAAATGTAGGGACGCACGATCGTGCGTCCGTTGTCAAACGATGAGACGTGTAGCGAAATGTAGGGACGCACGGGAGTGTTTAGCGGGAAGGCGTCCGTTGTATCAAAGGTTACTGTGTCCGTTGTCAAACGATGAGACGTATAACGGCTGTAGGGACGCACGATCTGTGCGTACGTTGTGTCAAAGGTGACAGCGTCCGTTGTCAAACGATGAGACGTGTAGCGAAATGTAGGGACGCACGGGAGTGTTTAGCGGGAGGGCGTCCGTTGTGTCAAAGGTTACAGCGTCGTCCCGCTTTAACGGGGACGGACGCTCGACCGAGCGTCCCTACACAGGGCTACTCGTCTCGCTGTTCGACAACGGACGCCATCCCGCTAGACACTCTCGTGCGTCCCTACAACCGTTACTCGTCCATCCCTTCTCGCCCTCTTCCCGATGGCTCCGATCCTCTCCGATCGCTCCGATAGTTCCGATCCCCTCTCTGACTTCTAACCTCTAACCTCTGACCTCTAATCTCTAATCCTCTAGTTTCTAGCCTCTTTTTTGTACCTTTGCGGCGCAACATCTTTGAGTGGTGGTGCATCAGCTCGTCTGCCGAGCGATGCAAGAGGGAAGTCCAGTGCGAATCTGGTACAGTGCCCGCTACTGTGATCCCCCCATTTCACAAAGCCTATCACAAGAGTCGTATGAGCCACTGTCTGACCGAGGTCAGGTGGGAAGGCGGTGATAGGCTGGGGTAAGTCAGGAGACCTGCCACCGCTCGTAACTTAGTATATAACTGTGTACGCTCGGTGGCAAGCGTACCTCAATGCTATGTCAATCAATCAGAGGCATATCTCTCTCAGAAGGTGCTACGCTTGCGAGCGTGGTGCTACCTCTGTGCCATGCCTAGACTTGACCTAGCGGATCAAAGCAACAACCGTATGATGCAACGACTCCTATTATATATGACACTACTCCTAGGTGGGCTCTCGCTACAGGCGGGCAATAAGATCTTTGAGACCGACTCGCTCTTTGCTGCTATGGCACCCGGTGACAAAGGCGCTATCCTCGTGGTTCACTTTGGCACGACCCATGACGACACCCGTCGGGTCACGCTCGATGCGATCAACGAGCGCATAGCCTCCGCCTATCCCAACCTAGAGGTTCGTCAAGCTTACAGTTCGCGTATCGTGCGCAAGCGCCTAGCAGCACGGGGTATAGAGATCCCCACGCCAGGCGAAGCGCTCAAAGAGCTAGCCCGTGAAGGCTTTACCCATCTGCTCGTGGTCTCGACAACGCTCGTCGATGGGGTAGAGATGGAGTCGCTATCCTATGAGGTAGCGCATCAGCAGAGCCACTTTAAGAAGATCAGACTGGTGACGCCACTCCTCTTCTACGAGAGTGATTATAGGGATTTGACCGCCATCATGACCGCTCATCTAGAGCCCGATGTGGCTTACCTATGGGTGGGTCACGGCACCTACGATAGTGCCACGGCTCAGTATGCGATGCTGGATCACTATCTGCAGCGCCACGGCTATGGACAGGTGATCGTGGGCTGTGTGGAGGGTTACCCGTACTATGAGGAGGCGCTCGAGCGTCTGCGTGCTACGGGTCTCAAGCGAGTCTGCCTACAGCCGCTCATGATCGTGGCTGGCGAGCATGCCCAGGAGGATATGCTCCAAGAGTGGCAGCCCCGTCTAGAGAAGCTCGGCTATCAAGTTGAGAGCGTAGTGCGTGGTCTCGGCGAACTGCCAGAGATACAGGAGATGATCCTGAGGAAAGTGGACTTCTTCATGACACATCGTCGTCTCTCCATTATGGACAAGAAAGCGATCTACGAGGAGACTGGCGAGAAGCTACATCAGTCCGACTCCTTAGCTCAGTAAGCCTATGAGACGTAGCTACTTTTACCTATTTCTGCTCCTAGCTAGCTGTGTGCTCCCGCTCACAGCGCAGCGGAAGACACGCACACAGCCTCACGATACGATAGACTATAAGAATCTCGGCGAGGTGATCGTCGTGGCGCCTACCCATAGACGTATCATGCAGCAGCAGACGCTCTCGGCGATCAGTCTAGATGTCAAGCCCCTCATCGCCTCGATGGGGAGCCTCAACGAGCTGGTCGCTCAGAGTTCGGGCGTACGGCTTCGAGAGTCTGGTGGGGTAGGGTCTAGCAATGAGCTATCGATCAATGGTCTGTCGGGGCATGCCGTGCGCTACTTTATCAATGGTGTGCCGCTCTCCTCGATGGGCGAGGGGGCTTCGCTCGCTACATTGCCGGTTAACCTCATCGATCGTGTCGAAATTTATAAAGGGGTGGTGCCGCCAGAGCTCGGTATGGACGCCCTCGGTGGAGCGGTCAACATCGTGACCAACAGCCGTGGGGAGAGCTATCTGGACTGTTCGCTGCGAGGTGGCTCCTTTCACACCTTTGCGCTAGATCTAGCGGGGCAGTATAGAGAGCAGCGGAGTGGCTTTACGGTGCGCCCCACGCTACGCTATCAGTACTCTAAGAATGACTACATCATGCGCGGCATGGATGTGTGGAACGGTGAAAAGCAAGAGTACGAGCAACGCGACTTCCGACGCTTTCACGATGGTTATCAGTCGCTCTTAGGACGTCTGCAGCTGGGCGTGACCAAGAAGCCGTGGGCTGATGCAGCCCTGCTCGGTGTAGGCTATACAAAGAGCGCGAGCGAGATACAGACCGGCTTTCGTCAGACGCTGGTCATCGGTGAGGCGATGCGTGATCGCGACGACTTGAGCTTCTCGGCACACTATGCCAAGCGCAATCTCTTCACCCCTGGGCTCTCCGCCACGCTGGACGCTTCCTTCGCTCGCAATCGTATCATAATCACAGATACTGCCTACCGCAAGTATAGCTGGGACGGCACTTTCGTAGAGACACACTACAGCGAGCTGATGCGTCGCACACGTATGATCCGCCACACGGTGCGCCCCAGCTGGACGGCTCGTGCTAACCTCGCCTACAGCATCCCTCAGGGCGGGCATCTCAACTTCAACTATCAGATGCGCTCCATAGCCAATGAGCGGTACGACACGTACGATCCCAACTTTGAGTCGTCACGAGACCGCATGGCGCAGCACATCTTCGGACTCTCGTACGGGACGACACTCCTTCACGGGCGCTTGCGTGGGATGATCTTTGCCAAGGACTACCTCTACCACGTCGCCATCGAGCAGGCTGATATGTACTGGCTGACGGGTGTCAAAGATGTGCCTACGCAGCAGACTAAAAACAATCTGGGCTACGGACTAGGCCTACGCTATACGATTGCTGACGAGCTAGCTGTCAAAGCCTCCTTCGAGCGTGCCACCCGCCTGCCGACAGCTCGTGAGCTGATGGGAAATGGAGCCAATATCTACCCCAACTTCAAGCTCCAGCCGGAGCAAGCTTACAATCTCAACCTAACGCTCTACGGACAGGCACAGTGGGGTGGGCTGCACTTTCTCAACTACGAGGCGACAGCCTTCTATCGCAACGTGGCCAACTACATACACCGTGTGGTGCTGGGTGACGTCGAGAGCCAGTACGACAATGTCGGTTCGTCGCTCGTCCTCGGTGGCGAGATGGAGGTCAAGTATAACTATGCCAACCTCCTCGACCTCACGCTCAACGGCACCTACACCGACGAGCGGGACCGTACGCGCATCAACATCTACGGTCAGCCGAACCCGACCTATGGCTATCGGATCCCGAACGATCCCTTCCTCTATGGCAATCTACTCCTAGGGGCTAACTGGCGCAAGCCGTTTGGCATCCAGGCGAGTGCCATACACTTCAACGCTGGACTGGGCTATATCCACTGGTTTTACCTCACGTGGGCAGCCTTCGGTCGCAAAAACACCAAGGCAGTCATCCCGACCAGCTACGACCTCTCGGCCGGGGTCACCTGGAGCTTCGCCCACGACCGCTACTCCATATCTCTGCAGAGCAGCAACCTACTAGACCGTCCGCTCTATGACAACTATATGTTACAGAAGCCTGGACGCGCCTTCTACTGCAAGCTCCGCATATTCCTCAACTAGAAGAGACACGAACACTTATATCAATCATCAAAAACAGATTACTATGACAAAAGCTTATCGCTTACTGGCGGCCCTCGTGGTCGCTCTCGTCACACTCTCACTCACGTCGTGTGGCACAGACAAGCCCAATCCTGAGAAGGAGATAACCGTGGGCTATGACCTATGGGTTCCTTTGGGTGGAGCCACTGGTCAGTCAACCGCCAACAAGGATGCACACATCATCGCACGTGTTGCTGACCTGACCACGGGTGTCCTGAGTATCAAGGGACAGGGGGTGGAGACTCCTGAATCTTTGACACCGAATGTGGTATACCACAAGGGTTACTACTACAACGTCTCTCGCGATGGGCGCTTCGGTAAGTTCCGCGTGTCCAACACAGGCATTGAGACAATCAAGGAGATCCCTATGCCACAGATCCTAGACCGTCGCTTCTCACACGCTTGGCTAGACGACAACACGCTCGTCATGGTTAGCTCTGTAGGTGACAAGCAGGAGATGTCTTGGGTCAAGGTCGATGTCAACAAGATGGCGATCGTGGCTGAGGGCAAGCTTAACCTACCTAAGCCTGCTGCGGACGAACTCTTCAACTCTAGCGGTCTGCTAGGCTACCGCAAGGCTGACAATATGCTCATCTTCCCACACGTCTATATGGTCAAGTCTAAGAAGACCTCTATGGCACTGCCTCCCAAGCGTAATGAGATCTACATCGCTTTCATCGACGCAAGTACGATGGCGGTGAAGAAGATCGACAAAGACACACGCTGTGAGCATCTAAGCTCTACCTCTTTTGGTGAGACGCGTAGCCAGAAGACTTTCTTCGACTCTAAGGGCAACTTCTACTTTGCTGCAGCTACTTGCAATATCCCCGAGAATGCTAAGAAGAAGAGCGGTACGAAGCAGCGTAGCTTCCTCTTCCGTGTCAATGCTGGCTCCATGGAGACGGACAAGAGTTTCGACGGTTATGCTCAGCCTCGTGGTAAGATCATCACGGTCTTCCCGCTCAATGATGACGAGGTGCTCCTCTATATGCAGGATCCTGACTTCAAGGAGAAGGGCAATACCGACTGGAGCAGCAAGACGAACCGCTACGTCTACTACTGGCTACGCTGCAACATCAAGACGCAGCAGGTGGAGCATATCAAGGACATTCCCTTTAGCAATGGCAACTTCGGTCAGTTGGTCGTACGCAATGGCGACTTGGTCAGCATCGGTGCCAATGTAGAGGGCGCTCCCACGACCATCTACCAGTACAACCTCAACACCCGTAAGGTGACCAAGGGCGCTACGCTGGCTGACGGCTTCGAGATAGATCGCATCATACCGATCGCCAAGGAGTAACATCCCCTAGCACAGCGCGACTACAGCCAGTCTCGTAGTCGTCGGGACGCACAGAACGAGTAGCCCTTTGTAGGGACGCACGATCTGTGCGTCCGTTGTGTCAACGCAAGACGTGTAGCCCCGTGTACGGACGCACGGGAGTGTTTAGCCGGAGGGCGTCCGTTGTGTCAAAGCAAGACGTGTAACCCTTTGTAGGGACGCACGGGAGTGTCTAGCGAGAGGGCGTCCGTTGTATCAAAACGATACGTGTAACCTGTGCATTTGTTGTGTCAAAAGTTACGGTATCAGGGGGGTTAACGGGGACGGACGCACGACCGTGCGTCCCTACAGCCGTTACACGTCCCGCTTGGCCCCTTCATTTCGCTGTAAGAAAATAAAGAGGTATCTTTGCCAAACGGATTGTACAGTCACGCTCGCACACCCACACTCGATACAGAGTCTCACGGGTAAGAAAGCGTCTCTAGAACTCTCTTGCAAAGCAAAATACAGATAATACAACTATATAGACATGACGGCTAATAAGCAAATGAGAACGGAAGGCGACCTGCTAGGCGATCGCCAACTACCCGCAGACGCACTCTATGGGGTGCAGACGCTACGCGGTATGGAGAACTTTCAGATTAGCAACTTCAAGCTGAGCCAGTACCCTTACTTCATCAAGGGTCTAGCCTACACTAAGTGGGGTGCGGCTGTCGCCAACCACAGCGAGGGCATCCTGACCGATGAGCAGTACGAGGCTATCGTCTTCGCCTGCAAGGAGCTGATCGCTGGCAAGCATCACGATGCTTTTGCAGTGGATATGATACAGGGTGGCGCCGGCACGACGACCAATATGGCTGCCAACGAGGTGATCTGCAACATCGCTCTGAAGAAGATGGGTCACAAGCCTGGCGAGTACAAGTTCCTCGCTCCCAATGATGGAGTCAACGCTTCACAGTCCACCAATGATGCTTACCCTACAGCCATTCACCTAGGACTATACCCCAAGGGGCTAGAGGTGTACAAGCATGTCGAGCAGCTTGTTGCAGCGCTCCGTGCTAAGGCTGAGGAGATGAAGCATGTCCTCAAGATAGGTCGTACGCAGCTACAAGACGCTGTACCTATGACGCTGGGACAGACCTTCCACGGCTTTGCCTCTATCCTAGAGGAGGAGCTGCCTAGGCTCAAGAGTGCCAGCGAGGAGTTCCTAACGGTCAATATGGGTGCTACCGCTATCGGTACGGGTATCGCCTCAGAGCCAGGCTATGCAGAGGCTTGTGTCAAGGCTTTGGCTGAGATCACGGGCTGGCCAGTCAAGCTGAGCGCTGACCTCGTCGGTGCTACGAGCGATACATCCGTCATGATCGGCTACTCATCCGCACTACGTCGTATCGCTGTCAAGATCAATAAGATCTGCAACGATATTCGCCTCCTATCCTCTGGTCCTAGAGCCGGTATTGGCGAGTTTAACGTACCCGCCATGCAACCTGGCTCCTCGATCATGCCAGGTAAGGTGAACCCCGTCATCCCCGAGGTGATGAGCCAAGTATGCTACAAGGTGATGGGCAACGATACGACCGTCCTGATGGCTGGCGATGCTGCTCAGATGGAGCTCAACGCTATGGAGCCTGTCATGGCTCAGTGCTGCTTCGAGAGCTCTGACCTGATGATGCGTGGTATCACGACCCTCATCGAGCGTTGTATCACAGGTATCACGCCCAACGAGGAGCGTTGCCGTCAGCAGATCGAGGCTTCGATCACGATCGTCACGGCGCTCAACCCAATCATCGGTTACAAGAACTCGACCAAGATTGCCAAGGAGGCGCTTGAGACGGGCAAGGGTATCTACGAGCTGGTCCTGGAGCATGGCATCCTAGACAAGAAGGATCTCGACGAGGTGATGGATCCCAAGCACATGACCCAGCCCTCGAAGCTTGATCACATCAAGCCTAAGAAGCAACTATAAGCTCCTTAGACTGTAAAAGGAAATAGGAACTACTAACCTTTAAACCCTTATATATTATGAAGAGATTAGCTTTAATCAGTTTCGCACTCGTCAGCATGCTGGCGTTTGCAGCTTGTTCTACTCCCCAGAAAAAGGCGGAGCAGGTCACGATGAACTTCTTCAAGGCGATCAAGGATGGCGACTACGACAAAGCTCGTACCTACACCGCTTCTGAGCAGGCTGAGGCGTATGTAAATGTTGTGTCCTACTTTGCCTCCGAAGAGTCTGAAGCGGAAAAGGAAGCCAGATCTAAGATGACGAGCCGTATCACCCGTACGGAGGGGCAAGATACGATTACTTGCTATGTCGAGACGATCGAGCCCTCAGATGGCCCTGATACCCTCACTCAGAAGGTGGTCCTCACCCAGGTGAACAACGAGTGGAAGATCGTTGAGGTCCCTATGAAGTAACAGAGGTGACTGCCACTCTGGCATGCACTCCTTAGACTTAATCTCATGATGAAGTCTATCTACCACAAGCCCCAAGAGCTAGCGAGGTCTCTCCTCCTACTGCTCTTGGGGCTTACTCTATTGGGTACTGTCGGCTGCACGTCTCATCACGAGCGAGAGATGATCGCCATTGATACGACGACACTGCGACCTGGCAGTCTCATACTGCGTCGTGGCGAGGGGATGCTCTCGGCATTCTTTAGCAAGGTGGCCTCCGAGGGGCAGCGCTACAGTCACTGCGGTATCATCGACTATGACTCGACTAGCCATCGTTGGGTCGTATGGCATGCTTATCAGGATAGCTCGCTCGGTGCTGACGGCATCTTCCGCCAGTCGTTAGACAGCTTCGTGATGGAGTCGGAAGCGGTGGCTATCTATCCCGCCTTAGCGCTAGACAGCTTAGGCTTGCAGCAGATGAGAGCCTACATAGCGCTCCACACTCCTGGGGGAAGGTATCCCAAGAGGTTTGACTCGCGCTTTGACCTCAGAGATACGACCACGATCTACTGCACCGAGTTTGTCGCACTCGCCTACAATAGTACAGGCATCCCAGACTATCAGATCACGCCTACAGGGCATCTGCCAGGCATCTCCAACTCTTATTACACTCTTGATGACTTGATAAAGGGGCTCCACCCCGTGCCGCTCTCATCGGGTGGTAGATTTTCTCAATCTCATTAAAGATCAGAAGTCAATCAATGAATTGATGCCTTTGTGCCATTAGACCGCTTCCACAAAGCATTTGACGCAACTGTTTAGACGGTTTGAAAGATCAAAGAACTAATTCTAGGTATCAGGGCTGACGCATTATAAATGAAAAGCTGATTGTGATCTTGAGGGGAGAATGAAGGGCCTAAAAAGTGAACTCAATACAGTCGCAAAAACTCTTCA
>QWCQ01000348.1_pt1 | contig 60653 bp, 54 predicted proteins | sample 1972701 | NCBI WGS metagenome assembly QWCQ01 (sample SAMN09866704, study PRJNA288562) | Human gut metagenome isolate pre4_stool, whole genome shotgun sequencing... | reverse complement strand
AATCTAGGGGATATCCCTTTCGTCCTCGGTTACTTTTTTCTGGTTTCATTGCTGTTGGGGTTGGCTCCCCAACTGTGTACTATTTCAGGAGAGGACAAATTTGGGAAATACTTAGGTAGGAAATCAGACAAGCTCGTTTTTTAATCATGCGTCAGTCATGGGAGGTGCGTATATTCAACTAAGAAATGCAACTCATACCTGCAAAAAAATGGATCGCACCCTAAGCACAATCCAACATATTATTCAGAGAAGCAGAGTGTATTTTCCACTCCAAATTGCATTTTGGAGTGGAAAATACGTTATGGGTATCCTATTGGGTGGAGTGTACGTACTCTCTAAGTTAGTCACAGCACAGGTCGTAACGGCTCTATTGATACTGATTGGTTTTGTGGTACTACGATTCATCGTTCGTACCGTTCTGCAAATCACATTTACGCTTCTACGCTATCTCTTTTGGATTGTTGTACTAGCCGTAATACTGCTTTGCGTGCTATGATATAGCACCTCTCTCTTCAGAGAAACGACTCTTTGGGTGACTAGCTCTCTTCTGAGGCTGGTCACCCTCTTTGGGTATGACGGGCATGTCATACCGAAAGTCGGTCAGAAAACTTCCGTTTCCCTCCCTACTCGATTGTTATGGTTATTGGCTTTTCTCTAGCCACTTGTGACAAAAGTCTCTCGGAGGATTACTTCTTTGGCTTTTTTCCTCCTCTCCTCCGGTAATACCGTCTGTAGAGCATCCATCCAGTGACCAAAGCCAAGGTGAGGAGTAGGGCCGAAAGAAATATGTATAGAGGCTGGAGCGGACCGAGTATTTTCCCATACAGTCGGCCGACATGTAGCTCAAGTGCGGCATGCCAGAGTGAAATCCTACCGGGACTTATCTCTGTTGGCATTGGTGGCATAGTGTCGGTCGCGTCCTCCGCTTGGAGTTCACCGGAGGAGTAGCTATAGAATCGCTCTCTCCCGTCAGAGTCAATAGTGTACCCACTGATTGGGGTCCCAAAGATGGGCATGCCTTTTCGTCCGGATTCGGTGTAGAGCTCGCCTGTCAGGGCATCGTAGACTTTCCCGTCTTGTCGACTCCATTTGAATGCTCCACTGAACGACCCCACCACCCACAGTGAGTCTCGGTCACTCCACTCCCAGACATTGAGTCCCATGACACTGACAGGTGGAGTGCCGGTCAGTCGCTTGGGAGCTTTTCCAAACTGCTTCAGCGCATAAAAGCCCCGAGAGGTCGATAGCAACCACTCATTTGTGATGGGATCGCGACGGATCATTCTCAGTTTGTTATTCCACGGGTTGGTGCTGTACAGGTTTGTTCCCGGAATAGTCGGGACCTGTGCCTTGATGACTGTAATCATCAACGGAGGACGTAGAAATGCGCCTGTGATCGTCACAAAAAGCAAAACCCAAAAGCACCATTTGCCCCACCTATTGTGTTCCTTGAGAAATTGCTTCCACACCTTTGCTTTTTTGGGAACAAAGGTGATCAAAACGCCGGTGATGGAGAGGAGGATGAGTGCCACTCCCATCAGGTCAACAACTAGTCGTCCAATTGTTCCAAAGAATGCTCCACTATGTAACTGCCAGATCGTGCTGAATAGCGATACCCGTGGCTCATAGTCGTCCGGTGCGGGAAGGTCTACGAGTGTGGGGGATTCTTGAGAGGGAAAGATAAGGTATAGGTGGCTTCGGCTCAGTAAAACAAGGGTGTCGCCTTGCGTTTCCAGGTCTGCCAAGCGTTCGTTTTTGGGTGTAAGCGTCGGTTGTTTCGTCCACTCCTTTTTGTCGGTTTGCCACTTGTACAGGTTGTATGCGGTGAGGGCGTAGAGGTCGCCACGGTTTGTCCGGACTACTCTTTGAACCGACCTCCTGTCGGCAGCAGGGTCTAGTCCATCGCTCCGGTTGTCGTAGCTTTTTAGCTGTGGGTTGTAAGCCCATACTCCAGTGGCTCCATAGATCCACTCCTCGTCAGGGGTCACTCGGATCTTCCCGGTGAGGCTGCCACCGCTCCAGGATTTATAGTGGTAAGCCTTGGGTAGCCAGGAGCGGGGTAAGTCAATACCCGACACTAGGTCTCTGTGGTTTAGGACGATGCCGGATCCAGCAAAGCCTAGTACGAGTATGGTGATGACTAGGCAGATCCACTTGTGCCATCCTTTTAGGAGGGTGTATCGAGAGCGTTTCATTTTGGTTCTTGTCTTACAATCAAGTAGGTAGGAAAACGAACGTTTTCTGACCTACTTTCGGTATGACGGGCATGTCATACAAAGAGTATCTCAGGTGCGATGTCGCACCTGAGATGCTGTCTGTCCTATTTCGTCCGGACCTCTTAGTCTAGCTTGGTGGAGCCGTCGGGTTGGTAGACGTAGTCAAAGGAGACGATACCGCTCTTGCCACTGTCGTCTATGTAGCTAATCATCTTGACTTTGGCGTATTTCCCGTCGGCTGTTCGGATGATGAATATATTGTCCGAGGGAGTGTATTTTGGGGGTGGACCACTGAATCCGATCATTTTGTTGAGCTCGGGGTTGCCGGATACTTCGGCTTTGATCAGTTCGCCTTTCCAGCCCCATATGGAGATTGCTTCGTCCACGATGTAGCCTTCGGTGGGGGCTTCTTTCACTGCGGATAGTTTTGTCTGGTTGGTCATGAGGGCCCCTCCTTTGCCTTTGCCGGATGTGCCGCAGTTGGCTCGGAAGTAAAAAGAGTGGATCGCAATGTCCCAGTCGGTACGTTCCTTGAAGTTGGTTTCGTCAATCCCGGGCACCTCTTTGCCAGTGGCGAAGCTGAAGTAGATCCAGTCTTTCCCGAGCTCTCCTTTGCAACGTCGGCTCTGCGTGTAGGTCTTTTTGTTTTTTGAGGATGGTGCGTTTGGCTTGTTGTCTCCGCAGGAGACGATGCCAAATGACAGCACCAGAGCACTGATCAGTGCGAGAATGCATTTTGTTTTGTTCATCTCTTTAATAGGTAATAGTGACAGTTGTTTTTACAGGTTGAAGTGGTAGGACATGAATAAGTTTCGGCCGGGGCCGGCATAGGAGTTGAAGGAGACAACATCTGCTTGGTAGTTGAGAATGTTATCTACCCCTATGGTGAGTGTGCCCCACTTTGGGTGGGTGTAGGCGATGGTCGACCGCACCAGGGTATAGCCCGGTATGGTTATTCGGTATGGAGTCTCTTTTGGGATGCCTTCGTCCTCGATGGTTGTCAGTCCAGATAGGCTTTTCTTTCCCATTACTGATGCACTGATATTGAATGCCAGCCGGTGGTTACCCCAGTTCTGTAGGTACTCGATTCGCCCAGTCCCAGAGATCGGCGCCTGGGAAGTGAGTCTCACTCCGTCGTGAAAGAACGGGTGCAGGTAGTGCGATGCCAGGTGGATCTGTAGGGGCAGGCTGATGAATGGCCTGATGCGCATCTGGATTTGAACACCTGCGAGTGTGGACTTGGAGATGTTGCGGTAGTGGAGCTCTTTTTGGTCTTCGGACCAGATACCCTCGATCTTGTTGGTGAAGAAGTTGTAGTATCCCGAGAGCATCACATACAGTTGGGGATGTGTGTACTCTGTTGTCAGAGAGAGGTAGTGGTTGGACTCCGGCTTGAGCTGTTTGTTGCCGTAGATCCAAAACATACCGAGGTGGTCCCAGTCCATGTAGAGTTCTTTGATACTTGGGGATCGGTAGCCGCGACCGTAGTTTAGCCGGATGGTAAAGGGTGACACCTTGTAAAGTAGAGCCAATTTTGGGGAGAAGTTGATGCCGTACCCTTTGTTATAGTCTACCCTTAGCCCGCTGATCATGCTCAGTGAGGTCCCCGGTATTTTCCAGTCATCTTGGACAAATAGAGCGTAGGCCCCCTGTGCTCGGGCTGTCAGTCCATCTTTGCTAAACTTATCCGCATAGAGTACTTCCCGTAGGTATTCAGCTCCGGTGATCAGTTCATGGTCATTGCCTATGGTCCATCTGTACGAAATATTGGGCTGGAGGACTGTGTGCGTGTAGACGAGCTGTTTTTGCATCTTTTTTTGCTCGAATACGGTGTATCTGCGATATCTATCTCCGTGGATATTTGCCTCCCAAGTACCACCATTGGGTAGGGTGTATTTTGCAGAAAAGAGTCCAGAGAGGTCTCGGTTGTACTCGTGCTTGTTGTCTAGGTAGAGGTCATGTACACGCTTGGAGTAGTAGTTGCCTTGTGCAGTCAGGGTCAGTGCCTTGATGGGGGTCCAAGACAAGGTCTGCTTGGCAGTCATTGTGGTGAACCCAGATATGTTGGTAGGTGTAGCGCTTTTCTCCTTGGTGACCGTTTTGTTGAGTTCGGGGTAGTATGTGGTGCTACCGGCTTTGTCGTAGATGTTGTAGGCATCTTTGGTTTGTATCGAGAGTACGGTCTGGGTGCTCCAGCTTTTCTTTTTGTACCCGATGGTCAGTGCGCCGTCGGCATTTGGCATGTCGGTCCTTGTCTTGTAGTACCGGTATTTGTCATCAGGCTCTATGTGGGAGTAGTTTTTTTGAAACCTCGTCCCCCATCTCAGGTCCACACCCAGACTTAGTCGGTCGGTTGGCTTGCGTGTGATAATGTTGATCACACCACCCATCGCTTGTGAGCCGTAGAGTGCCGATCCAGCACCTTGCACGATCTCGATGCGTTCAATATTGTTGAGGTTCAAGCGGGTGTAGTCGATGTTGTTGCCCGACTCGCCGGCGATCCGCTCCCCGTCGATCAAGAATAATATGTGCTTGGCTCCAAGCCCTTGTAGGTTGATGCTCGTGCCAAATCCCACTTCGCTGAATGAGAGACCAGGTATCTCATCTTGTAGGAGGGACTTGATGTCCATCCAGCCTTGTCTCTCGATCTGTTTGCGTGAGATGACTTGCGTGAGTACTGGGGAGTCCGATATTTTCTTTGGGGTCCGAGTGGCCGTGACGACCACTTCGTCTAGCTCGTGATACATCTTCAAGCTGTCTTGCCCAAATCCTCTTAGGGGAGCAAGACTGAGAAGAATAAGAGCAAAGTGGTAAGCTTTCATGTGTTGTATCTCTCGTGTTTCCGATCAATGCGCAAAGGTAAAACAAACCCGTTGGGGAGGAAATACCTAATAGTTGTTGTTTTTGCCCGTTTTTGGTGGGCTCTGTTGGCATGGTCTAGGTAGATCTCTCGGGGTGCGTGGCGTTGCCTGCCTTTTTAGTGCGTCCTAATCGAGTCTCCTCTGCATGAGACTACAGTTTTCTGAGGCTTTTTTAGACGGGGCTTTTGAGGAGTCCGATAAGGAAAATGAAAGGAACAGAACAATTTACCCGAACGATAGCCGAATATCTTAATGGACGTGCGATGACAGACCCTTTGTTTGCGCCCAATCTACAGAAGCCTCATAAGACAATACATTAAGAAGAAAGTCTCTTTCACCAACTACTCCACTGAGGAGGTTCGAAGAGTGCAAAAGCTCCTTAATAACAGACCTCGCAAGAAACTCAGCCTCCTAACTCCCGGACAGTTCTTTTATCAAAAGCTCGATGAAATCAATTCAGTTGCATTTGATAGTTGAATCTACGTGCGATTGCGATGCGCTTGTTTATTCGATAAATATGTGTACCTTTGCAGGCAATAGCATTTTCACTAACTATATATGAACCACTACGAAACCGTTTTCATTTTAACTCCCGTTTTGTCTGATGCTCAGATGAAGGAAGCGGTAGATAAGTTCACATCACATCTCACCTCTGCAGGTGCTACGATTGTGAACGATGAGCACTGGGGGCTCAAGAAGCTCGCCTATCCCATCGAGAAGAAGTCTACCGGATTCTATCACTTCATAGAGTTTGACGCTGAGCCTTCAGTGATCAAGCCCTTTGAGACACTCATGAGACGTGACGAGACGGTCCTGCGCTACATCACAATCGCTCAGGACAAGTTCCATCATGCGTATGCTGAGAAGCGTCGCGCACTGAAAAGTAACCCTGTAGCAGAGAAGTAAACCATGGCAAGAACAAGAAGAGGTCGCTATAGCAGACCACTCCCCGGAGAGGTACAGCAGAAGAAGTACTGCCGCTTTAAGAAGGCTGGCATTAAGTTTGTGGACTACAAGGACCCCGAGTTCCTCAAGAAGTTCCTCAATGATCAGGGTAAGATCCTCCCTCGTCGCATCACAGGCAATAGCCTCAAGTTCCAGCGTCGCGTAGCTCAGGCTGTCAAGCGTGCTCGTCACCTAGCTCTGCTACCCTTCGTAACGGACCTTATGAAGTAATCATCACCTAGAGACCGATAAGACAATGGAAGTAATACTGAAAGAAGACATTATCAACCTAGGCTTTAAGGATGATATCGTAACTGTCAAGGATGGCTACGGACGCAACTACCTAATCCCTCAGAAGAAGGCTATCATTGCTAGCGAGAGCGCTAAGAAGATGCTCGCTGAGGAGCTGCGCCAGAGAGCTCACAAGCTCGAGGCTATCAAGCAGGAGGCACAGGCTCTCGGTCAGAAGATCGATGGCATGCATCTGGAGATCAAGGCCAAGACATCTAAGTATGGTGTCATCTTTGGCTCTGTAACTAACATACAGCTCGCTGAGGCACTCGCTGAGAAGGGCTTCGAGATCGATCGCAAGATCATCCAGATCAAGAAGGCTGTCAAGGAGGTTGGCGACTACGAGGCTCAGGTACGTCTACACCGTGAGGTGATCGTGCCTATCACCTTCACCGTCATCTCGGAGAATCACGCCGTCATCGAGTCTGAGACGCCAGCACCTGCACCAGCTCCTGAGGCTAAGGCCGAGGAGCAGACAGAGGCTCCCGAGGCTAAGGCTGAGGAGACAGCTGAGGCTGCTGAGTAATATATTGAGACTGTTGCAAAAGTCAACAGTCTCACAATCTTGCTTGCAAGATTGTCCTGACTTTGCAGAAAGGATGAAGTGCAAGGCGCTGAGGGTGAGGCCTGAAGGGAGCATACCTCCGTATGTGACCGAAGCCGAATCCCGAAAGCAACACAGCGATTCGCCTTTATGCAACAGTCTCATATTAGAGAGCTCTGATCTAGTGGCGTAGCTTACGCTAGCACCACAGTCATTCATCCAGGCTCTCCTGAGACTACCTCATAAGTCTCAATAATATCTAAGAGAGGGTCGCTACGTATCATCTACGTGGCGACCCTCTCGGCGAATCGCTGTGTTGCTTTCGGGATTCGGCTTCGGTCACATACGGAGGTATGCTCCCTTCAGACCTCACCCTCAGCGCCTTGCGCTTCATCCTTTCTACAAAGTCTAGACAATCTTGCAAGCAAGATTGTGAGACTGTTGACTTTTGCAACAGTCTCTGCTTATATGCTTGCGATGATTGACTCTTGGCATGGACGGGAATAGAGATCTACTCGTCTAGCCGTTCTGACGATGCGTGCCCCTACACAGATACACGTATGAGTTACTTAGTCTAGCGCGTTACTGCTGGAGGCGTACCTGTTGTACCCCTTTGATGCTCTGCAGTTGTGCCTGCAGGGCAAAGAGCGTCTGGCGCTCTCCCTCTCTAAAGGTGAAGGTGCCGTGCCAGAGTCCTCCGTCGAGCTGTTGTTCCTCATTGATCAAGCTACACTCGTCCGCTTGATGTAGCGTAGAGACGACTCGTCCTATTGTAACCGCATCGTGGAGCGCCGTCACATAGAGCGTCGCAACCACCGCAGAACTCTCCATACCCCGCCAACGAGCCGGCAAGACACGATCTCCGTGACGGCCTAAGATGTCAATAGCATTCGGGCAACTACGAGTATGTATCTTCAGTCCCGACTTAGAGGGATAGGCAAAGATCTCATCGCCCATCTTAGGATTACAGCAGCTGGCCAGCGTGTACTCCAGCCCCTTGAAGTCTGCCGTGGAGACCACAATCTCACGTCCGTCGGCAGCTTCTGGCGCCTTGATTGCCGTCGGTGTCAAGGCTACGCGCCTACTCTCGGCAGCGCGAGCCTCCGCCTCGGCACAAAGCTCCGCATACTGATCGAGGAAGTTAGGCACATTGACCCGCTCCTCGGAGAGGTCTATGAAGAAGTCCATATTCCCCTTGTACCCCATCTTGCGTAGGAGGGAGGTGAAGATAGACTCTTGGTAGACGAGGTGTCTATTCTTAAAGCGTCTCTCGAGGAGCTCCTTGCCCGCTTGCAGTCCGCTCTCTTGCTGGTCACGTATCGCTTGGCGGATCTTATTCTTCGCCTTGCGGGTGGTGACTGACTGAAGCCAGTCTATGGAGGGTCGCTGATTCTTTGCCGTGGTAATATTGACCACATCGCCATTCTTCAGCTTATCTCTCAGCTTAGCGCGCTTGCCATTGACCTGAGCGCTCTGCGCCATCAACCCCACATTGGAGTGTATGGCAAAAGCAAAGTCCAGGACAGTGGCACCCTTCGGCAGGCGAATCATCTGCCCCGTCGGAGTAAAGACGAAGATATCTCTCGACTCAACTCGGAGGGAGAGCTGCGCATTCGCCTTCTCCTTATCCCCCGCCAAGTCCTCGATCACCTGACGCATACTGGTGAGCTGCGAGTCTAGACTAGCCTCTCCCGAGACGCCCTTGTAGCGCCAGTGCGCAGCCATACCGCTCTCGGCGATACGATCCATACGCGTGGTGCGGATCTGTATTTCTACACTCTTGCCCTCAGGCCCCTGTACGGTGATTTGTAGCGACTCATAGCCGTTTGCCTTGGGCTGCGAGATCCAGTCACGGAGGCGCTTCGTATTAGGTGTGTATAGATCTGTCACGATCGAGTAGACGAGCCAGCACGCCTCGTACTCCTCTTCGGGCGGTGCGTCAATGATGATGCGCATGGCGGATAGGTCATGGATCTCTTCAAAGGCTACCCCTTTGTTGCGCATCTTGTTCATAATCGAGGTAAAAGTCTTGCTCCTCGACTTAATCGTGTAGGGCCAGCGAAGGGGAAGTTCCTCGAGACGCTTCTGGATAGGAGCAACAAAAGCATCCATATAAGCTTGTCTCGCCACGATGGTCTGCCCCATCAGATCTTTGATCTCGTAGTAATGCTTGGGATCAGTGTACTTAAAGATCAAGTCCTCCATCTGGCTCTTGATCTTGTAAAGCCCTAGGCGGTGAGCTGTCGGCACGAAGAGTACCTGCGCCACCTGAGCTAGCAGTACCCTACGACTCTCGTCCATGCGCTCCTTGGCATAGATGAGTTTGTTGAGACACTCCACAAGGAGTATCAAGACGACACGTATGTCCTCGGCGATGGTCAGGAGAAACTCCTCTCCCTGATCGGCCTGACGAAGGTCGTAACGATGGTACAACTCATGCGTCTGCGCCAGACGCTCTATGAGAGGGAGTGTGCCAGGCGGGCAAAGCGCCTCAACCTCTTGAGCTGTGACAGCTCCTCGGATGTACGGAGGCTCCAGTAGGACCGCCGATATCGAGACGACTCCCAGCCCTATCTCGTCGCAGAGTAGCTGAGCCATCTCAGCTTGCTCCATAAAGATCTCCCGATCGTCCTCCTCTTCGTTAGCTCCATACTGTCCCTCACGGATGAGTCGCTCCAGTAGCTCCCGATAAGGCGCTACGTAGCTCGCCACCCCCAACTGATCTGCAGTCCGTAGGAGGTAGCGCATGAGCTCTTGATCATCTCTGTGATGGGTCGGCATGGATTTAGAGATTAGAGGTTAGAGATTAGAGATTAGACTTTAGAAGTTAGAGGTTAGAAGGGAGAGAAGTTTGTGAGACTAGGAAGACTAGAACCTCTAAGGTCTAATCTCTAATTTCTAATCTCTAACTTCTAACCTCTAATCTCTAATTCTACAGCTCGTCTAGCTCGTCTAGTCCGGCGACGACATAGGGGCGGACCATATCTCGTGGTTTGTAGACCTCATCGTTCCACTCGATGATGTCTAGATCCATCGGTATGATACCCTCCTCATCGTCATCGTGATCTCGTCCGAGCTTAGCCTCGAGCTTCTTTAGCTGAGCCTCTAGAGTCTCTCTATCTAGGTCGGTCTCAAAGAGTGCGATCAGATTGAGAAAAGCCTTGGCATCCTCGGGCATATCCACAGGCTCCGTGAGCTGGGGCGTCGAAAAGCGTATCGTGGGGAAGTGCTTCGTCAGAATCTCCATAACCGTCTTTACGTTGGCCGTGCGATGCTCATTACTGCCTATGCTGATGATCGCTTTGTTTTTCATTGCTTATTATAGTAGTCTAGCTTCTAAAAGTTATTGACATCGTTCGAGTCCACAGCTTCTTGTCCTCGCAGGGAGTAGTCGTGGATCAAGTTGTACAACTGCGCTGCCCAGTGCGGATCCAGTCCATACTGAGTAGCCAGCTCTATATAGTGAGCCTCTACCGCTGCGCGTTGATCAGCTTGATAAAGGCCTAGATGGTTAGCCGTCTTATAGCGTCCGATAGTCTGCGTAAGCTTGCAGCGCTCCGCCAATAGCTCCACGAGTGCAGCGTCCAGATCCCGTAGCTGATAGCGCATCGGGCGGAGCATCGCATCGTGGTCACTGCTAGGATGTTGCAGCGACTTCAGTAGCTGGTGCAATTGCTCGGGCGTGATCTGCTGACGCGCATCTGTCCAAGCGTGCTCGGGGTCGCAGTGGCACTCGATCATAAAGCCATCGATCGGATAGAGCATTCCCGTACGGCAGACCGCCTCTAGGAGATCAGCTCGCCCCGCTATGTGACTTGGATCAAGTAAGATGGGTAGGTGTTCCTCCGCTCCATAACGCTTATGGTAGAGCGCACGCAGCTGGGCTATCATCTCCCAGTGAGGACTGTTGCGTAGTTGCTTGGTGTAGACAGGCGTACAGCCTCTCAGGATCGCCATCACCTCGGCAACTCCTCGGCTCTTGATACGCTCTATGGCACCCATCCATAGAGGAGCATCGGGACTGATAGGGTTCTTCACCAAAACGGTCTGCGTAGCTCCCTCCAGCTGCTCGGCAATCGCCTCTACCATAAAGGGATTGCTCACCGTGCGAGCACCGATCCATACGAAGTCAACGCCCGCAGTGCGCACCGCTTCAACCTGCTCAGGCAGGCATACCTCGGTACCCACCTTGAGTCCCGTAGAGGCCTGTACCTCTTGGAGCCAAGCAAGCCCCTCCACTCCGACACCCTCGAAGGATCCCGGACGGGTACGTGGCTTCCACAAGGCAGCCCGGAAGTGCGTGACACCTTGCGCCTTTAGTCCTTGAGCGATCTCAAGCAGTTGCTCGCGACTCTCTGCACTGCAGGGACCCGCTACCAGCATCTGACTCGCTGGAGGCTCCTCAAGGGTACTATGGGCGGACGAATCATCCATATCTAAGGTCGTATACTCGTTTATACGCTACAAAGATATTAAAACTATTCCGACTAGAGGCACTCGGGTCGGATAACTTCGCAAATCGAATAGCCACAGGAGACGAGTAGCCCGCCGTAGGGACGCACGATCTGTGCGTCCGTTGTAGTACAGCAAGACGACTAACCCTTTGTAGGGACGCACGGTCGTGCGTCCGTCCCCGTTAAAAGCTACATCGTCAAGATCGTTCTACAACGGACGCCCTCCGACTCGATACTATCCGTGCGTCCCTACAACGGGCTACTTGTCTCGTTTTGACACAATGGACATTCTCCGACTCGATACTATCCGTGCACCCCCACAGCGGACTACACGCCTCGCTCTGACGGGACTGTTTGATTCAAGTTATACACTGATGCATTTTTCCTATTGCAGATTCAAATATTTGTACTACCTTTGCGGTGTACTACCTAAGACAAACGCTAAGCAAACAAGCTTATGAATGCTAAACCGGTCATATCGCTACGCAATCTGCACAAGACCTATCAGGGCGCGCAGCCACTACATGTACTCAAGGGGATCAACCTCGACATCTTCCCAGGCGAGATGGTCGCTATCATGGGAGCTTCGGGCTCGGGCAAGAGCACGCTCCTCAACATCCTCGGGCTCCTCGACAGCTACGACGAGGGGAGCTACCATCTAGGAGAGGAACTACTGAGCAATAGCCTCTCGGAGAACCGCGCTGCCGAGATCCGTTCTAGACAAATAGGATTCGTCTTTCAGTCCTTTAACCTTATCCCCTTCAAGAATGCGCTGGACAACATTGCCCTGCCACTCTTTTATCAGGGAGTTGGTCGCAAGGAGCGCACCAAGCGTGCCGCCGAGCTACTCTCCCGCATGGGGCTAGCCGACTGGGCGGAGCACCTGCCGAGCGAGATGTCGGGAGGGCAGAAGCAACGCATAGCAATCGCACGAGCCCTCATCACCACGCCCTCAGTCATCTTAGCCGATGAGCCGACGGGAGCTTTAGACAGCAAGACCACCATCGAGGTGATGGAGCTACTGAGAGAGATCAATCGCGAGTCGCACCTGACGATGATTATCGTAACGCACGAGCCCGGCGTAGCTGAGATGTGTGACCGCACGATACATATCAAGGATGGAGTGATCGAGGGCGGCGGTCTGACGAGCAGTCTGCCCGAGGAGGTGTTTGAGTAAATAGGATCACACATTATGCGTATAGGACACGAATACTTCTCCGAGATCATAGACAATCTCAAGCGCAACCGCCTGCGCACCTTCCTGACAGGCTTTGCCGTAGCGTGGGGAATCATCTTTCTAGTCATCCTCCTCAGCATCGGCGTGGGGCTTAATCGTGGTATCTCTAAGAGTGCCAATGCGGGCGACACGGAGCCAAACTACGGTATATACTTTGGCGTCTGGATGACCAACCTCCCTTACCAGGGTTACCCAGCAGGGCGTTTCCTGTACCTCGCTGAGTCACAGATCGCACAACTGCAGGAGATGGTACCAGCTATTGAGGACATCACACCCAGCCTCAGATCTTGGAATAAGATAACCTATGCATCTCAGGTGACCGAGGGAGCGGTAAAGGGTATCGGCGCCAACTATTTCGGGCACTTCGAGACCCGTATCAAGATGCTGGCGGGACGTGGCATCAATGGCAACGATGTATATAATAAGGAGAAGACCCTCCTCATCAGCTCCTCCGATGCGCTGAAGCTCTTTGGCACAGATCAGTACGGTGAGGCACTAGGCAAGATCGTCTCCGTCGACAATGTCTCCTTTACCGTGGTGGGGGTCTACGAAGCTCGGCAAAACCAGTCGGAATCCTATATCCCAAATAGCACCTTTACCATGATCCATCCCAATGATCAGCGTATCGATGGTGGCTATATCTATGCGCCTACGATACGGAGCAAGAAGGATTTCGAGGCTTTCGACAAAGAGCTCCTCAAAGCGCTCAGCTCGATACTCTCCTTTTCGCCCGATGACGACCAGGCGCTGTGGAGCTACTCAAACTATGTCAACAACGAGCAGTATAATAAGGTAGTCAACTACTTCTACCTCTTCCTCTGGATCGTCGGGCTGAGCACGCTCCTCATCGGCATCGTCGGCGTGAGCAACATCATGCTGGTCACGGTGCGGGAGCGATACAAAGAGATCGGCATACGCAAGGCATTGGGCGCCAAGCCCCGTGACATCCTAGCGATGATCATGGTCGAGAGCCTCCTCATCACGGCGGTGGCGGGTGCTATAGGTCTGGTCATTGCCGTGGGGCTCGTCGCTCTAGGCGACTACCTCGTGACCGCTTACCACATTGGCGAGTTCTCCGTGATGGGCGAGACGATCCACCTCTTCGACACGCCAGTCCTTTCGCCACAGATGGCGCTGGGCATCCTCGTCGTGATGATCATTGCGGGGATCGTGGCGGGCTACACGCCAGCTCGTAGAGCGATACGTATATCCGCTATCGAAGCGATGAGAGATTAGTAACACCCTAGCGTAAAGACTGTACTATGAGACTATTTGATCGAGACATCTGGGGTGAGGCTTTTCACTCCTTACGAACGAATCGCAAGCGTTCCATTGCAACCGCCTTCGGTATCTTCTGGGGCATCCTGATGCTGGTCATCTTGATGAGCTTGAGCCAAGGCTTCTCCAATGGTATGCGCAAGCAGCTAGATGGTATCTCAAGCAATACCACGCTGCTCTACTGCTCCACAACCAGCAAGCCATACAAAGGTTACCCCACCGATCGCTGGTGGTCGCTCTCAGTGAGCGATATGGCCAACCTCCAGAAGCGTTTTCCCGAGATAGAGACGATAGCTGCTATGCAGCAAGGCTCGTGGAACACGCCCGTCAGCTACGGCACCAAGAGTATGACAGCACCGCTCTACTCCGCCTGGACCTCTTATGACCAGATCGTCTACTCGACCCTCCTGGCGGGACGACGGCTCAACGAGAGCGACGAGCAGCAGCGACGTCGCAACTGCACCATCGGTGAGGAGGTGAGCCAGAAGTTCTTCGCTTCGCACGAGGAGGCTCTAGGCAAGGTTATCAATATCGACGGCTCTTACTACACCGTCGTGGGAGTCCTCAAGAGCAAGTCTAAAGGGATGAATATCAATGGCTCTGAAGAGCAAAAGGTACGTATCCCCTACACGATCCTTGCCACATCACTCGGCCAGAGCAATGAGGTCTACCAACTCTTGTACTCGCTCCATGGCGATGGTAAGGATAGCAAAGCAATCAACGACCGCATCAAAGCCTACATCCGCTCTACCCACGACATAGCACCAGACGATGAGAGCGCCATAGGTGAGTTCAACATCTCAGAGATCTTCACTGCCCAAAACTCCATGCTGTGGGGTGTCAATGTCTTCGTCTGGTTCATCGGTATCGGCACACTCCTCTCGGGCATCATCGGCATTAGCAATATCATGCTCGTCTCGGTCAAGGAGCGCACCCGTGAGATCGGCATACGTCGTGCGCTCGGTGCGCAGCGCAAAGACATCATACGACTCATCCTCCTAGAGAGCGGCATGCTGAGCCTCCTCGCGGGGCTCCTAGGGCTTCTCCTCGGTGTGGGGATCATGTCTATCGTCGCACAGATCACCGCCTCAATGGAAAACGAGATGCTGGTCAATCCGCTGATCCCCTTTGGCACTGCGATTGGCGCACTCCTCTTCATCATCATCGGAGGCGTTGTGGGCGGTCTCCTGCCACTCAAGAAAGCACTCGAGATTCGCTCTATCGAAGCGATCCGTGAGGAGTAAACCAACATTCAACTATAGGTAAAAACAAACACAACATAAAGAACTATGAAAGCTAAGCGTATCTTCAAACTTTCCCTTTGGGTCATCTTCGGCCTGCTCGTCATCATGACCTTCGTCTTCCTCTATAAGAAGGCACAGCCCCAAGCGACCATTTACTCGGTAGAGACGGTGACCCGCGTCCCCTCTATCCAGCGCTCTATCATCCTCACTGGCAAGATAGCTCCTCGCAACGAGGTGATGATCGTGCCACAGCTCAACGGCATCATCGCCGAGATCATGAAGAAGCCTGGCGACCTCGTCAAGGCGGGCGATATCATCGCACGTATCAAGGTGGTACCCGAAATGGGTTCGGTCAATCAGGCAGAGTCGCAGGTCGAGATAGCAAAGATTGCTCTCGACGAGGCACAGCAGAAGTACAAGATAGCGACCGAGCTACACCAGCAAGGGATCGTAGCCGAGGAGGAGTATGCCACGACCAAGGCTAACTACCTACAGGCTAAGGAGCGCCTTGCGAGTGCTAAGGATGCTTACAACATCGTCCTCACTGGCATGAGCCAGCGCAACGCTCAGGGCTCTACGACACTCGTGCGCAGCACGGTAGACGGGACGATACTCGACATACCAGTCAAGGAGGGTAACTCGGTCATTCAGGCCAACTCCTTCAACGCCGGTACCACCATCGCTACCATCGCCGACATGACGGAGATGATCTTCATCGGTAAGGTGGACGAGGTCGACATCGCTCGTGTCGCTACGGGACTACCCGTCACGGTGCGCATCGGAGCGATCGAGGGTTCCGCCTTCTCAGGCGTCGTCGAGTACATCTCGCCCAAGACGATCGAGCAGCAGCAAGGCACGCAGTACGAGCTCAAGGCCGCCATCACCATCGACGACTACAGCCGCATACGCTCCGATATGAGTGCCAATGCGGAGCTTATCACTGACCAAGTTTCCAACGTCCTAGCCATTCCCGAGGGCGCACTTCAGTTTGAGGGCGACAAGGTCTATGTCGAGGTGGTTACCTCCGACGCCGACCCGAAGCATCTGCAGACGGAGCGCCGTGAGATCAAGACCGGTATCAGCAACGGTAGCCTCATCGAGGTCAAGAGTGGTCTCAAGGAGGGTGAAAAGGTCAAGGGCACTCCAGTAGCTGCCTAACCGAACGAAGAACATTTATAGCCCTGCGCTGTCCGATTTATACCTACCAATAGATGAAGCGGTTACGAGTTCCAAAACTTTTCCAGCCTTGGAACTAAAAAGTTCCAAGGGAGGAACTAAAAGGTTCCAGCGGAGGAACTAAAAAGTTCCAACGGTGGAACTAGAAGGCTCACCCCAGCAAGCCGACAGAACCAGACAAACTCCGACCGACTCCAATCATCAGACAGCCGTAGCGCAACCAAATCATTAAGACAAGACAATCCTATGCTTACACTTCGTCATATCTTTCCCTTAGCCCTACTGGTCGCGGGGAGCTTTACCCTAGCAGCGCAGCAGAGCTGGACGTTGCAGCAGTGCATCGACCACGCCGTCGCTCACAGCATCACCGTCGAGGAGGCGCGCCTACGCTTAGCCGGGAGTGAGCAGCAGCTCTCCACCACGCAGCACAGTTACCTGCCCTCGCTCTCGGCGAGTGCTAGCCAGAGCGTCAGCCTCGGACGTAGTGCCGACAAGACGGGCGTCATCGGCGATCAATCCTCAAGCAGCACCTCCTTTGGGGCAAACCTCTCGTGGGATGTTTTCTCCGGGATGGCTCGTCCTAAGGCAACGGAGATAGCGCGTCTCAATCTAGACGCTGCGACCGCTGGACTCTCCTATGCCAAGGAGCAGATCGGGCTACAAGTGGCTGAGGGGTACTACAACTTGCTCTTCCGCCAAGAGATGATCCACGTGGCCGATGAACAACTCAAGCTAACCCGTGAGACGCTCACGAAAACGGCGGCACTAGTCCGTGCGGGCAAATGGTCTCGTGACAAACTCGCTGAGGTGGAGGCGCAGCTCGCTAAGGACAGCGTCAACTACCTCCGCGCCTGCAGCGATACGGAGCTGGCGCGTCATCAGCTGGCACTCATCATTGAGTTGCCCGACTACACAGAGCTGCAGATCACCTTGCCCGATGTCAAGAGCCTCAGCACTACGCCCGCTCCTGAGCTGGCTTTGGCTAACGAAGCGCTTCTCGAGCAAGCTCGTACGATGCGTCCCGAGATGGAGCAGGCAAGGCTACAGCTACAAGTGGCGGAGCAGCAGATCGGACTGGAGCAGACGGGCTACATACCGAAGGTTTCCTTTGGCGCGGGCTACAACACGGGCTATTACTACATCCTGAATAAGGAGTTACGGCAGTATAACCAGCCATTTGGGGATCAGATGCGCAACAACGGACGCTACTTCGTTGGGCTTTCGCTCTCTGTGCCCATCTTTGATGCGATGCGCACGGCAGACAATGTGGCGCAGGCTCGTCTCCGCTACTCCGACCAGCAGATCGCTCTGCGCAAGGTAGACAAAGAGCTCACGCAGCAGCTCTACACAGCTCAGATCAATGCCCGTGCCGCTTACAGTCAGATAGACGCTGCCCAGCGGGCGACTGAGTCGGCCGAGACGGCGCTACACTATGCGCAGATCAGCTACGAGGCGGGACGTGCCTCTTCGTACGAATTGGCCGAGGCGCAAAACCGTCACTTCGTTGCTCAGAGCGAGGAGCTCCGCGCTCGCTACGACTACCTCTACCGTGTGCTCGTACTGCACAGCTACATCTCTCCCGCAGAGGAGACTAAATAATGTCTTCACAACACCACGAGTAATGGTTCCCGAACAGCGAGACGAGTAACCCTTTGTAGGGACGCACGGTCGTGCGTCCGTCCCCGTTAAAACTACGATGCTGTAACCTTTGACACAACGGACGCACGACCGTGCGTCCCTACAAATCGTTACACGTCAAGTGAATTCGTCCAAATCGTTATTCGTCTTGTAGAATCTAGTCAGACCCCTAAACTTCGCAACAATTATGTATTCAAACACAGATACCCACCTCACCGCAGAACCTCTCGTGCAGGCTCAGGAGGTATGCTTCTCTTATGGCCGGCACCCGCTCTTTAAGGGTGTAAGCTTTACCCTGCCCGCAGGCTCTATCACAGGGCTCCTAGGCAAAAACGGCGAGGGCAAGACGACCCTCCTCAAGCTACTCTCAGGACTGCTCCTGGCTAAGGGCGGTTCGCTCACCGTGCTCGGGCACTCCAGCAGAGAGCGCTCAGTGCCACTTCTCCGAGAGCTCTACTACCTTCCCGAGGAGGTGCAGCTACCCGCCACCTCAGCCGTCCAGTACCTCGACGGCGCGGGACAGTTTTACCCAAACTATGACGCCACACTGGCTCGGCAACTCCTGAAAGACTTTGACGTGCCACCCACCAACAATCTGCGTCGCCTCTCGATGGGACAGAAGAAGAAGGTAGCGCTCGTGCTGGCGCTCTCTCTGCGGGTGCCGTTGCTCCTCCTCGACGAACCGACCAATGGACTGGACATCCCGTCGAAGAGCAAGTTTCGCCAGCTCCTCGTGCAGCACATCTCTGACGAACAGACCGTGCTGATCAGCACCCACCAGGTGCGTGACCTAGAGCAAATGATAGATCGTCTGGTCGTGCTACACCAAAACCAGATCATCTGCAATGAGACGATCGCTCGTCTCGAGAGCACCTTCTACTGCGGCACCGCCGCCGAGGCGCCTCACGTAGCGCCGCTCTATAGCGAGCCCTCCGTATGGGGAGAGGTCGTAATGACGCCCCGCACGCCAGAGGCTACCGAGACGGGAGGCTTCTCGATGGAGCTCTTCTTCAACGCTCTGATGTACAACACCCAAGCGGTGCTACAGCACTTATCCCAACCCGCAAACGATACACTCACCCCACAAGCCCCTCTCTCACTATGAACCAATCTGCTAATCTTACGACCGCTGCGCCTAAGACGGGCGTCAGCTCCTTTAGCTTCAAGCGTCTCGGCCAGCTTCTGAAGCTGGACTTCGCCTTTCACCATAGACAGTGGATACAGATCCTGATCGGTGGCTTCCTCGCAGCCTCTATACCAGTGATCGTGTCGGTACTGAGCGCCTTACTTTTTGGAATGGGATGGAGTGCAGGTGATTTTCGAGCTGTTTACTTTGCCTGCCTATACTGTAGCTTCCTGGCGGTCTCTCTCGGAGTGATGATCAGCTACAACAAGCGTGTCAATGCTCCGCTCTCACCGCTTTACCTACAGATACCCGCCTCAGCCACGGAGAAGTACATATCGCTCCTCCTCCTGACGCTGGTACTACACATCATCACGCCACTTCTAGGGGCGATTGCCTGGACTGTCTACATGCTTATATGGGCCCTGATGGAGGGTAGTCAGGTACTCGCACTCTATCCACAGATCCTCACAAATCCGCTAGGCTATGACAATGAGTCGCTACAATATGCGTGGGCTGTCAGCCTGATGATAGGTATGCAGCTGGCGGGCTATGCCACTTACCTCTTCTGTATCATCTCGGCGCGCAAACCCTTACGTGCAGTCTTGCGCTTTATGGGCATCGGATTTGGGATCTTCGTCGTATCGATGCTTGGCGTTAGCATGCTGATGCATTTGCTAGACATTGGTAGTATAAGCCCTGATGAGACAGAGCGTTATCTTGTCTTCTACTTGGGCAATGGCGATGAGCTCAGCATCTCGCTCTTTGCCTTGACGATACCGTTCTACCTCTACGCCTTTGCGATGGTCTGGCTCGGCCTGCGCTCGCTACGACGCAAGCAGGTCACGGCGTAACCTTTCTAACCTACTGATCATGATCACACCACATTTTAATCCGCAAGTAGTCATCTACGCTCAGATAGAGCAGCGCATCAAGGAGAAGATCCTCTCGGGCGAGTACCCCGCAGGGACACAGATCCCGAGTGTGCGCCAGCTAGCTGCCGAGCTGGAGACCAATGCCAATACGATCTTTAGAGCTTATGAGAACCTGCAGAACGAGTGGCTCATCTATCCGAAGAAAGGGCTCGGCCTCTATGTCTCCGAAACGGCCGAGATGCTCCTACGCGATGAGGCTTATCGCGTGCTAACCGAGGAGGAGCTCCCCGAACTCTTTGCTCAGCTCAAAGTGCTTAACATGGACATCCTAGAGGTGGTCAGACGGCACGCCGACTGGGTCAAGCAGCAGGGAGACCCAGACGCTTAGCCCGCCCCCGCACTAATCCGCAATCATCACTTTTCCAAATAGCGTTAGTTGTAAGAGACTGTTGCCCCCGTGCAGCAGTCTCTTCTTCTTCACAGACACCGCCGGTCTTACCACTAGCTCTTGCATTTTCCTTACCTTTGTGACAGTTAACTATGACGACAGTAGAGAGATATCACGATATAAGCATGGGACATCGTGTCGTGGGACACGAGTCGAAGTGCCGCCACCTACACGGACACAACTACCGAATACACTTCACCTGCTCCGCAGCACAGCTCGATGAGCTGGGACGGGTGATCGACTTTGGCGTGATCAAGGAGCTCCTCTGTATGTGGCTGGAGGAGCATTGGGACCACAAGATGATGATCTACGATGAGGACCCGCTACTCCCATCACTACGGGAGCTGGTGCCAGAGGACTTGGTCGTGGTGCCCTTTAATCCGACGGCCGAAGCGATGGCGCATTACCTCGTTGAGACGATCGCTCCCGCACAACTTGCCGGCACGGGCGTGACGCTCGTCAGCTGCCGTGTCGAGGAGACGGCACGATGCAGCGCTACCTACTCACTACCTATATAGTATGCAGTCGCTATCGGTCAACGAAATCTTCTACAGTCTCCAGGGCGAGGGAGGACAGATGGGACGCGCGATGCTCTTCGTGCGACTCTCGGGGTGCAATCTCGCCTGCGACTACTGCGACACGGACTTTGCAGGGCATCGGCTCATGACGGCTTCAGAGATTTTGGCCGAGCTGGAGGGCTACCCCTGCCGAGACATCCTCTGGACTGGTGGCGAACCGACCTTAGCGCTGCGGGAGGAGCATATAGCTTTCTTTCACGAGCAGGGCTATCGTCAGTCTATCGAGACAAATGGCACACGCCCCGTGCCTCGGGGACTGGACTACGTCACTTGCTCGCCTAAGCCAGAAGCAATAAGTGGCCTGCGGGAGCGTTTTGTAGATAACTACCCTGACGGCATTGATGAGGTGCGCTGGCCACTACAACTAGACGCTCCCCTACCGCCACCTATCGAGCAATTAGTGCAGGCTCGGCGTTACTACGTCAGCCCCGTAGAGGAGACGGGCGTGGAGATGTCGGCAGTGGTGGCACGCTGTATGGACTTCGTCCTAGCCCACCCCGAGTGGCAGCTCAGCGTACAGCTACACAAGTTGCTAGGGTTTCGCTAAGTAAACGGTTTGCTATGAAGGTCTCGTCGTCACATATTCGCTGGTTGCTCGTGCTACTCCCGTGCGCTATAGCGCTCTGTAGCTTGATGGGCTGCAAGAGTGTGACGCTGAGCAAGGCAGAGCTGTACGACCATACGGGTCGCTACGCCCTCGCTGCCGATAGCTACTACACGCTCTACCGCCGCACCTCTCGCAAGAAGCCTGAGCGTCGGGCTTACCTAGCCTTCAAAGCTGCGGAGAATTACCGACGACTGGGCAACACGCCCCGTGCGCTCAACTGCTACAACCTAGCTCTCTCGGGGGACTATCCCGACTCGATCCTCCACCTACGCATTGCTCAGGAGCTACAACAACTGGGTCGCTGGCGGGAGGCGGGCAAAGCTTACGAGCAGTTTCTAGAGTACTACCCACACGACTACTTCGGACGCATAGGACTGGCGAGCGTGCGTCAGGCTGACTCGCTCCTCGCCCACCCCACGGGGCACACGGTCGAGACGGATCGTCTCTTGATCTCGCCCTATGCGGAGTTTGCCCCTTGCTATGCACCCGACGGCACGATACTCTACTTCACCAGTAGCCGTGTGCCTCTCCGTGATATGCTACAGGAGAGCGAAGTGACGGGGTTGGGGACGAACAATCTCTTTATGATCAAGCAGGACGCTGCGGGCAAGTGGTCCCGCCCCGACAGCGTGCCAGGCAGTGTCAATACGCCCGAAGATGAGGGTACGCCCTCCATCTCGTCAGACGGCAACACGCTCTACTACTCCTACGCTGAGCAAAGCTCCACCTACGACCGTACCGTGCAGATCTACAAAGCCTCCAAGTCTAGCCAAGGAGGCTGGGGCAAAGGCGAGCGCGTACCCATCTGGGAGGATTCGCTACGCATGGCGGCGCACCCCGCCATTGATGCTTCGGGACGATACCTTTACTTCGTGAGCGAGGGGGCTGGCCTGGGGGGCAAAGACCTTTACCGCATATCCCTCAGCGAGCATGGCTGGGGCAAGCCGGAGCACCTAGGCAACGAGATCAATACTCCTGGCGACGAACTCTTCCCGACAATGGTGGGCGACAGTACCCTATACTTCTCCTCCAATGGACGTGTGGGGCTGGGCGGACTGGACCTATACAAGGCGCAGATGGACTCGCTCGGCGGGTGGCAGGTAACGCATCTGGGCGCTCCGATGAATTCCTCCGCCGATGACTACGCCATCACCTTCGCTCCAAAGCCTCAGTCGGGCTTGGCGGAGGAGGGTTACCTCTCCTCGACTCGTGGCGACCAGCGCGGACGGCCACACCTCTACCGCTTCTCATTGCCCGCCACCATCATCCGTATCGACGGCTTCGTGATGGATCGTGAGGGGTACGGCATCCCGCAGGCGACGGTACGCATTGCCGATGAGCAAGGTTTGCTCGCTACACCCATTGTCTCGACACGTGACGACGGTTCTTTTGTCCTTGAGATTGCGGGGTCCAACCGCTACGTGCTACATGCCTCGCACCCAGACTACCTCAACCAATACATGCCGCTCGTGACCGACAGCGCCACCGAGAGCACCGACTACTTGGTTGACTTTTACCTAGCTTCGCGCCTGCACTCGGAGCAGATACACGACATCTACTACGACTTCGATCGAGCCGCGCTACGCCCCGAGGGCAAGAAGAGTCTCGACTACCTCGTCACGCTCCTAGAGCAAAACCCCGACGTGCGCCTCGAGCTGAGCAGTAACACCGACCGCAAGGGTTCGCAGAGGTACAATAAGAAGCTCTCACAGCGTCGTGCGCAGAGTGTCGTTGACTACCTCATCGCCAAGGGCATTGCGGCCGACCGACTAGAGGCTCGTGGCTACGGCAAGAAGCGTCCTTACGTAGTGACCAAAGGGATGGCGACACGCTTCGACTGGTTGCCCGAGGGGCAGGAGCTAACGGCCGAATGGGTCGGCACGCTGACCGAAGAGCAGCAAGTCGTCTGCGACCAGCTCAACCGCCGCACCGAGTTTACCGTCATACAATAATATTATAGAGTGACCTAAGCAATGATACATTACCAAGCGGACCCAGACTTAGCGGGTGTCTACCTCATCGAGCCAGACTGCTACGGCGATGCGCGTGGCTACTTTGCCGAGACTTACCGCACGGCAGACTTTGCAGCGACCGTCGCGCCTAGACCATGGGTGCAGGAAAACGAATCGTCCTCCGTCCGTGGTGTCTTGCGTGGTCTGCATCTCCAGCGAGGCGAAGCGAGCCAAGCGAAGCTGGTACGTTGCGTCGTGGGCGAGATCATGGATCTGATCGTGGACCTACGGCGAGACAGCGACACTTACGGGCAGTGGCGCAGCTATCACCTCTCGGAGCAGAACCATCGGCAGCTCTACATACCGAGAGAGTTCGCACACGGCTTCCTCGTTCTCTCGGAGCAAGCGAAGTTTCTCTACAAAGTGGACAACGGCTACGCCCCCGAGAGCGAGCTCTGCATACGCTATGACGACCCGCAGCTGGCGATCCCCTGGGAATCGTGGGGCATCTCGCCCGAAGAGCTGATTCTCTCGGACAAAGACCTGCGTGGCATCTCCCTAGCCGACTACACCGCATCACGCTTTTGACACCTTACGCTATGACTTCATACCGACATACCTACGCTGTGACTGGAGCTGCTGGCTTCATCGGCACTAACCTCGCTTACTACCTGAGCGAAGCCCTCGCCCCTGACGAGCGAATCGTCCTGATCGACAAACTAACCTATGCGGGCAACTACCGCTCCATCGAACCGCTCATCGACAACGAACGGATCGTTTTCGTCCAGGCAGACATCTGCGATGCCGAGGAGATGGACGACCTCTTCACCCGCTACGCGCCGCACTACCTGATCAACCTGGCGGCCGAGAGCCACGTCGATCGAAGCATTGAGGACCCCGCCATCTTCGTACGCACCAATATCCTCGGCGTGCAGACCCTGCTAGACACCATTCGCAACCATTGGTCTACCACCAGTGGGCGAGGCTCTTATCCCGTATGGCAGGAGGGGCGCATGATGCTCCAGGTCTCCACGGACGAGGTGTATGGTTCGCTCGGCAAGGAAGGCTTTTTCGTGGAGAGCACGCCACTCGACCCGCGCAGTCCCTACAGTGCTGCGAAAGCTTCGGCCGATCTCCTCTGCCAAGCAGCCGTTCACACGCACCATGCGCCAGTCGTCTGGACCAGATGCTCGAACAACTACGGGCCCTACCAGTTTCCCGAGAAGCTCATCCCACTCGTCATCCGTCAGTGTCTCCTCGGCAAGGAGATACCGATCTACGGCACGGGCGAGAATGTGCGTGACTGGCTCTACGTCACCGACCATTGTCGTGCGCTCCACCTTGTGGTGACCCAGGGGAAAGCGGGCACAGCGTACAATATCGGCGGGCACAACGAACATACCAATCTAGAGATAGTCCGTATCATCATCAACCAGCTACACGACCGTCTGAGCAAAGAGCCAGCACGTGCCGAGCGCATCTCTGAGATCTTAGGCGCTCAGGTTCAGCCCGAGCTAATCAACGAGCAGTTGATCACCTTCGTCCGTGATCGCCTCGGGCACGACGCCCGCTACGGCATCGACCCCACCTTCATTCATCAGGAGCTAGGGTGGCTTCCCTCGATCCCCTTTGCCGAGGGCATCGGCTACACGATCGACTGGTACCTCGACCACTTCGACTGGGTTAAGGGGATCACTGACGAAGACTACCAGCACTACTATCAGCAGATGTACAGCGGACGATGAAGGTCTACGGCATAGACGACGCATCGCGGCTCTTTTACAAAGGCGAAGCACTCCTTCGCCCGGGCTACCCCTTCTTCGTTCCTCACCTCGAAGCGGAGTGGTGTGCTATTCCTTCGCTCGCCATCAAGATAGGGCGAACGGGCAAGTGCGTGGCGCCTCCCTTTGCCGAGCGGTACATCGAGTCGTGCGCTGCTGGCTGGGACATCACCTGCCGCTCGCTACTCGCTGAGCTACGCAAGGCGGGCGCTCCGTGGGAGCGTGCTAAGGTGTACGACGGCAGTGCCGTAGCCCTAGACTGGCAGCCCCTTGACACAACGCTCGCAGAGCACTACACGCTGACCCTCTCCGAGCAGAGCTGGACGCTCTCCCGTGAGACAATCTGCCAAGCCCTTTCGCTCCTCTCGGAGTGCCTAACCATTCACACGGGCGACGTACTCCTACTCAACGCTATCCCCATAACAGAGGCTCCCGCCATTGCCCCCAAGCAGCAGCTCTCCCTCACGCTACAAGCTGGCGAAAAGCTTCGCTCCACTACCCTACTACGCATCAAGTAAAGCATCTATATAGAATCGTCTAAAAAACCCCTTCACTATGGCTATTGTATCTCCCTCCCTCCTCAGTGCCGACTTCCTGCATCTCGCCGATGAGATCACGATGATCAACGAGAGTCAGTGCGACTGGCTCCACATTGACGTGATGGATGGTGTCTTCGTCCCGAACCTCTCCTTTGGCTTTCCCATCATTGAGGCGATACGCCCCATCTGTCAGAAGCCTCTCGACGTGCATCTGATGATCGTCGAGCCGTGGAAGTTCATCGATCAGTTTGCCAAGCTCGGCATCCACATTATGAATGTACACTACGAGGTGTGCCCCCACCTGCACCGCACGCTGCGGGCTATCCGTGAGGCGGGCATGCGTCCAGCCGTCACGCTCAATCCGCACACACCCGTGGAGCTCCTCACCGACATCCTCTGCGAAGCCGACATGGTGCTCCTCATGAGTGTCAACCCTGGTTATGGCGGGCAAAAGTTTATCGAGCATTCTATCCGCAAGGTCGAGCGTCTGCGCAAAATGATCCAAGAGCAGGGACTCTCCACCCTCATACAAGTCGATGGCGGGGTCAACCTCGAGACCGGTCGCCAGCTCGTTGAGGCGGGTGCCGACTCGCTCGTGGCGGGCAGTGCCGTCTTTAAGGCTCCCAGTCCTCAAGAGATGATTGCACAGCTACACGCCTTGTAAGCCACCTTGCACTACCTCGTCCGAGGGCTACACGCCACAATCATGCGCCCAGCATTGGTGACACTCCTGTCGCTAGTGCTGGGCATTTATCTAGGTAGTCTCGGGCTACTAGCAGCGCAGTGGTACTTCCTCGGCATCGCCGTGGCGACGCTCCTTCTCGTCCTCTCTAGGCTTTGGCACAAAGCGCTCCTCGCTGGCTCCGCTTGGTACTTAGTTCTTCTCTGTATGGGAGCTTGTCTGGCAACAATTCCACGGGAACGGGTCGCACAACTTCCACAGCCCAGCGAGAAAACGACCTACCTCGTCACCATCTTCCGCCCGCCCACAGCGCGCGAACAGGGCTCCCGTGCCGAGGCTATCATCGAGCAGGCGACAGACCCGAGCGGAGCAACCCTCGTTCGCTGGCGTGGTCAGCGCATCATGCTGTACCTATATAATGACTCGCTGCAGCTCACACCTCGCACCAGTTACCTCGTCCGTGGACGGCTCACACCTCTAGACCAAGTCTCCTCGTCAAGCTATCAGCACTACCTCCTCTCACGAAAGGCCTCGGGCGTGCTATCCACCTCCACAGCAGAAGCTTGCGACGCGCCAACCACTACCCATTGGTCGCTCTGGGACCAACTACGCTACTGCGCCTACACCCTCCAGCAGCGCATCGGTGGCACGCTAGACGAGATTGACCGACTCACCCCACTACAGCGAGAGACGCTCCGTGCCATCTGCCTAGGAGATCGCTCCGAAGGGACCATCGCAGAGAAGCAGTTTCGCTCCGTAGGCGTTGCGCACCTGCTGTCGGTCAGTGGCTTTCACGTCGGAGTCGTCCTACTACTCTTCTACTGGCTCATACGCTACCCGCTCCGACTCATCCACAACGTCCGTACCGCTTACCTCCTGCGCTGGAGCCTCACGCTCGTAGCAGTATGGCTCTACGCTTTCGTCTGCGGACTCTCCATCCCGACGCTCCGCGCCTCGCTCATGTTCTCCATCTTTGCCGTGGCACGGCTCTTGGGGCGCTCCACCGATCGGCTCAACGTCTGGGCGCAGGCTGCCGTCCTTCTACTCATTGTCTCACCCTACGCACTCTTTGACGTAGGCATGCAGCTCAGCTTCGGAGCGGTGCTAGCCATTTTCGTCACCTGGGGCGCACTCAACCAACGCATCACACCGAGTAGCTACCGCATCGTCAGCTACCTCTACTACCTCATCGTCACGACCCTAGCCGTACAACTCTTCGTCTGGCCTATCCTCGCACGAAGCTTCGGCAACACCGCCGTCTGGCTACTCCTCGCCAACCTCCTCCTGTCGCCCCTCGCCACGCTGCTCATCATCACGGGACTAGTCACCATGGGGCTCCTCGCCCTCGGACTACCCACGACGCTCCTACCGATGCTCCTCGTCGGTGTGAGCGACCTCACCAGCGGTGCGATGGCACTCCTCGAGCAGCACTTCACCGCTCAGCTCACCATCGCCATGCCGCTCTGGCTCTGCATCGCCTACTACCTCCTCCTCTACGCCTGGGTTCAGTACCTCCTAGCCCGTCCCCGCCCCGTCCGCGTCTAGCTTTTCGCCCTCTCCGCTCGGTATACTCTTTAAGGAAGAGGACATCCCTTCGTATGAAACTCCAGTTTCTTACCTATGAAACTTTAGTTTCACCCAAGTGGTACTGATAGTTAGCTCATTTCTATAGGATGACCTACGCGATGCACCCTCAAAAAGCTTTTATCGGACAGCAATACGTCCGAAGGTTTATTTCGTCCCTTCATGGAGAATCGTCGTTTGCTCCTGAGAAAGTCTTAGGGCAACCAGAAAAGGGGGGGGGGGCTCTAAGGTCTTCAAAGTGATCGGCACTGGCGAATGATGGGAATTGTCAGACTACCCAGTTTGCAGCGTCCAGCCCCTATTATGGACTAGTCAACGGTGAAGCAAATACCTATTCTTGGGTATTTACAGAGGCAAGCAGTGCTGTACCTTTGCAGAACCACTTTACAGAGACACTATGAAGAAGTCCATCATTCGCCTACTCTTGCTCTGCCTGCTGCTCCCCATACTGTCGCAGATGCTCTATGGTCAGGGTGCTCGTCATGCCCTCACGGGTGTGGTGTGCGATGCGACCTCTGGTGAGCCGATAGCCTACGCTCTAGTGGCTCTCTCTGCTGAGGGGCACAAAGATGTCGTAACTTACACGGACGATGATGGGCGCTTTGCCTTTCAGTCAGTACTAGCGGGGCGATACCGTCTACAGGTGCGCTACGCAGGTCTGCGCAAGGAGCAGACGATCACATTGCAGCGGGACCAATACTTGCGGATCCCCTTTAAGATGGAGCAGGTACTAGGCGAGGTGGTTGTGACGGCACAGGAGGGACGGCAGTTGACCAGCTCCTCGACGATTGAGCGAGCAGCCATTGATCACCTGCAGCCTAGTAGCTTCTCCGACCTGACGGCACTACTGCCTGGAGGCAAGAGTAGCATACCTAATATGAGTGAGGTCAACAACCTCTTGCTCCGTGAGACGGGCACGATCAATATGCAGGGTAATAAGACGAACAACCAAAACTACGCCATCAGTTCGCTGGGTACCCTCTTTATGGTAGATGGAGCTCCGCTCAGTACGGATGCGGATATGCAGTACACGGCTTCCTCCTCGGGCTCGCTCCTCGGTGCTGGCAAGGTCAATGTGAATCGTGGCGTGGATATGCGTACGCTACAGACGGACAATATAGATCGGGTCGAGTTCATACGAGGTGTCCCCTCCGTTGAGTATGGTAATATCACATCTGGGGTGGTGCTGGTGCATCGTAAGCGACAAGCTTCGCCAGTGCAGAGTCGCTTTAAGGTAGATGGGTACAGTAAGTTGGTCTCTGTGGAGAAAGGCTTTGCCCTCACACCCTCCCAGCATCATATCCTCAACGGAGATGTAAGCTATCTAGATGCCAAGCCTGACCCGCGCGTCCCCTTTGAGACTTACAGGCGACTGACTGGTTCGCTACGCTACCACGGCACGAGTAGTAATCAGGCACATCGCTGGGAGGTGAGCGGAGACTATACGGGTAGCTTTGACAAGAACAAGATTGACCCCGATCTCTCCTACGGACGCACCGACGAGTACCTCTCAGACTACAATCGCATAGCTCTCACCTCACGATATAGCTATACCCCGACAGAGCGTACGGGAGGCTTGCAGCGAGTGGAGCTGACCCTCTCAGCGGCTCAGCAGTTTGACTACCTACACCAACGCCGACTGGTGGCTCCAGACCGTATGACGATAACTCCTACTGGTGTCGAGGCGGGAGAGCATCCAGCTACACTGATCGGACGAGAGTACGTGGCGGACTATGTGAGTGATGGCAAGCCTCTGACACTCTTTGCCAAGGGGCAGACACTATATAATATAGAGTGGGGAAAAGCTTCGCATAGGCTGAAGGGGGGATTTAACTATGACCTATCGAAAAACTTCGGTCGCGGGCAGGTCTACGATCTCTCTTACCCACTCTTTCCCAAAGCATGGGACACTCGCCCACGTCCTTACTACCAGATTCCAGCTCTGCAACAGCTAGCACTATATGCCGAGGATCTATACACGCAACCTCTCGGAGCGCATACGCTCCAGCTAGAGGCGGGCGTACGACTCTCTATGCTCCTAGGCCTAGCTCCGCAGTACACGCTGAGCTATAAGCCTTACCTGGATCCACGCGTCAACCTGCGCTGGAGCTTGCCCGCCTGGGAACTGTTGGCACGAGACCTCAAGCTCTCACTCGATGCGGGATGGGGGTTGACAACACGTATGCCTACGCTCAACTATCTCTACCCTGACCCACGCTACGTAGACATAACTCAGCTGGCTTACTACGACATCAACGCTCCCTATGAGCGTAGCCTATACAACGTCCGCACTTACATAGAAGATGCGACAAACTACAAGCTACGCGCCACGCGCAATCAGAAGCTGGATCTACGTCTCTCTGCCGAGTGGGGACGCAACAGGATCTCTGTGAGCTACTTCAATGAGCTGATGACTACGGGCTTTAGATACCGCTCCACGGCTCAGGTCTATGCCTATAATAAGTATGATGCCTCGGCGATCGACTATAGCAAGTTAACGGGACAACCCGACATCAATACCATCCCCTACACTCCAGCAGCTCGTATCGAGTCAACAAGTCGCCCAGAGAATGGTAGCATGATCCGCAAGGAGGGCGTGGAGCTTCAACTTATGACGGAGCGTATCCCAGTGATCAACACCAGTCTGATCCTAGGGGGTGCATGGTTTCGCTCTACCTACTCGAATAGTGTACCGCTCTACTACGCAGTCTCTGGAGTCTATGGCAATGTAATCCTATCGGATCAATACTTGGGTCTCTACAACTGGCAGGATGGCTCGGAGAATCAGTCGCTCTCGACCAACCTACTCTTTGACACCCAGATCCCGCAGTGGGGACTTATCCTGACGACTGCTGTAGAGAGTACCTGGCTGGTCTCTCGTCGTCGCCTTCCCCAGGATGGTCGTCCGATAGCTTACCTAGATGTACACGATGGTAAGCTACACCCCTACACGGCTGAGTCGGAGCGAGATACCTATCTGCAGCATCTCTTCATACGCTACAGCGATACGCTCTTTAAGCCGAGCCGCATTCCCCTAGCTCTTGGGGTCAATCTGAAGATCTCTAAGCAGCTGGGTAAGCTCTTTACGCTATCGCTCTTTGCCAACAACGTCATAGACTACCTACCCGACTACAAAGTGGGTACCGCTACACTCAGACGCACTGCCACACCTTACTTTGGCATGGAGCTTCGCATTAAGATATAATCAACTCAACAATAGATTTCTATGAAACGATTACTTTACATACTGCTTTTACCAGCGCTCCTAGTCGCTGTGACCTCTTGTCGCCCTGACCCTGTCACGCCAGACAACCCCAAGGAGCAAAAGTCCATCACTTGTCTCTTCGAGCGCACACTGCCCGAGGATGTCACGGACTTGACAATACAAGAGGAGCTACTCACGCTACACAACATCACCACAGGTCAAGACGTGGAGTATAAGACGCTAGAGGGAGTCAAGCTCGCTCCTGGTCTGTACAACCTAAACTACACAGCCAACGGTCGCTATAAGCTCAAAGGGGTCTCAATGGAGGGACGACTGGTCGCACAGATTGAGAATCTAGAGGTGACTGACCAAACGACCGATCCACTCAAGCTACGCCTAGAGCTACGCATCGTGCCTACGGTTCAGGACTTTGTCATCCAGGAGATCTTCTTTACGGGCACACAGACTACGGCAGGCAAGCCTTACAATGGGACTTCGTACGTCATCCTATACAACGGAACGGACAAGGTCCTTTATGCTGATGGTATCGCCTTTTGCGAGTCTGAGTTTAACCCCGCTATCAAACAGGATTATAAGCCAGACCTGAGACAGACGGACTTTGTGCCACACGCCGTCTATGTAGTCCCAGGCAGTGGTAAGGAACATCCCGTGAAGCCTGGCGAGCGACTAATCCTCTGCGATATAGGTATTGATCATAAGACAAGCAATCCAAATGCTTTTGACCTCTCTAAGGCTAACTTCGAGTGGTATGACGAGTCTAGTGTACCCACACACCAAGACTTTGACAGTCCCACAGTGCCGAATCTAGACAAGTGGTTCTGCTACACGAGATCCTTCTTTGTCCTCCATAACCGGGGGCTGGCTTCTTATGTGATCGCTCGTATGCCTGTCACTAAGGAGGCATGGCTCAAAGACTATGTCTACGACTATTCATACGTCTTCGCTAGTACGGGTAAAGAGGTCAAGAGGTCTTCCTATCGCATCCCTCTAGACTGGGTCATCGATGGTGTGAACTGTAGCGTCGAGGCTGCGCACAAGTGGACAATCCTGCCCGAGCGGATAGATGCGGGCTATACTCACTGTGGTAAGGTGAATAGCGATCCAAATCGCTTCTTCCATAGCGTACGCCGTAAGTACCTAGGCAAGGATGCCGATGGGCGGATGATTCTGCAGGATACTAATAACTCGTCCGAGGACTTCAACCCAATGGTCACTCCCTCGCTCATTGAGGAGCAAGGCTCCGCTATCAATGCTAAGGGTACGCCCTGCACGACTAAGACCTATGACGGTGTCGTGCCTATTGACAAGTAAAGTCTCTTCTATTAGATTATGGTGCATCATCCTTCTGTTTGTCTTAGTAGATCTCTTGCGCTCTTACTCTGTCTCCTAGCTGTGCTCACGGGCTCGCTCTATGGAGAGCCATTAGATTTTGGAGCTAAGGGTTTTGGGGATAGTCAGGGCACTCTTCGTGCGCCTTGGCTTTTGGGTACAGCCTTCGCCATGGGTTCCAGACTACATCAGGAGGATTTGCTGCCACGCCTTACTGTGGCATGGAGCTACACATCAAAATATACCCTTCGTCACACTCCAACTAGCTCTTTATGAATCGTCTCTTTCGACTACTCCTCATCATATCTGCCGTGATAGCGGTCAGCTCATGCCGCCCTGAGCATGGCCGGGCTCCGCTACCTACGGTCTCGTGCGCCTTCACTACGCAGCTCCCCGAGGGACTGACAGATCTCTCTGTACTGGGCGAGGAGGTGCACTTGACGAATAAAGCAACGGGAGTCGACACCCGCTACAATTCGCTAGATAGTATCGCTGTTATCGTCGGGCTGTACGATATAGCCTATACTGTGGAGTGTACCTTCACGCTCCATGGGATACAGATGCGAGGACGGCTCGTCTCTCAGCTCGCTGATGTGAGCCTTACAGAGCAAAAAGACAATAAAGCTGTGCAGCTTCTCTTGCCTCTGAGGGTCGTGCCACAGGTAGAGGACTTTGTGATACAGGAGATCTTCTTCACAGGGACACTGACTCCCGCAGGCAAGCAGTATCATGGCGACAACTATGTCGTGCTTTACAACGGCACAGATCATGTACTATATGCCGATGGGATAGCTTTCTGTGAGAGTCGCTTTGTCTCCACAATGAAGTTTGACTACAAGCCTGACATCCGCCATGAAGCGATGGCGGTGCAGGCGGTCTATGTAGTGCCTGGCAGTGGTAAAGATGTCGCTATACCTCCTGGCGGAAGGCTCATACTCTGTGATACAGGGATAGACCATAAGACAAACAATCCCAACTCCTTCGATCTCTCTAAGGCAAACTTTGAGTGGTATGATGTCTCTACCGTGCCTGCTCATCAAGACTTCGACAGCCCCTTGGTGCCTAACCTAGACAAGTGGTTTTGCTATACGAAGTCCTTCTTTGTCCTTCACAATAGAGGCTTCAGATCGTATGTCATAGCACGTGTGCCTATTGATAAGGAGAGCTACCTGAAGGACTATGTCTACAAGTTCACTTGGGTCTTGACACATGCTGGGGTTAGCTACGATATGTCTGGCTCTTGCTATAAGATCCCCAACGACTGGATCCTCGATGGTGTCAACTGTAGTGTCGAGGCAAATATCCAGTGGACGATACTACCTGAGACGATAGACGCTGGCTATACAAACTGTGGCAAGGCTGATCATCAGAAGGATCGGTACTTTCACTCTGTACGTCGCAAATTCCTCGGATTAGATGCGCTAGGTAATCCAATCCTGCAGGATACAAACAACTCAACTGAAGACTTTAACCCGATGGTCACGCCAGCTCTCGTAGAGGAGCAAGGCTCAGCTATTGACGCCAAGGGCACACCCTGCACGACCAAGACCTATGATGGTGTGACACCTATGGTCGCTAAGTAAACATTCCGAGGACTCTATGCTACTAACAATTAGACCTATGGTCATACACTTCAGTCCTCTGGCTCTAGCCTGGACACTGTTGAGTCTCTTCATCGGCAACCTATATGGGCAGCAGGTCGAGACTCAGGCTATCCCTGCAGATTCTGCAGATACATCCACTACGCTTCGCACGCTACTGGAGCAAAGACGCCCAGGTTATGACTGTTCGGTATCGCCAGCGGTGTCGCCACTCTACTTCTTCTCAGAGCGAGGGTCTCGCACAGATCTTTCGCTGGGCGGAGCTGTGCGTCGAGATGGGGGCGAGACGATGGTTCCACAACTAGGCAAGCAGGATCTAGATGGATCGGTGCATATCGAGAGCGCTTTGCGTCAGCGCAACAACTTCGCTTGGGGTGCTGCCTCCTACACTTATCGTGCTACGGAGGGGATACGTTTCAACGAGACGACCGACTACCAGCTCCTCGCACCTTACGTTATGGGTGACACGGCATACACGGCTCGTCTGCATCAAGATCTTTACACCTTTGGGGCGGGTACAGTACATCGCCTCGGCAATTGGCTCCTCTCTTTGAAAGCGGACTACCGTGCCACCTTTGCCTACCGCACGCAAGACCCTCGTCCTCGCAATCTGGCGACGCTCCTAGAGGGGCAGCTAGGCGTCGGCTATCAGTTTGCCGACTATGCCCTCGCCATAGCAGGTACGTTAGGTCGCTACAAGCAAAACAATCAGGTAGACTTCCTGAGTGAGGTCGGGGTGGCTAGTGAATATCATTTTACTGGTGTCGGGGGAGACTACTATCGCTTTAGAGGCAATAACACGTCCCTCTTTTATCAAGGGATATCGTATGGACTCTCGCTCGGCGTAACCCCTACGGGTCAAGCGCGTCAAGGCTTCTATGCTCTAGCTGCGTGGCATCTGCTGACGACCGACCGAATCATACGTGAGCTCAACAACCTTCCCCTCTCGACTCTTCATCTGCACACGCTAGATCTGCAGGCGGGATACACCGCCCGCTCAGCACGACTGGGACGTTGGGGCGTAGCGCTTTACACCCAAGGCGACATACGTCGGGGAGCCGTCCACCTCTTCGGAGATCCTAAGGGGAATATCTACCCACGCATAGCCACCGAGCAGTCGTACTATGGGCAGACCTTAGAGTTTGGAGCTAAAGGCTTTTGGGATAGTCAGGACACTCCTCGCACGCCTTGGTCGTGGGGCATATCCACCTCGCTCGGCTATCGACTACATGAGGAGGACCTGCTGCCCCAAGCAGAGCGACTCTTCTACCATCTAGGCGGGACATTGGCTCCGCATGTTAGCTTTCATCGTAGACAGTACTTTGTCTCTCTAACCCCTACCTACAGTGTATGGTCGCAGATGGGACACTCTTCGCTACAGCTGGCACCTCAGCACCAGTCTATACCTAATTATGCTGAGACACTGGAGCGAGCCTTCCAGATAGCTAGTTCCACGCAGATGACCTATGGGCTCTCTATGACTCACGGCTATCAGCTTAGCAGTAGCTATGCGCTGTGGCTCTCACTAGACTACCTCCATACGCAGACGAGTCTGTGCGGTAGCAACTACGGAGCCATACGCTGTGGCATCTCATTCTAATTGTAAAACCAAATAACCAAATAAACTAAATATCATCAGTATGCGAAAACAACTACCAGTATTACTTATGCTCCTCACGCTCTTCTGTACGGCGAGTGTGACGATAGCACAGACTCCAACTGAGGGAGTAGCAAAGAACTTCCTCTGGTACCGTCTTGTCTCCAATAGTGTAGAGCGTATCCAAGTACCTCAGCAAGTGGTCGCCTCAATGGACGGCAATCTCTTTGCGAGCAATATGTTCTACAGTAAGGAGCGCGCTGACTCTAGCTCAGTCTTCAACTATGATGCGCCCAACATTGCAGACAAGGCGGTCTCCTACGGTGATGATGGTGAGGCGGCCAATGGCAATACCGCTATCTCCATCTACAAGATGAATCCTGAGGGCAAGCTACTCTGGCATATCTACAACAGCCGAGGAGATGTTGCCTCCAATGTCCACTGTATCACAGCAACTCCTGACGGGGGCTTTGTGACCATCTTGATGGTTCGCGATGCTAAGTCCAAGTCAAAGACCGATGTCGACATCTTGCGCCTAGTCCAGGCTGACGGCAAGCCCTACAACATAGAGATGAAGTCTCGATTTGTCGGAGCGAATGAAGATGCCTCTGCAGGGGCTACGCACCGCAAGGTCATGCCTATCCTTGTCAAGGTTAGTGCTACGGGACAGATTGAGTATCACAAGGCTTTTGAAGTAGATCATACGCCAATGCCCGATGCGACGTACTATAGTTATGGTACCCCTACGGGTTGTGACTTCAAGGGTACGACTATAGACCCCGAGGGCAATGTCTATGTCTGTGGCTTCGTCCGCACGGCCATAACCATCGGCGAGACGACTATCAAGGCAAAGAACAATGTCAAGTGGAATGGAGACTCACAGAAACAGATGGGAGATTTCTTCATCCTCAAGTTTGACAACAAGGGCAATCTCGTCAAGACGCTTACCGAGCAGGGGGCTCCCATCGGACGCTCTATGCTCGGTGTCATCAAGTATCAAGATGGTAAGCTCTATGCTACGGGTCGCTTTACAGGAACTAAGGAAAAGACCCCCATCACCATCGATGGCAAGCAACTCATCCCCAGCGATAAGGAGAGCCTTGTCACCCTCTGCCTAGACACAGATCTAAAGGTCTCGTGGATCTCTCAGATTGATGTCAAGGCTGTACCCGAGCACCCCTGGACGAAGGTCTTTGTCGATGGCGTGGCTGTCGGCAAGGACAAGGTCTACATAGCAGGTCGCTGTGCTGGAGCTCTCGTTGATGCCGAGGGGAATGTAATCCTCGAGCAGAAGCTTAAGCAGCACAGAGGCTATGCTCTAGCAATAGATAAAGCTACGGGCAAGCCCAATGCGGAGTGTCACACGCTCCTTCCAGAGAAGGGAATCTCCAACTGTACGGCTATATCCACACAGGGAGATCGAGTCATCCTGCACGCCTATGCTCTAGGAGCTCAAACCTACTACCGAGTACTGGACCTCAATCTCTCTGAGGGCTCTATACAAGACTATCCTACGGTAAGCAAGGCTTCTGTCACATTCGGTGGCGATATAGTCGCCAATAGCTATGTAGCTACATCACGTTGCCGCAATAGTGCTAAGCTTCTTACGACCGAGGGCTATAAGGAGATGACATACAAGGGCTGGTTTAGCCTTTTTATTGCTCACAAGCTCCCCTTCCCTTCAGTCTCGGCTAGTTGCAAGGCTCTCCACCTATCAGAGGGCAAGGGTACTCTACAGGTCCTAGCATCTGACCTTAAAGATCCGATCCAGGTGACATGCTCTGGCGAAGGCTTTACGGCACAGCTCAAGGAGCTACCCGCTACGGGTGGAGCTCTCGAGATACAGTTCAAGACGGCAGTCACCAAGACGCCCGAAGAGCGTATCGGCAAGCTTACCCTCACCTCTGGAGGTGCTAGCTACGAGGTTTATCTCTACGCAATGACTGAGACAGAGCAGTACATCAAGGTGTCTGAGAGCGAGATCAACTTCTCGATGATACCTGTCGGTGAGCATAAGTCTGTCGATCTGACCGTCACACAGAAGAACCTCATGAGCGCTATCACCTGTACGATCGAGGGTGAGGGTGCTAAGTACTACTCAGTGGACAAGAGCGAGATCGCCGTCTCCAATGAGCCAGCTACCCTCAAGGTAACCTACACGCCTGACAAGACCATCGCAGCTAATGCCAAGGCGACAGCTCAGCTCGTCCTAACCTCTGGCGATGTCAAGACGATTGTCACACTATCTGGTCAGAGCAATACAGCTATTGAAGAGGTCGCAGCAACCAAGCTCTCTATTGCTACCGCTGCTGGTACGCTCTACGTACATAGCGATGTGGCTCGTCCAGTAGCTATCTACACGTCAGCTGGTGAGATGGTTGCACAGCGAATACTCTCTGGAGATATGGAGATCTCACTACCTGCTGGTATCTACTTCATCCAGACGGATCGTGAGACCTATCGTGTCTACATCCCCGCTATCTAATCTGTTTCGTCCCTCTTCTCCCTATGTGGAGGAGAGGGACTATCCTCTTTTATAAGCAAATCTGTGAAGCTCGCACTTCACACGCTACTATCTCAAAGCATAGTTTTCACACCCAAGCAGTATGAACAACAAACTATCTCTCGTGCTCTTCGCAGCACTACTCTCCCTCGCCCTCATCGGGTGCAATAAGCAAAAGCAAGATCAGACCACAACCACAGAGACGGAGGCTCCGACCTATATGGAGGTGGACGCACTCCTCGCCTCTGCCGATAGTCTCGTTGGTCAGACGGTTACCGTGCAGGGCATCTGCACCCACCTCTGCAAGCATGGCGCTAAGAAAGCCTTCCTCATGGGTAGCGACGACACCAAGGTGATCCGCGCTGAGGCCAGTGAGGAGATGGGCGCCTTTGCTCAGGAGTGTATCAACAGCATAGTCACCGTCACAGGACAGCTTGTCGAGGATCGTATCGACGAGGCTTATCTGCAAAACTGGGAGGAGCAGCTCAAAGCTCAAGCCGCCAAAGAGCATGGCGAGGGCAAGGCAGGCTGCGCCAATGAAAAGAAGGCTCGTGGCGAAACAGCTGACACGCCTGAGGCCCGTATCGCAGACTTTCGCAAGCAGATCGCTGAGCGCGAAGCTCAGGAGGGCAAGGCATACCTTTCCTTTTACCACATCAATGCTACAAGCTATAAGATAGAGGAGCAGTAACCCATCTGGAACTGACAAGACTCTATGAAAGTAAACTTCAAGAAAGTAGGCAGGAGCGTGCGTCGCTGGAGTAGATTACTACACCGTGACCTCTCCTACCTACTTGCTACACTTATATTCATCTATGCCCTATCGGGTCTCTACATGAACCACCGAGACTCGATCAATCCACACTACATCATCACCCAGCGAGAGTATCAGATCCCGCTAGAAGAGCTACAAGCTGCTGGACGCCTTGATGCGCCAGCCGTCCGTAAGCTCCTAGACGAGATAGACCTGTCGGGTAGCTATACCAAGCACTACTACCCAGACGATCATACGCTCAAAGTCTTCCTCAAGGGACGTGCCACCCTACTCCTCGACACCTCAACGGGGGTAGCCGTCTACGAGTCGATCGAGCGACGCCCGCTCATCAGCTCTATGACACGCCTACACTACAATCCAGGGCGCTGGTGGACGATCGTCGCTGATGTGCTAGCCATCGGACTCATACTCATCACCCTCACGGGACTACTCATCGTGCCTGGGCGGCGTGGGCTCATAGGTCGTGGTGGCATCCTCCTACTGATCGGACTGGCGGTACCACTGCTCTTCCTCTTCCTATAAATGTAGTCGGCCCATCCCTTATATCACTTAACTAACATGGACAACTTAATCGAGTGTCACAACCTGACCCACTACTACGGCAAGCGACTGATCTACCGTGATCTATCCTTTGCCGTGCCTCGTGGTCGCATCCTCGGTCTGCTTGGCAAGAACGGTACCGGCAAGACCACCACAATCAATATCCTCAGTGGCTTTCTCCGCCCTAAGTCGGGTGTCTGTCGTATCCTAGGCGAAGATATCACCCGCATGCCTGACCGACTGAGACAAGACATCGGGCTGCTCATCGAGGGGCACGTCCAGTATAGCTTTATGACTATACGGCAGATAGAGCGCTTCTACGCACCTTTCTATCCGAAGTGGCGTAGGGAGGCTTACTACGAGTTGATGGAGCTACTCAAGGTCACCGAGAGGCAACACCTCAGTCGCATGTCTTGTGGCCAGCGCTCGCAGGTCGCTCTCGGACTGCTCCTAGCGCAAAACCCCAAGCTACTCATCCTCGATGACTTCTCAATGGGACTAGACCCAGGCTATCGAAGGCTTTTTGTAGACTACCTGCATCACTATGCCAAGGAGCAGGGCACCACGATCTTCCTCACCTCCCACATTATCCAGGATATGGAGCGCCTGATCGATGACTGCATCATCATGGACTACGGCTCTATACTCCTGCAGCGCCCAGTTGCTGAGATCCTAAACGAGGGGCGCCTCTACAGATGCACCCTCACGGACGATCGTCCTCTCCCTGAGATCGACGGACTGTACCACTTCGAGGCGCACCACAGACGTGGGGAGTGCTACTCATTCCTCCCCCTGCCAGAGGTCGCTGAGCGACTCACTCAGGCTGGTGTATCCTACCAAGATCTCACAGCACACGAAACAACGCTCGAAGATGCCTTCATAGGACTTACCGGTAAGTATTAACGCTATCTATATGTTTGCCTCTATAATATATAAGGAGTGGCTCAAGCTCCGACTATACGCACTGCTATCGACACTCGTCGCACTAGCCGTACCGCTCTACGGCGTAATACGCATACATCGAGCCATCGCACTACAAGGCGCTGACCATATCTGGCTCGTGATGATACAGAAGGGAGTAGTCTTCGTAGAGAGTATGCGCTACGTACCCCTCATCCTAGGCTTGCTCTGTGCCATCGCTCAGTTTGCGCCAGAGCTCTCTCGTCGTAGCCTCAAGCTCACCCTGCACCTGCCCCAGTCACCACTCCGCTCGACCTACCAGATGCTCGCCTGCGGGGTGACGCTACTGCTGTGGCACACCCTATTATATATAGGTGTCCTCTTCTTCGGACTGCAAGGAGTCTTAGCTTACGAACTCCTCGCCTATGTCCTCTCCGCTACATTGCCCTGGATCTTGGCGGGCTTCCTCGGCTACCTCCTGATGAGCTGGATACTCCTAGAGCCCACTTGGCGTAGACGCATCCTCTACACCCTAGTCGCTGTACTCTTGATACGCATCAACTTCATCACCCCCACAGCAGGAGCTTACGCACCCTTCCTGCCTACGCTACTTATCTACACCATCCTCTCCTCGACACTGGTATGGCTCTCTGTGAGCCGCTTCAAAGAGGGGAGACAAGACTAGACTACTATGAAGCGCATAGCCACAATACTCCTATACATCACCGTAGCACTACTCATCATCTGGCAGATCCCCTGGTGGTACAACTACCTCCGAGCCGATGCGAGCCGTGAGCCATTCACCATCTACAGTCAGCTCCTAGGCGACTTCATCATCACAGATCACGACGAGGGTACGATGACCTACCGTAGTGGTCAGGGTGGGCAGTATAGTCGTGAGGAGGTCGATAGCCTGCTCCCCACCTTCTACTACCGTCAGCTCCTGACCGATGGTCGCCTACCCGACACGCTCTATGGAGAGGCGGTGACCCCGCAGCTTATACAGCGGGGTGCTGTCACCTTCCGCTGTTCGCCACGCACCCTCGCTGCGCCTGCCGTGACGCTCTACCCACTCCTTGAGAGTGCCTCACGGAGAGTCAAGCTAGAGATGCCCGAAGATCTCTTTCGCATCACAGGGCAAGCGATCGAGTTCGTCGATATGAAGAGCAATCAGCTCGACAAGGCGAAAAGCGCTCTCTATACGAAACTCTTTCAGGAGAAAGGCTTCTCCTTCCCCGCCCAGCGCGTAGCAGGCAATGCAACTGCGCAAAAGGAATATGACAACGGCTACCTCCTCATTGATCAGCGTGGTAAGCTCTTTCATCTCAAGCAAATGGCTGGCAAGCCCTACCTGCGGGCTATTGACCTGCCCGAGGGCGTGGAGGCTGCCGAGGCCTTCGTCTGGGAGCTACCGAGTCGTCGGCATATCGGTCTCATCTCTACCCGAGATCATCAGCTCTATCTGATCGAGCGTGAGGGCTATCGTCCCTGTCGCCTAGGGATCCCCTCATGGGATCCGCTCCGTGAGGATCTCACCATCATCGGCAACGACCTAGACAGCTACACCCTCAAGGTCTCCACCGCCGATGTCACAAGCTACTATGCGCTAGATGCGACGAACTACACGCTCCTGAACACACTACAAGTAGATCACCCTGAGCGGACCATCCCAGGGCTGCACTTCACCTCACGCCTAGACAGCTGGGTGAAGCCTCGACTAGACTAAGCACTGCTATTGGTACGCTGAGACCTAGGAATTTACCCAATTCCTACCTAGGAAATCAAAAATTCTTCGGAGGAATCAAATGAAACTTCGGAGGAATCAAAAAATAAGTCCGAAGAATTGGCCATTTCCTAGGTAGCAAATCAAAAATATCTACGGAGGAATTTGGGCAATTCCTAGGTAGGAAATCGGAGCTGTCGGCTAGAGTCAGTAGTGCTCCTAGGGACTACGCTCCAATCTCTAACTTCTAACCTCTATCCTCTAATCTCTAATTTCGTATCTTTGCAGATGATATAATGAGAGCCTTGGGGGCTTTCGCCACATAGTATAGTTTATGCTCAAAGAAATCTTATCCATCTCAGGCAAGCCAGGACTCTTTAAGCTCCTGACCCACACCAAGAATAGTATCATCGTCGAGGATCTAGAGACGAAGCGTCGTATCCCCGCTTATGCCTCCGATCGTGTCGTATCGCTAGGCGATATATCGATCTACACGACGACCGAGGAGACGCCACTGCGCGTGATCCTACAGACGCTCCTCGACAAGTACGAGGGCAAGCCGGTAGACCTCAAGAGCCTTAGTGGCAAGGAGGCTTACTTCGACCTCTTTGCAGAAGTGCTCCCTGAGTACGACCGCCAGCGTGTCCACGACAACGATATCAAGAAGATCTTCCGCTGGTACAATATCCTCGTAGAGACGGGGCTGACCGACTTCTCGGAGCCTGCGCCTGAGGAGACTAGCGAGGCTAGCGAGACGCCCGCTGAGGAGTAAGAGACCTATCGAGCCACGCTTGGCTCACCCACTCTTGTCTAATAACTTTACCACACAATATCATGTACAAAGAACTGAAGAACTTCCTCACCAAGGAGATCCAGGACACTAAGGATGCGGGTCTCTACAAGGAGGAGCGCATTATCATCACCCCTCAGACGGCTGCCATCAAGGTACAGGGGGGCAAGGATGTCTTGAACTTCTGCGCTAACAACTATCTAGGTCTATCTGACAATCCTCGCCTTATCAAGGCCGCTAAGGATATGATGGACTCGCACGGATACGGCATGAGTAGCGTACGCTTCATCTGCGGTACGCAAGATATCCACAAGCAGCTCGAGCAGGCTATCGCTCACTACTTCCACACGGAGGATGCGATCCTCTACGCTGCTTGCTTTGATGCTAATGGCGGTGTCTTCGAGCCTCTCTTTGGCCCAGAGGATGCGATCATTAGCGACTCGCTGAACCACGCTTCGATCATCGATGGCGTACGTCTCTGCAAGGCTAAGCGCTATCGCTACGCTAATGCCAATATGGAGGAGCTCGAGAAGTGCCTTCAGGAGGCTCAGGAGCAGCGCTTCCGCATCATCGTCACGGACGGTGTCTTCAGTATGGACGGCAACGTAGCTCCTATGGATAAGATCTGCGACCTCGCTGACAAGTACGATGCGCTCGTCATGGTCGATGAGTGCCACTCGGCTGGTGTCGTCGGCAAGACAGGTCGTGGTGTCGCTGAGGCGTTTGACTGCTTCGACCGTATCGACATCCACACGGGTACGCTAGGCAAGGCATTCGGTGGTGCTATCGGTGGCTTTACGGCTGGTCCTAAGGAGATCGTCGAGATACTACGTCAGCGCTCTAGACCTTACCTCTTCTCCAACTCACTGCCCCCCGCAGTAGTCGGTGCTGGTCTTGAGGTCTTCAAGATGCTGGAGGAGGATGACTCGCTACACGCCAAGCTGATGGAGAATGTCAAGTACTTCCGTGATAAGATGCTCGCTGCGGGCTTTGATATCAAGCCTACACAGAGCGCTATCTGCGCGGTGATGCTCTACGACGCTCCCCTATCTCAGCGCTACGCTGCTCGTCTTCTCGAGGAGGGTATCTATGTGACTGGCTTCTATTATCCAGTCGTACCGAAGGGCGAGGCTCGTATCCGCGTACAGCTCTCAGCAGCTCACGAGCGTGAGCACCTTGACAAGGCTATCGCTGCCTTTATCAAGATTGGCAAAGAGCTCGGCGTGATCAAGTAGAGACTGTTGCAAAAGTCAACAGTCTCACAATCTTGCCTGCAAGATTGTCTAGACTTTGCAGAAAGGATGAAGCGCCAGGCGCTGAGGGTGAGGTCTGAAGGGAGCATACCTCCGTATGTGACCGAAGCCGAATCCCGAAAGCAACACAGCGAGTCGCCTTTATGCAACAGTCTCAGGTAATTGTAGCGTTCAGTAAAGCATAACGAACAGCAAAGGTGACTAGACTGCCCCCATGATGGGGAGCGTAGCTCTAGTCACCTTCCTCTGTACTCAGTTTCGCAAATCGGCTACGAGTAACGATTTGTAGGGACGCACGGCTAGTATCTAGCGAGAGGGCGTCCGTCCCCGTTAATACCACTTCCCTGTAACCTTTGACACAACGGACGCCCTCCCGCTAGACACTTCCGTGCGTCCCTCTACAAAGGGCTACTCGTTAGATGTGCGGAGTCTAAGTCTTTATATTAAGTAGCTATATATGTCCCTGCGAATAGTCGTAGATAGTTCTATCCCTTACATGGCCGACGGCATGCCCCTCGGAGTCGAGGCGCACTACTTGCCGAGCGGTGAGATAACGGCCGCGACGGTTGCCGATGCCGATGCGCTAATGATCCGTAGCGTGACGCACTGTGACCGAGCACTACTGGAGGGTAGCGCTGTTCGTCTGATCACCTCGGCGACAGCGGGCTTTGACCATATAGACACCGACTACTGCCGTGAGGCTGGCATTCGTTGGTACAATGCTCCTGGGTGCAACGCTGCTTCCGTGGCGCAATATGTCCTGACGGCGATCGCTCGTATCGCCTTAGAGGAGGGTTTGGCCCCTGAGGATATAACGCTCGGCATCATTGGTACGGGACATACAGGCGGACGGGTCTATCAGCGAGCCAAAGCGCTCGGCATGCGGACACTCCTCTACGACCCGCCTCTCGTGGCGGCTTACGATGAGCATCCTGACTGGCAGAGCTATCTGGAGGAGCTGGACAGCAAAGGGCTCCCACGTCCCTACCTTGCGGAGGCTATGCCGGCTCTACGAGGTAGCTACGTAGAGCTAGAGACGCTCCTCTCATCGGCTACGATCATTACCTGCCATGTGCCTCTGACTAAGGGGGGCGCATACCCCACCTATCACTTGGTCGATGACGCTTTCTTGCGAAGTGCTCAGCAACAACCTTGGTTGATCAACGCTTGTCGTGGAGCTGTCGTGGATACCGCAGCACTGGTACGGGCGATAGACGAGAAGGCGGTCTCAGGAGCCGTAATCGACTGCTGGGAAGGCGAGCCACACATAGCGCAGGCACTACTAGACCGTGTCTTCATCGGCACACCACACATTGCGGGCTTCTCGGTACATGGTAAGGCGCAAGGCGCTGTGCAGAGTTTGCGTCACCTGTGCGACGTCTTTGGTCTCAGTGAGGAGCGCATAGCGCTGGCACACCCTCGTCCCTTGGCGGAACCATACCTAGACCTCTCGGGATGCGATCCGTGGCAAATGCCTTGGCGTGCGATGCTTCACACGCTAGACTTGCCAGCTATCATGCACCGACTGGTCGCCACGCCCAACACCTTCGAGCAGCAGCGCGTCCACTACCAGCACCCCTACGAGCCACGCGACTACACCGTGCGAGGCGTCCCCGCCTCCGTCCGTCCTGTGCTCGCCGCTCTCGGCTTCGTCGTAGAGAACGACTAAGGCTAGCCCCTCACTGCGAAGGCTAGCGACCCGAGGGCTTTGTCGCTTCGCATGAGGTTTTGTATCTTTGGGGATGTAAGGGCTCGGGAAGAGACTGAGACCGTTTGTAGGTGGCAGTCATAGCACGGGTCGTTTCGTTAATCCTTAGACAGATAATAATCGTATGAGACAAAGACAGATATTGGGACTTTTGCTCTTCGTGCTCCTCTTGGGAGCTGGGAGTAGCTGGGCACAGACGGCAGACCGAAAGCAGGTCTACGAGGCTTATGTGAAGCGTGACGTCAACAGCTGGAAGCGAGTCATAGACCGTATGCACGCTGAGCCAAACAAGAGCTACGCTCGCATTGCCGAGCTGGTCGAGTATGAGTATGGCTACATCGCTGAGTGCATCCTACGCGACAAAAACAGCGAGGCAGAGCAATACCTCAAGCGCTACAAGGCTCATGTGGACTATCTCATCGAGTGTGACTACAAGACCGCTGAGATGACCGCCTATCTATCGGCTTACTACACTTATCGTATCGGCATATCGTGGCTCCGAGCAGCACTCGTGGGCAATAAGAGCATCAGTCTGATGAATCGTTCGATCAAGATGAACCGGCAGAATGTCATCGGCCTGATCCAGCGAGGCAATGCGCAGTACTTTGCGCCAGCTTTCTTCAAGGGGGATGCGAAGCGTGGCGCTATTGACTACTTTCTTCGTGCTGAGCGTGCGATGGTTTCGCAGGGCAAGAGCAAGGGGTCGTGGCTTTACCTGAATCTCCTGGTCCAGATTGCGGAGTGCTACGTAGGCGTCGGCGAGCAGACGCAGGCAGAGGCGTGGTATCGCAAGGTTATATCCCTAGAGCCTAGGCTGACTTGGGCTCTCGACAGTAAGTACCTAGAGACCAAGCAGAAACACGGACAGCGGTAGAACCAAGTAGGTGTCATGTCCTTCCAATTAACCTCAAAGTATAAGCCGACGGGCGACCAGCCGGAGGCTATTGCTCAGCTTTCGCAGGGAGTGCGTGATGGGTTGCCTCATCAGACGCTCCTCGGTGTGACGGGCTCGGGTAAGACCTTTACCATCGCCAATGTGATCCAGCAGGTGGACCGGCCGACGCTGGTCATTAGCCACAACAAGACGTTGGCAGCTCAGCTGTATAGTGAGTTCAAGGCGTTCTTTCCCAACAATGCGGTGGAGTACTTCGTCTCCTACTACGACTACTACCAGCCGGAGGCTTATCTGATCAATACGGACACCTATATAGAGAAGGACATGGCTATCAATGCGGAGCTGGACAAGCTACGACTGCGTGCGACCGCTTCGCTTCTCTCGGGTCGTCGCGACGTGATTGTGGTCGCCTCGGTCTCCTGCATCTACGGTATGGCCAATCCGAATGACTTCGAGAATAAGATCATCAAGCTGGAGGTGGGCATGCAGATCGAGCGGGACGCGCTGATGCGACGCCTGGCGGAGTCTTACTATGTCAACAATAAGGCGGACTTCGTGAGTGGCTCCTTTCGGGTGAAGGGAGATACGATCGATATCTTTCCCGCCATCGAGTCCTTCGAGGGAGTGGCTTACCGCATCGAGCTGTGGGACGACGAGATCGATCGGATCACCATCATTGACCCAGTCTCGGCGGAGAGCCAAGGGACGCTGGACAATCTACGCATCTACCCCGCCAACCTCTTTGTAACGACGGAGGAGCAGACGCAACGTGCCATCGTGGAGATCAAAAAGGATCTGGGCGACCGCACGGCCGAGCTGGAGCGCGAGGGACATCTCTTTGAGGCGAAGCGACTCTACGAGCGAGTCTCCTATGACTTGGAAATGATCAAGGCGGTGGGCTACTGCTCGGGCATTGAAAACTACTCGCGCTACTTCGACGGTCGCAAGCCGGGCGAACGCCCCTTCTGCTTGATGGACTACTTTCCCGATGACTACCTCCTAGTCATCGACGAGAGCCACGTGTCGATACCGCAGATACGAGCGATGTATGGCGGAGATAAAGCGCGCAAGACCACCTTGGTCGAGTATGGCTTTCGTCTGCCAGCGGCTTTGGACAATAGACCGTTGGAGTTTAGCGAGTTTGTCAATCTGACGAACCAAGTGATCTACGTCAGCGCCACGCCGGCCGACTACGAGCTCAACATGAGCGAGGGCGTGGTGGTCGAGCAGGTGATACGTCCCACGGGACTACTGGACCCACCCATCGAGATACGCCCCACGGAGTATCAGGTAGACGATCTGATGGAGGAGATCGTCATACGCACGGAGCGCAACGAGCGGACGCTGGTCACGACCCTGACGAAGCGTATGGCGGAGGAGCTGAGCGACTACCTCATACGAGCGGGCATCAAGTGCGCCTACATACACAGCGATGTGGACACGCTGGAGCGTATCCAGATTATGGACAGTCTGCGTGAGGGTGCTTACGATGTCTTGGTCGGGGTCAACCTCTTACGTGAGGGACTGGACTTTCCCGAGGTCTCGCTCGTCGCTATACTGGATGCGGACAAGGAGGGCTTCCTCCGCTCGCACCGCTCGCTCACCCAGACGGCAGGACGTGCCGCCCGCAACGTACACGGGCTGGTCATCTTCTACGCAGACAGCATCACCGACAGCATGCAGGCGACTATCGACGAGACCAACCGCCGCCGTGCTAAGCAGATTGCCTATAATGAGGAGCATCACATTACTCCGACACAGGTGGTGAGCAAGCGAACGAATGCGCTCTCACAGGAGGGTTATGTAACAACAAAATCCTCGGCACAAGCCGAAGCTTATGTCGAGGAAGAGATAGCTGTCGCCTCGCCTGTTGCTGAGTACCTCACGCAGGACAAGCTCCCAGAGCTGATCGAGCAGGTGCGCAAGCAAATGTATGCCGCCGCCAAGGAGCTCAACTTCGTCGAGGCAGCGCAACTGCGTGACGAGATGTACGCACTGCAGAGTCGCCTAGAGGGTCAAAAGAAGTAACCCGTTACTTGTCGTCTTCGCGACTAGCTGCGAGCGTGACGCTGGCAGCTTCGATGATTCCTTCGATAGGCGGGATCGCTTTCTGGATGGTTATCTCGCATCTGTCCACCAGCTTGTAGTTAGTTAAGATCTCCGTAAGTATCTGTCCAGCGACATACTCGAGGAGATTATCCCGAGAGTGGCCTATCTTGTCCGCTACCACATTGTAGAGGTCTGCGTAGCTCACCGCATCGGTCACATCGTCGCTCTGGACCGCTTGGGTCGCATCGTAAGTAGCCGTGAGGTTGACGATGTATCTATTGCCCAGCACCTGCTCCTCGGGGAGCGCTCCTATATAGGAGTAGAAGTGTGCATTGACTATCCGGATGGTTGCTTTCATGGGAAGGTTGTTTGACTTAGTTCTAGCCTTTGGCTATTCGTGATCTGTATTCATAATCGCCATCGGCTCCACATGCACTACCACATGAGTGTGCTCGCCGTAGTGCTCCTTGAGCTTGTTCTCTATGTGGGTAGCCCGCTCGTGAGCGAGGATGACAGGCGTCTCGTCAGGCAGGTAAATGTCCACCTCGATGGCAACGGCAGAGCCTAAGCTACGGGTATTGAGATTGTGCGGATGATGCCCTGGGTACTCGGCCTCGATGATATCTAGGATCGTCTGCTCCTCCTCGGAGAGACTATGCTCAGTCAGCTCACGCCAAGGAGTCGAGATGAGCTGGGCACCCGCCCAGACGATAAAGAAACTGACACCCGCACAAGCCACTTGGTCGAGGATAGCCCACTTATTGCCCAGCAAGGCTGCCCCCAGGACACCCACGAGGACAGCGATAGAGGAGTAAGCGTCCGTGCGATGATGCCACGCATTCGCCAGCACCGTATTACTATGCACCCGCTCAGCGACCCCTTTGGTATAGCGAAAGAGCCACTCCTTCGATAGAATTGAGACAAAAGCGATGATAGCCGCCCAGAGCGAAGGCTTCTTCGGAACAACCCCAGAGGCAAAGAAGAGATAGATCGCCTCCCCACTCTTGAGCAGCATAGAGATGCCGATCCCCATCAGCACAGTCGCTATGATGAGCGTAGCTATCGACTCATACTTACCATATCCATAGCGATACTTAGTATCTCTAGGCTTGCCCGCAATGCCCACAAAGAGCGTCACGATAACATCCGTGCAGAAGTCTGAGAGCGAATGTACAGCATCAGCGATCAAAGCAACACTATGCCCGACGAAGCCCACGACGAGCTTGAGGAGCGTGAGCGTTACGTTGATCAAAGCGCCCACCAGTGTCACCCGATAGATGGTACGGGTGCGCTGATCCGTATGTCGCTGTTGATTCATCAGGTGAGCTGGCTTAGTCCTCGATGAGGATCTTGCCACCGTACTTCTCGTGAAGGAGAGCAAGTCCACCCTCAGCCGTCTCTTTGTAGAGGCTCGGCAGGTCCTTACCCGTCTGGTGCATGGCTGCGACCACCTGATCAAAGCTCACACGGTGACGGCCATCGGTAAAGTTGGCATAGGTATTTGCATCCAGCGCACGGCTAGCCGCAAAAGCATTGCGCTCGATACAGGGGATCTGAACTAATCCACAGACTGGATCACAAGTCAGTCCCAAGTGGTGCTCCAAGCCCATCTCGGCCGCATACTCGATCTGATGGAGCGTCCCGCCGAAGAGCTGACTAGCCGCCGCAGCAGCCATAGCGCAAGCGACACCCACCTCGCCCTGACAGCCCACCTCAGCGCCACTGATCGAAGCGTTCGTACGCACCACATTGGCAAAGAGTCCCGCCGTAGCCAAGGCACGCAGGATACGTTCATCACGGAAGCCGCGCGTCTCCTGTAGATACAGAAGTACCGCTGGCATGACACCACACGAACCGCAGGTGGGCGCTGTGACGACCCGTCCGCCAGCAGCGTTTTGCTCACTCACCGCCAAGGCGTAGGAGTAGACCATACCACGAGTCCGGACGCTATCCTTGTAGCTCAGAGACTTGACCAGCGTGTCGGCCGCTTTGCGACGCAGACGCAGGCCTCCCGGCAGGACACCTTCGGCAGCCAGTCCCTCTTGCACACTCTGCTTCATCACTTCCCATACCTCAGCGAGGTAGTCCCATATATCGGGTCCCTCGCAGCGCTCGACGTACTCCCAGTAAGAGAGGCCTCGCTGGTCCAGATAATCCATAATGTCAGCCATCGTCGAGAGTTCGTAGACCGGCGTCGTGACCTGCTCGTTGAAGTTCTCATTGGCGAGCGTACCGCCACCGATGCTGTAGACCTTGAACTCCTTGAGCTCCTTGCCCTCCTTGTCAAAGGCGACAAACCTCATCCCGTTCGGGTGAAAGGTGAGCTCCACACGAGGCTCCCAGAGGATCGTCGTCGGGTGGACTGGGTTGAGCACAGAGAGTATCGCTTGGTCCGTCATGTGCCCCTTGCCGGTAGCAGCAAGGCTCCCATAAAGGGTCACTTCGATACGCTCCACGGGTAGCTCCTTGATTTGCGTCAGAAACATCTTCGAGGCTCGCATAGGAGCTATCGTATGGCTACTGCTCGGTCCGTGACCGATCTTATATATTTGCTTGATAGAGTCCATCATAGTTGTTAGGCGTGTAGTCTAATTAACGCATCAAAGGTACGAAAAAGAGATTAGAGGGTAGAAACTAGAAGTCAGAGATTAGAGGTGAGAAGGCAGAGATTTAGGGCGGAGTTTTCAGATAGTTCCTCCCTTGGAACTAAAAAGTTTCTCCGCTGGAACTCGACAGTTCCTCCCTTGGAACTAAAAAATTCCAAAAGTGGAACTACTTTTGGAACTCGTATATATAACGAAATCAGCACGCTACGAAGCTTCGCGCGTGCTGACAGTTTGCATTCCTATGACAGTCTATTCGGCTACCCCTTGATACTGGCGAGGTACTGGCCGTAGGTGCTACCTCGTTGCTGATCGGCAGCGGCCTGCAGCTGAGCGAGCGTGATCCAGCCCTGATGAAAGGCGATCTCCTCCAGACAGGCGATCACCAGTCCCTGACGCTTCTGTATGACACTGACATAGTTGGTCGCCTCCATGAGCGCCTCATGAGTGCCCGTATCGAGCCATGCGAAGCCACGTCCGAGGGATATGACGGAGAGCTGCTGTTGCTGCAGGTAGTAGTCATTGACCGCTGTGATCTCTAGCTCCCCACGCTCCGAGGGGGTGATGCTTTGCGCCACTTGAACCACATCATTTGGATAGAAGTAAAGACCCACGACGGCTAGATTGCTCTTGGGATGCTGAGGCTTCTCCTCTATATCAGTAGGCTTGCCACTGGCATCTAGAGCGACGACACCATAGCGTGTCGGGTCGGAAACGGGATAGCCGAAGATGGTGGCGAGGCGATGCTGGGTGACGTTGTCCCGAGCTGCAGCTAGTTGTGCAGCAAAGCTGGCTCCGTGAAAGAGATTGTCGCCAAGGACCATACAGACATCGTCCGTACCGATGAAATCCCGTCCTATGATAAAAGCTTGCGCCAAGCCTTCAGGACGAGGCTGCTCGGCATACGTTAGCTCGATACCAAAAGCGGAGCCATCGCCTAGGAGGCGCTCGAAGCTCGGCAGATCCTGTGGCGTGCTGATGATCAGGATATCGCGAATGCCCGCTAGCATCAGCGTAGAGAGCGGATAGTAAATCATCGGCTTGTCGTAGACCGGCAGGAGCTGCTTACTGACAGACTTGGTCAGTGGATAGAGTCTGCTACCCGTACCGCCTGCTAGTATGATACCCTTCATAGAGTCATAGATTAAAGTGTAGAAACGTAGTGCCTGACCTCTGCAAGCGAAGCCTCCCGCTGTAGCACGATACCATCGGAGGAGACAACATATATGACAGGCGTGGTAGCTAGGTCATAGAGTGACTCCTCGAGGAGCCGCAGATCCCCATTGAAGGCGGGTGTACCAAAGGGTGGTAGCGCCGAGAGGCCCTGCTCCCACTCGCTGCGCTCGTAGACGAGCGAGACATAGAGTATATCTACCTTGCCAGCTTGATTAGCTCGTTGTAATATCTGGTCGTGAGTCACCTCCTCCAGTAGATGCGTACAGCGATCACATCCAGGGGTGTAGAAGATGACCACCTTGGGCTTGCTACGTAGTGCGTAGAGCGTTGTGTCGGCAAAGGTGTACCCCTCAGCTGCTGGCTGTGCTAGGATCATAGTAAAGTCTGAGGCAGGCGTGCCGACTTGGTTTTGCGACACGATAGATAGCATGTCTTTATAGACCACTTGGTCTACATACTCTACCTGTGGCGCTGTGGTGGCCCACTGCAGGGCTTGGATATAGAGTTTGTGATTCTTCAGAGGCGATCTGCTCTCATAGAGGTACTTGGTGTAGAGCCGTAGAGCCTCACTCAGCGCTTTGCCACGCATCTGTTTGAGCGGGCGGAGTAGGTCCTCCTGGGTGACACTCCCTGCAGGCATATTGCTATATACATACAGATAGTCCACGAATCCCTGCTCCATGGCAGCGGAGTCGATCACCTGCTCCATGGCAGCCTCTGGCCAGCGGTCGAAGAAGTGCTCCAGGGCATAGTGCGCCCGCTCTAGTGGCTCCCGTACATTCTCGGGAATCTCAACCATCGGATAGGGCTGTGCTGTCACTTCGTTGACCCGCGTCGTATCCACGACCTCGAAGGAGGCCTCCAGCGGCACAGGTGTCTGAGTATGTTGCTTGCCGGTAGCACTGCAGGAGAAGAGAGCTAGGGTGAGCAGGATAGTCGTAGAGATCAGTTGTAGGAAGTGAGGCATATAGCTCTGTCTATGAATGGTGGTGAGAGAATGGGTGAAAAAGAGACGCACCACGCCCTGAGAGAGTTCGAGAGCGTGATGCGTTTTTGGAAAGAGAGACTACTTCAGCGTACCAGCCTTAGCATCTTCGATCATCTTCTGGCTAGGTAGGATGAAGACCTCTACACGACGGTTCTTGCGCTTACCCTCAGCGGTTGCATTCGTGTCTACAGGCTCATGGCTACCACGTCCCTCGTACTTCATACGTGTAGAGGAGACACCCTGACCCTCGAGGAAGTCGCGGACGCTCTTAGCACGGTTCAGTGAGAGCGGATCGTTGATACGATCGTTGCCCGAGCTATCGGTGTGACCGATGATCTCTAGGACGGTGTCATGGTTCTTATTGAGGTTGTCAGCGAACTTGCGGAGATCGTTGCGAGAAGAAGAGCTCAGCGTGCTCGAGCTCGTGTTAAAGAGTAGACCGCTGTCGAAGACGACCTTGATAGCCTGTCCCTCGTTGACGGACTCAACCTGCGTACCCTCGGGTAGCTGCTGCTCGAGCTCCTTCTTTTGCTTCTCCATGCGGTGGCCGATGAGTGCACCAGCAGCTCCGCCTACGACGGCTCCGATGGCTGCACCAGCGCCCGTATTGCCTGCGACCTTACCGATACCAGCACCTAGACCAGCACCTACGGCTGTACCAGCGCCAGCACCGAGGAGTGTTTGATTTAGCTCTCCACAACTAGATAGGGAGAGCGCCACGGCTACGATGCCCGCTGTGATAGATAGTTTGTTCATAGTTCTTGTGATATTTGAGTTAGTAAATATGTTGTTAGTATGTATGTGTCTAAGCTTTGACCTTATGCCTTATTACTGAAGTAACGCATAAACTGCGAGCGCATGTAGAGCTCTTGGTCTGACTGCTTAGAGGCGTTGAGGTTACCTCTAAACTCATCGATAGATCTGTATCCATGCTGAGTCATCCACTGTGTAAGCTCCTCGAGCATCTTCGTCAGATGGGGTACCCCGTGCTGATATAGAGCCGAGGCAACCTGTACAGAGCTAGCCCCGACGAGGAGACTCTTGACGATGCCGGCGTAGTCCATGACACCGCCCGAGGCTGAGACAGCGAGCTGAGGGAGCTTGCCAGTGAGGAGCCCCGTATACTTCAGCGTGTTGTACAGCTCGTGGCCCGTCGAGATGACAGGGCCCTGGACGATCTCTAGGGTCTCTATATTGATATCGGTCTGCCAGCTCTTGTTAAAGCAGGTCAAGCCCTTGACGCCACTCTTGACCAGCTCCTGTGCTAGGTAAAGGATATTGGTAAAGCGGTCTGAGATCTTGAAGACGACAGGTATCTGTACAGTACGGGTGATCGAGATAGCTAGATCTACCAGCTCCTTCTCTAGATCACTACCACGCTGTGCGGGATCCGTCTCGATACGCATCACGTTGAGCTCGAGCGCGTCGGCGCCTGCCTCCTCTATGCTCCGGGCAAAAGAGAGCCACTCGCCACCACGATAACAGTTGATACTGGCGATGACGGGGATGTCAATAGCCTGCTTAGCCTCACGGATCAGGTCTAGATACTTCTCTACCTCATGCTGGCGCGTGTAGTGTAGCATGTAGTCCAGTCCCTCTGGATAAGAGGTAGCCATCTCCGCCTCAGCTTGCAAAGCCGTCGCTTCTATCTGCTCCTCAAAGAGCGACTTAAGTATTACTGCGCCTGCGCCAGCCTGTGCTAACGCCTTAACCTGCTGGAGTGAGGCCGTGAGGCCCGAGCTGCCAGCTATGATTGGATTGCGAAGGACGATACCTCCGTAGTGTGATGTCAAGTCCACCATGCTATTTGTGCTATGTTACTACTCGCAAAGATACAAAATAAGCTTGATTGCACCATCGTTTGGTCAATTCAAAAAGTTGTCGTACCTTTGCATCACCAAAACGCAGAAAAGACGGTGCCATAGCTCAGTTGGTAGAGCAAAGGACTGAAAATCCTTGTGTCCCCGGTTCGATTCCTGGTGGCACCACTCTGATACGATTTTGAGACCTCGCAATGATTGCGGGGTCTTTTTTTTGTGCTTATCGACCGACTGATCTACCACCTGACGTGATCTCGCCAGTGAGATCGCACCTTCTGTCGCGGCCTTAACTGAAGCTTTATAGGTGAGGCCTTGGGTAATCCGACATTTATCAGTACTTTTGTGAAAGCGTATCCTAATACTTCAACGATTAACTTATGACACATAGCACACAAAATAGATGGGGCTGGCTGATCGCCCTACTCGCTCTCTCCTTTGGGATCATATCTGCACAGCAGAGCACCACGCCTCAGCGGGTGACGGTCGCATTCTATAACTTGGAGAACCTCTTTGACACCATCGATCAGGAGAACAATGACGAGGAGTTTCTCCCCGAGGGAGCCAATCGCTGGACGCCCGAGCGCTACCAGCACAAGCTCCGCAACATGTCTCACGTGATCTCACTCATCGGTGGCAATGGCCCTGCAATCATCGGGGTGTCCGAAATAGAGAATAGAGGCGTCCTCGAGGATCTGATCGCCGAGGAGTCGCTACGGGACAAGCACTACGATATCGTACACTACGACTCGCCTGATCGTCGTGGCATAGACTGCGCTATACTCTACCAGCCTGAGGTTTATAAAGTCTTTGCATCAGGTGCCAGAGCCGTAGAGATACCTAATGAGCCGTGGATCAAGACACGAGATGTGGTCTATGCCTCGGGACTCATCGACGGCGAGATCGTCCATGTCCTCGTGGGTCACTGGCCCTCACGTAGCGGTGGTGAGGCGGTCTCTCTGCATCGTCGTATGGCTGCTGCTAAGACGATGCGTAGCGTTGCGGACTCGCTCTATACGCTCTTCCCAGGCAGCAAAGTGATCATGATGGGAGACTTCAACGATGACCCCATCAGCCCCAGTGTACGCGAAGGCCTCGGTGTGCAGAATCATCCAGAGCAGACGAAGCCGGCTGACTACTACACCCCTATGTTACAACTATATAATAAGGGTATGGGGACGCTCGCCTATCGTGACGTGTGGAATCTCTTTGACATCATCGTCGTCAATGGCGAGCTCATCGGTAGCAACCCCACGACCTGGCAACTATACCGTGACCCCGAGACGACCGACATGGGCTTTATCTTCAAGCAACCCTTTATGATCCAGCAGAGCGGCCAGTACAAGGGATATACGCTCCGCACCTTCGTCGGCGGGCAGTGGCAAGGGGGTTACTCAGACCACTTCCCCGTGTATGTCTACCTAGTCAAGGGTGTAGCAACAAAGTAGCTCCGCATCGTTGTCGCAATAGACTTTATGTAGTTGCCTCGTAGCATGACCGAAGATGAACTGCAAGAGCAGATTATGAAGCCTGAGACACGTGCCGTCGCCTTTACGGAGGCGGTACAGATGTATCAGGAGAAGCTCTACTGGTTGATCCGTCGCATCGTCAGACAGCATGACGATGCGGACGACGTGCTACAGGAGACCTTTCTGAAGGCGTGGCAAAATCTTGGTTCCTTCAGAGGAGAGGCAAAGTTTTACACCTGGATCTATCGCATCGCTCTCTTTGAGGCGATCAACTACAACAAAAAGAAGAAGCGCATCACGGACAACGAATACGCTGTCAGTGAAGATACTAGCTACCTCCTAGAGAGTGCCGTCGCAAACCCATACTTCGATGGAGACAAGGGCGAACTAATCTTACAGCAAGCCCTCGAGACGCTTCCTCCGAAGCAACGACAGGTCTTCGAGATGCGCTACTTTGATGAGATGCCTTACCGAGAGATGGCTGCCATTACGGACACCTCTGAAGGAGCCCTCAAAGCGTCGTACCACCATGCTGTCAAGAAGATTCAGCAGTACGTCTCCAATCTGGATTAAACTTACCAGGCTCACCTATATCCAATAAGGTGTAAGAGGAGACCTCCCCCCGCGAGGTCGCTCTAGACTAGACATAATCACATCTCATGCCTACACCTTCAGAAGATAACATCCGTCAGATACCCCCGCTCTCGGAGCGGCTAGCGCATTACCATGTGCCTGAGGGATACTTTGATGACCTATCCACTCGTATCCTATCGCAGATACCGCTTGATGAGCCAGTGCCTGCGTCAGACACCGTAGTGGCGCCTAGCTCTCATCGTAGAGCTAAGCTATGGGTGAAGCTACGCCCATGGACTGCTGTCGCGGCAGTCGTAATCGCCGTAGTAGCTCTATGGGGCGTATGGCGCGGAGATGTCCAGGAGCCGCTTCGCTCGAGCGATGAGGTGGCCAATTCTGTCTACGATCTCAGTGTGACCCCTCTCACAGACGCCGAGTACGCAGACTATCTATACGAGACCTGTGTAGATATTCTCCTAGATGACTACGCTATAGGAGAGACACTGGGAGCACTCTCTGAGGATGAGCTATAAAACGATGACAAACGCCTAGACACGATATGACACGACGCACGCTTTACCACCTACTATGGATACTCCTTCCTATACTACTCCTGCCCGACCTCGTCGTAGCGCAGCAGTATCGTAGTGAGACAGACAGTCGTAGACGAGAGGAGCTGGTCAAGCAGCGCAAAGAGTTTTTCGCACAGGAGCTAGGCCTGACAGCTGACGAAGCTACTTACCTAGACCGTACCCTACGAGAAGCAGACAAAAAGCGGATACCGCTATGGCGTGAGCTCCGAGAGCAGTACGAACTGACAAAGAGCGAGACTCTATCAGAGGCGCAGGCGACTAAGTGCCTCCAGCGTGAGCAACAGATCAAACTGCAACTCGCAGAGATAGACGAGCAGACTATGACAGAGCTACGCAAGCAGATACCTGCTCGTAAGTTGGTCAACTATCAGCAGGTACAGCGAGAGTTCGCTAGAAAGTATATCAAGCGTAGTCGATCCTACCGCTCAGACCGGAGGTAGTTCATCAATTACAAACGCCGTCAATGGATCAACGTGTGTATTTGCTCGCACAGGCGCTTGTTTATTCAATTAAATGTCGTATCTTTGCACCACGATCGGCACGAGAAGGGAGCTTTCTCTCCCGTATCACGCCAATCAGAAGCTTCGGGGTGTAGCGCAGTCCGGTTAGCGCACCTGCTTTGGGAGCAGGGGGTCCCAGGTTCGAATCCTGGTACCCCGACTAAGAAGCTAAGACGAGAATAGAGTGGCACACTGGTGTCACTCTATTTTTGTTTCTATTGCCAATTCATCCGCTGCTATCGCCTTTTCGCAGGTTTCTATTTCCACTCCTCCCGCTTGTATTTTCGATTGATGATAGGCAGGAGCATGATAGCTATGCCCCCCACGGAGATAGTCCACAGCGTCTGTACAGCATGCACGATCAGGGCGAACTGCCCCGCCTCAGCCTCGCTCACACCGAAGGCGGTAAGCGATATAATCACCGCATAGTGCCACGGACCTACCCCTGCAGGCGTAGGCACGGCAATCATCAAGGTGGAGAGCACAAAGGTGGCAAAAGCAACACGATGCCCCAGCTCAGCAGTGAAAGCAAAAGCGCCAAATGTGACGTAGAAGAAGTAGTAGTAAGCGACCCACAAGAGGATCGTAAGCACGAGAAACTGGCTCCAAGCGCGCCATCCTCTCAATGTTGAGGCAGCCTGCAGGACAGAGCGTAGCTTGCTTCTGACACGCTGCATAAAGTGACTCTTCCTAAATCGATAGAGGACCAGCACGATGACGAGTAGTACCCCGCTCGCGATGATCCATGCAGTGGTGTAGTCTGATGAAAAGAGGCGCCCCACCCCACCTCCGAGCGACAGTCCCCGTGTGGCTAAGATCTGTGATATAGCACCCGCCTGAAACAGCATCATAGCGACTAGGAGAGCTAAGACGATGAGTGCATCTGACAGACGGTCCACTAGGAGCGTACCGACCGTTGCCGAGAGCGCATAGTCCTCTCGCTGCTTCATCTCCGTGCAGCGCCACACCTCGCCAGCACGTGGTATGACAAAGTTGACCGCATAGCTCCCGACTGTGATTAATATGGGATTGATAGGTCGTGCCGGTGGGTTGTAGAGCGGTCGCATCAGCAGATGCCAGCGATAGCCTCGCACCACATTGCCCAGGAGTCCCAGAGGCAGAGACAAGAGCAGATACTCGTAGCGCACACCATGCTGTAGCAAGCGTAGCGTGTCAGCGAGCTCTAGATGGCGATAGAGGTAAAACAATATCGCTAGGCCTATGAGGAGTGGCAAGAAGTTCTTCAGCCACCACTGCCAAGAGTGTCGTACTGTCTTCACGCTCCAAAAGTACGAAAAAGAAGTTAGAGGCTAGAGATTAGAAGTTAGAGACTAGAGGTTAGAGATTAGTTCTCTAGTGGCACTAGTAGCTCTAGCCAACAGCCAACAGCCAATAGCTAACAGCCAACAGCCTGTATACAACAGCGAAGGTCACCTAACCCTCACTAAGAGGACTAGGTGACCTTCAACATGTTTTGTTGCTTAGGTTATCTCAGATTCTGAGTGATCTAGAGAAGTTGGTGTTTACTTCTTGATCTCTTCCTTAGCCTGAGCAGCTGCGGCCTGAGCATTGTCAGTAGCATTCTCTACAGCTGCTGTCGTAGCCTCAGCTGCTGCGTTAGCCTGGTCAACAGCTACCTGAGCTGCATCCTCAGTAGCCTGCTGCATATCCTGAGCTGCTGCGTCAAGATTCTCTTGAGCATTCTCTAGGTTCTGCTCAGCCTGCTGAGCGTCCTGATTTTTGTTCTCCTTGTTGCAAGAAACAAGGCTTAGAGCTGCAACAGCAGCTACGAGTACAAATACCTTCTTCATATTAGCTTTAGTATAAGTGATTAGTAACTGGTGCAAAGGTACACATTATTTTCGAATGTGCAAGGGGTTAGGATACCTAGAACAGGGCTGACGCATTATAATTCCATTTCGAAGATTTCCTCTGGAGTCATTCGTGAGAGCTTTTTCCTCAGGCGTAGCGTTGATGTGGCTTTGAGCTTGT
>QWCQ01000156.1_pt1 | contig 60872 bp, 40 predicted proteins | sample 1972701 | NCBI WGS metagenome assembly QWCQ01 (sample SAMN09866704, study PRJNA288562) | Human gut metagenome isolate pre4_stool, whole genome shotgun sequencing... | reverse complement strand
GGTCTACAATTCAGATGTTAAGCCAGTGATTATAAATGGAAGAATTCATGCTTCAATTTCAAATATTGCTAAAGCTTTTGGAGCAAGTCATGGAGATATTAAAGATGGAAAAGATCAAACCATTGAATGGGACAAAGACAAACAAGCTGTCTATGTCTTTAAACACGTAAAGTAAGGAGATATTTATGAGAAGAATAAAAAAGGGAGCAAGTCTAGTCTTGCTCCTTACCCTATTAATACTACCAATGAATGTTTTTGCTGGAACAGAGGGAGTAGTTAAAGAAAAAGGGCAAGAAATCTATGAACCTGAAAATCAAAAGGAAGGCTTAGACCAGCTTTTACAAAAAGAAGATCTTTACAGCCCTTCAAATGAAGAAATACCCTATCAAGATGTACCTAAAGTTCCGGAAAGGAAGGAAGAAAAAGTAAAACCAGTAAATGGAGGCAATGAAAAAGCCATTAATCCCCTTGCCACAAAAGAAAACAAGGCAAGGGGGACAGTTATTGAAAATGTTGACAGACAAGATAAAGACATTACCCCTAAAAAAGAAGATATTGTAGAAGAACAAAAGGAAGCAACATCCGTCAATCCTGAGCAGACAAATGAAAGTTCAAATCAGAAGCCTATAGATATGAGACAGTTTTTAACCTTTCAAACAAAGAGTGGAAAAACCTTTCACTTAATTGTAGACCATGGAGAACACGAGGAAAATGTTCAGCTATTGACAGAGGTGGGAGAACAGGATCTTCTGAACATGATAGAAGGAGAGTCGGATTTTAAGCCTAAAAAGGAAGAGGTAAAAAAAGTTGAACCTGAAAAAGTAGAAGAAGCTAAAGAAGAAGTCAAGGAGGAGAAAAAGTCAGGAGCAGGACTATACTTATTTGTAGGTTTGATTGTAGCAGGAGTTCTTGGAGCTGGCTACTACTTTAAGGTTTATAAGAAAGAGGAAGATGAAGAAGACGACACCATCTATGATGAATGGGAAGATGAATATGAATACGACGGGACAGAAAAAGATGAGGATTTCATCGACGAAAATCCTTTAGATGAAGACGAGCAAGATACCGAAATATTAGTTCCAGATGAAGATGACTTTGAATAAAACACAGCACAGTTGTCTTTTAATCTCGTATAGGATATAATATATGCGATAAATTAAGACTATTGTTTATAAGGCGGTGAGAAAATGTCAGCTTTAAGTGAGAATATTTTAGAAATTATAAAAAGTAATGGTGGAACCATTACCATAAAAGAAGCAGAGGAAAAGAATATTAGTCCAAAAAAATTACAGAGGATGGTAAAGCAAGGTAGCCTAGAGAGGGTTGCCAAAGGTCTTTATCTACATCCGGAATTTTTAGAAGATTCCTATTATATTTTTCAACATCGAGCACCTAAAGCTATTTTTTCTCATGAGACCGCCCTTTATCTTCACAAATTAAGTGATGAAAATCCCCATAAGATTATATCAACGATTCCATCAGGATATAATACATCTATGATTAAGGAAAGAGACAAGTATCTTTTCTACTATTTGAAAGAAGATTTATGGGAAAAAGGACAAGAAAAAATCAAAAGTCCCTTTGGAAATTTGGTTTACGTATATACAAAAGAAATGACCTTAGTGCAAATGATTAGTAAGCTTAACGGCTTAGATAAAGATCTCGTTCTTACAGCATTAAAAAGAGGTTTAAAGAACGCAGAACTAGATAAACTTGAACTATTAAGATATTCTAAATACTTTAAGTGTGAAGAACAAATGAGAAACTATTTGGAGGTTCTTATATGATATTTACAAGTCCCAGACAATTAAAAGATAAAATTAGAAATGCAGAACAGAAATATAATCTTCCAGCAAATACACTTTTAAATTATTATATGATGGAACGCTTTCTTTGCAGACTCTCTAGTAGCGAATATAGTGATAACTTTATTATTAAAGGGGGATTTCTAATCTCTTCCCTTATTGGGATAGACATGAGATCTACCATGGATATAGACACGACAATAAAAGGAATTCCTGTAAATGAAGAGTCAATTAGGAAGATAATTGAAGGAGTTATAAAAATAGAATTAGAAGATAATATTACCTGGGCAATTGAAAAAATACGCTCCATTCACGAGGCTGGAGAATATGACGATTTTCGAATAACTCTTATTGCAACATTCTTTAATATGCAAACACCCATAAAAATTGATATTACAACGGGAGATTGTATCATTCCTAAAGAGGTAGATTATAATTATCAACTTCTTTTTACAGATAAAAGTATCGACATTAAAGCTTACCCCTTGACCACAATTTTGGCTGAAAAGATAGAAACTATTTTATCAAGAAATGTTTTAAACACTAGAGCGAGAGATTACTATGATATATATATTTTAACAAAACTAAATCCTCAGTTAGACTATGAGGGGTTAAGGAAAGCTCTTATAATTAAGGCTGAGGAAAGGAATAGTTTGGAATATATACAAAATTCACAAAAATACCTGAAGGAGATTAAGGCAAGTAAAGAGCTTAAGGATATATGGGATAATTATAGTAGAAAAAACCAGTATTCTAAAGAGATAGATTGGAATGATATATTAGCCACAATAAATGAAGTTCTTACCAAACTAAGTCTTTAAAACTCGTATCAAAGAACAATAATACGAATAAAAAGGACGAAAATGGAACTTTAAATTTAGACGTTCAAGATTTAGAAATAGAAAATTCGTTTTTACAGTTTTGAAAAACTTAAATTATGAGGGTAAAAGTGAGGGTTAATGTGAAGGTCAAAATGAGGGACAAAATGTCGGTCAAAGTGTCGGTTAAAATGTCGGTCAAAAATTAAAGCCTGACGATAGGCGTAAACAAATTATTAAGATTATCAAAGATAAGTCACAAATCACGGCTCTAAATTTATCAGAAATTTTCTCTGTGTCAGAACGTACCATAGAGAGATTTAAAAAGCTTAGCATATAAAAAAGCAATAGAATATATCGGCAGTGCAAAAGATGGCTATTGGGTAGTTAAAAAATAGTATAGAAATATAAGGGTGGTTGTGTTATCTTAATAAAGGATCAAGCCCTTACCATCCGTGGTAGGGCACTATATAGTTTACAATTAAAAAATATCATAACTTAGGCGATAGAGAAAAAAATTTCATCTATCGCCTTTTTTAATGCAAAGGAGGCAATATGCAACTAGTAATAGCAGAGAAACCGAGTGTGGCAATGAGCATAGCCAAGGTTCTCGGTGTAAAGAATAGACAAAACGGATATATGGAGGGCAATGGCTACATCATAAGTTGGTGTGTAGGCCATTTAGTGGGATTAGTTTCTCCAGAATTTTACGATGAAAAATATAAGAAATGGGATATGGAGGACTTGCCCATTTTTCCTAAAGAGTTTAAATACTACGTCCTTCCCAAAGTAAAGAAACAATTCTCCATCTTAAAAACACTAATGAACAGAAAAGACATTAATGAAGTCATAAATGCCTGCGATGCTGGAAGAGAAGGGGAACTCATTTTTCGACTTGTATATAAGCAAGCAAAGTGCAAAAAAGACATAAAGAGATTATGGATTTCGTCCATGGAAGACAGAGCAATTAAAGAAGGCTTTGAAAAGCTAAAAGAGGGTCAGGACTACGATAATTTATTTGCTTCTGCTACGGCCAGGGCAAAGGCGGATTGGCTGGTAGGCATGAACTTAAGTAGACTTTACTCCCTTTTATATAAACAAAATTACTCGGTAGGTAGAGTCCAAACACCAACCCTTGCCCTAATGGTAGAAAGAGAGGGAGACATCCAAAGCTTTAAAAAAGAAAAATACTATACAGTAGAACTTAACTTAGATGACTTTTCTCTAGCAACAGAAAGAATAGATAATCCAGATATTGCTGAACAGTTAAAAAACTTAGTCCCAGAGACTATAAAAATAGATTATGTGGAAGAAAAGGAAAAAATCACAAAACCAGATCTGCCATTTGATCTAACTACACTACAAAGAGAATGTAACAGATATTTTGGCTACTCTGCCAAACAAAGCCTTGACTATGCCCAAAGTCTCTATGAGAAAAAATTGATTACTTATCCAAGGACGGATAGCAGGTATTTAACGGAGGATATGATTACAAGCCTTGTAAATAATATATTAGGGAAAAATGACTTTGATACCGATAGAATCAAGGTCATTTTTAATTCCAAGAAAGTAACAGACCACCATGCCATTATCCCCACTGCAAGTGCAAGCATTGAAGAGATTGAGAACTTACCGGAAAGCGAAAAAAGAGTTTTTAAACTCATTGAAAATAAATTACATGCCAGCTTCGCCTATCCCCTTAAAGAAAAACTCACAAAAATAATAACTGAATTTGATAGTTTTGAATTTACAACTAAAGGAAAGACAGTTATAGATGGAGGATTTACAAAATATCTAGAAGATTACAAGCCTAAAGATAAGAAAGACAATCCCCTCCCTATAGTCAATCCAGGAGATGAGTTTAGCATAAAAGAAAAAACCATAAAAGAAAAATACACCCAGCCTCCTAAGCCCTATACAGAAGAAAGCCTTTTAAAAGCCATGGAAATAGCAGGAAAAGGGGAGATAGACAAAGGTATTGAAGTGGAAAGAGTGGGACTTGGAACACCAGCCACTAGAGCAGGGATTATAGAGAACTTAATCTATAAGAAATACATCAAAAGAGAAGGTAAAAACCTTATTCCCACCCATTTAGGCTTGGCTGTTATCAGTATAGTGGCTAAGGAACTAAAAAATGCAAAACTAACCTCTGATTGGGAAACCAGCCTTTACTATATTTCGAAAGGCAAAAGCAGGGAGGAAGATTTCTTACAAGAGATTGAAGCATTTATTGCTAAGCAGATAGATCTCTATAAATGCGTAAATGAGCAATAAGCTAGCATAAAAGACACACAGGAAAGGAGAAAAAATGGCAAGATACAATTTCAAGGAAGTAGCAGAGATATTAAACGCCACAAGAAAAGAGATAGCTAATCCAAGTTATTACACGGATTTTCTAAAAACCTTGGGCAATAACTATAAATATACTTACGCCCATCAATTAAGTATTTACTCTATAAGTCCCAATGCCACAGCTTGTGCAGAGTACGACTATTGGAAAAGTATTGGTAGAAGCGTAAAAAGAGGGGAAAAAGGCATTCCAATATTAGACTTTGAAACAGGCAAGGTAAAATACCTTTTTGATGTTCTACAGACGGTAAGCCGTCAAAATCATATTGCAGAGGTTAAGGTATGGGAATATAAAAGGCAAGACCACCGAAAAGCCTTAGATTATCTAATAGACAATACAGATGGACTCAATAGCCTAAACTATTTAACGGAAGAGGAAAAAGTTTCTGCTCTAGTGGAAACCTATGTTAAAGAAAGCTATTATCAGATTTTAGATAGTCTATCAGAAGAAATCTTGACCTCTTACTCAAAAGTAAATCTACTAAATTTTTTAACAGAGTCTGTAAGAGTGGCAACGAGTTCCAGGATGGGCATAGACTATATCCCTAAGATGGAGAATCTAGAACTAATAGGTAGCTTATCCAACAAAGAAGATATGGACATACTTTTAGGAAGCATTTCCCAAACCAACAAAAGTCTGCTCATAGATATAGGCAGAGCAATTACGAGAGAAGAATTTATTAAAAGAAACTTACAAAATGAAAATAGGGAGCAGACAAAAGGGCTTAAGGAGCGTTATAATACAATTACTCAAAATGAAATGGACCCAAATAAGGTTAAAAATATAGGAGGTAGTGAAGATGGCAGAGATGATAACCATAGCGGGCAAAAAATACCAGAAACAAGGGGAGGAATACATTCCGGCCTTGAAAGAGACACCCTTCGAGAAAGAGGGAGGGACCTACCGACTGGAGATGGTAGACCAACACGAGATGATGATTCCCAATATCCAAATGCCGACAAAGCTAGACTTAGGGAAACTGAACAGCTTTGGCAGGGCAAGACTGAAATTTCTCAAGGAACACAAGGAGAACAGCTATCAGATTATGATGATGGAAGAAAGACTCATGGACCATCTGATGGATATAGAGAATCAAGTGGAAGAATTTCTGAGACAGGAAGAAGGAAAGATGATGGAAAGCTGGGGACTGACCTTAGAAATGAAGAGCCAGGATCTGGAGAAATATCTGAAACTGAAAAAGAACATGGATATGGAACTACAGGAGATAGCGATGAAGGAAATCGTCCTAGTATAGAAGATGAACAGCAAAAAAGGGAAGCTCAGGCTTCCTTTTTTAGTGAGAAAAATTCAGCAAGTCAAATTCGATTTACCAGTCCCATAAGTCAAGAAGAGATTGACCAATTTCTTATCCATGGAGGAAATATTGAAGGAGGCAGACTCCCTGTAATCGCTGAGTTTTCCAAGGGAAAGGATATTCAAAGTCAAATAGACTTTCTAAAGGAGAATTACCAAGGAGGAAATGGTCTTCTCATAGATGGCAGAGAGCTTGCAGCCTACTTTACAGATAGAGGAATGGCTCTTTCGGAAGGAAGGGAAATTGGAGACCATCCTGATAAAGTTCTTTCTTGGCAAGATATGGCTACAAGAATAAATGAACTCTTAGACAGGAGCTACTTTGTAAGTAATGTGGAAATAGACGAAAGCTTATCTTATGAAAGAAACCGTCTATCAGAAGCCGTTCTATATATGTATAGGGATATAGCTGAAGATTATGAGGGCCAATACTTCACCTCTCTTTCAGCTTTGGTTACTGGAAGTTTTCCAGATAGTACGGAAGCTCTAAGTAAAGAATTAGAGGATAAGGATTTTAGGAATACACTTGTCCGAGAATATGAAGACTTTTTAAATGATTATAAGCAAAACCCACAAATCCTAAGATTTCACTATCATAAGACCGAAGACTTATTAGAAAAACTTAAGGACCTTGATATTACAAGAAAACAGTATGTAAGCCAATTAAGAGATATTCAAAATCCTAATGCCTTTATCACTCAAGATGAAATAGATGATGTTTTAAGGGGAGGAAGTGGTTTCGTCCAAGGCAGGGAAAGAATATATAACTATTTTATAGAAGACCATAGTCTACAGGAAAAGGCCGACTTTCTAAAGTCTGAATATGGAATAGGAGGCAGTTCTCCCGGGATTTCAGGAGATAGAAATAGTAGCCAGTGGCATGATGGGAAAGGTATTAGATTAGAAAAAGAGTTCGCTCCTTCTATTGGTCTTAATTGGAACGAAGTAGCAAAAAGGATTACTAATTTAATAGTAAAAGACCAATACCTAGAAGCGAAAAAAGAAATTGGTATAGAAAGTCAAAACCAAGAACGAGATGCAGAGACAAAGGTTAAAAGTGAAGAAGATCTACCTGCTACAGACGACCGTTTATATATTGAACAGGGCTTTGATGGAAGCAAGACCTACTATGTAGATGGAATATCCCTAGCCTATATGGAAGAAAACGGACGACTGGTTTTCTATGATGATCAAATAGACGACGAGTTCAAGGAAGAGTTAATAAGAATCGCTCACGAGATTCAACAGGCCTATCCTATTGACTATATAGAGGACGGTATTGTCTTAGAAGAAATAAATGATACCTTCTATATCAAAGATAGGGAAATAATAAATGGGGTTGAATACTATCTTTTAGAAAGTCAAACTGAATACGAGGACGTTCCGAATCTTATTGTCAATAAGGCAAGGGAAATTATAGATGATGATATTGTAAATGGTTTTGATGAATTTAGAGAATTTCTTGAAGATAAGGGTCACGAGCAAGGGGAAGAAACCCAGATAGACACTATAGCCGTAAAGGTCGGTCAATATTACGGACTTGTAGATAGGGAAGAGCTTAAAGATATTAAGCTTATCGCTGATGGCAGAAGGGTTTATCCAGATGAAAATGCTAAAGGCCAAGTTTACCCACTATATAAGGGAAAGACCTTTGAAGACAGCCAAAAGATTGATGCCCTATTTGATCGTCTTGCCGTAGAAATGAAAGATACAAATCTTATGGACTTAAATGATCTTTTTTATATTGAAAACCATGACCTAAGGGAAATAGAGATGGATACAGTAACAAAAGAAATAGAGGGGATAGATTTTTATATCTCATCATTTGACCAGCAGTTTCCAGACTATTCTAATGATATTTATATTTCCAATAAAAACCTTGAAATAAACGGAGCCTATCAGTCTATTGCCTATATTAATAAGGACAATCAAGTAAACTATAGATTTAAGCTTCCAGGGGATATTAAAGAGGCTATTGAAGGCATAAGGGATAAAAAAGAAATTATCTCAAGGCTTATTCAAAAAGAGATAGACGATCATCAGGTCTATTCCTTTGACCTACAAGGAGAAGTCTTTACTTTAGACCATGTGGATGTGGAAGAAAACTTACTCAATCCACCGAAAAGTCTTCCCCAAGAAGAACAAAAGGGAGCTTATACAGAAGATCTTGCCCTAGATATGAAAGAATTGAAGTTAAAGCAGGTCCTTAAATGGAAGGACTATATTATTTCTGAAAACACAGCTATTTCTTATGACTCCTACAAGGAGATCCTTGATAACCTGCCCTATTTATTAGATGATGATCACAGGCAAGTCCTTCTTCAAGGCTACTTAAATGAACAAGTAGAAAAGGCTAAAGAAATGGAAGAAGATCTAGAGCCTATCTATAAGATAGGCATGGAAGTAAGCTATGACGGCAAAGAATACACCATCGCAGATATTAAAAAATATGAAGACTACAATACGATGACCTTAAAGGATAATGAAGAATATCTTGGTGGTTTTATTAAAAATAATGTTATTTTGCCCTATGGCAGAGAAAAAGATTTAAAGCTTAAAATCTTAAAAGAGCCAGAAAAGGAAATAAGTCAGTTAGATTTTAAGGACCTAATCGGACCTGGTGGGCAAGAAGTTCAAGCAAAAAGCTTTGATTCTGCGGAACGAATAAAAAGCGTAGAGAAAGAAGAAACTAGGGAAGAAAAGCCAGATAAAAATCGAGATTCTGAAAGTATTGAAGAAGTAACCGATACGAAAAACTACAAGATCCTTTCTAGTGAAGATGAAATCCCTTTACCACCGTCAAAAAGGTTAGAAAACAACATCAAAGCCATAGGCTTATTAAAGACGCTGGAAAAAGAAGATCGAATACCCAGTGATGAAGAAAAAGATATCTTAGCAAGCTATATAGGTTGGGGTGGCTTGGCAGATGTCTTTGACGAAGAAAAAGAAGGACAATGGCTAGAGGCAAGGAATTTCTTAAAGGAAAATCTCACAGAAAAAGAATACGAAGATGCCAGAGCTTCCACCCTTACCGCTTTTTATACACCAAATTTTGTTATAGAAAGTATTTATTCCACCCTATCCAAGATGGGCTTTAAAGAAGGAAATATATTAGAGCCCTCCCTGGGCACAGGTAGATTTATAGGTAATCTTCCAGAAAGTATGGAAAAATCAAAAATCTATGGCACAGAGTTAGAACCCATCTCAGGAAATATTGCCAAGATTCTATATCCAAAAGCTAATATAAAAATTAAGGGATTTGAAGAAACTAATTATTCCAACAACCTATTTGATATAGCAGTAGGTAATGTTCCCTTTGGTGAATATAAGATAAATGATCGTGATTACGAGAAAAATAACTTTCTCATCCACGATTATTTTTTTGCCAAAACTTTAGATAAGGTAAGAGATGGAGGCATCATAGCTTTTATTACTTCTTCAGGCACCATGGATAAAAAGAATGAAGATGTAAGAAGATATATCTCAGAAAGGGCGGAATTTCTAGGGGCTATAAGACTTCCCAACACCACCTTTAAAGGAGAAGCAGGAACAGAGGTTACTTCAGACATTATCTTTTTGAAGAAAAGGGATAGGCTCTTAAAGATAGACGAAGACTGGCAGAGTTTAGAAACAGATAACCAAGGCCTTACCTATAACAAGTATTTTGTAGAACACCCTGAAATGATTATGGGAAAAATGGAGGAAGTATCGGGACCTTTTGGCAAGACACTAACCTGTATTGATACAGAAGACAACTTAAAAGAAAAGCTAAAAGAAGCCATTTTAAACATTGAAGGGACCTATGAGGAAATGGAAAGGGAAGAAGTATTCCAAGAGGCACAAACCCTACCGGCAGATGATAGGGTCAAGAATTTTTCCTATACCCTAATTGATGACAAGGTATATTTTAGAGAACAATCCTTGATGTTTGAAAAGACCTTAAGTGAAAAAGATAAGGGCAAAGTCAAGGCCTATCTTGCTGTAAATGATGCCTTAAGGGAAGTCATTGATCGTCAAAAATATAATTTTACCAAGGAAGAAATAAGAGATTCTCAGGACAAGTTAAACTTTATATATGATGACTTTAACAATAAATATGGTAGGTTAAATAACAAAGAAAATGCCAGACTCTTTAGAGAAGATAGCAACTACTCTCTCATATCTTCCATTGAAAACCTAGACAAAGAAGGTAATTTTATCGGCAAATCCGATATTTTTACTAAAAGGACGATAAAAAAGCAACAAGTTATTGACCATGTGGATAATAGTCAAGATGCTCTAATCCTATCTGTAAGCAATATAGGAAATATCAACTTCCCTTATATGCAAGATTTGACAGGTAAAGATCGAAAGACCCTTATAAATGATTTAAGAGGAGAAATCTTTTTAAACCTTGACAGCTACAATCCAAAAGACCTAGATCCCTTTAAAACCGCCTTAGAAGAAGATGACTTTGCTAGAGCCTATGTAACGGCAGATGAATATTTGAGTGGCAATATTAGAAAAAAGATAGACATCTTAAATTTCTATATAGAAAATATCGAAAAAGAACTCACTCAAGAAGAAAGAAATAAGGTTGCCATAAGTTCGGACTACACCATTTACAGCCCAGAGGAAAAAGAAAGTTTAAGAGAGGAACTAAATCAACTCAACTATCAAAAAGATAAGCTACAAGAAGTCATGCCTAAGGCCTTGGAAGCGGGGGAAATTTCTGTTCGTTTAGGGGCTACTTGGATAGAGCCGGAAGTCTATGAAGAGTTTATGTTTCATCTTTTAAAGACACCAGGTTACGAAAGATATAATATCCACTTGAGATATACAGAAGTAACGGGAGAATGGAGAGTTGAGGGTAAAAGTTCGGATAAATCCAACGATCTTGCCAATCTAACCTACGGAACAAGTAGGGCTAATGCCTATCGACTGATAGAAGATACATTAAATCTAAAAGAGACAAAGATCTATGACCGCTTTGAAGAAGATGGGAAAAAGGTATCTGTTCTAAACAAGGAAGAAACCATGCTTGCCGGACAGAAGCAGGAAATTATAAAGGAAGAATTTAAGAACTGGATTTTTGAAGAACCTAATAGGCGTAATCGATTGGTTAATAAATACAATGAACTTTTTAATTCCACAAGACTTAGGGAATACGATGGAAGCAACTTAATCATGGAGGGAATGAATCCTGAAATTGAGTTAAGAGTTCATCAGAAGAATGCTATTGCCAGAAGTCTTTACGGAGGTAATACACTACTAGCCCACGAAGTGGGAGCAGGAAAGACCTTTGAAATGATAGGTATTGCCATGGAAGGAAAAAGACTAGGGATTCATAATAAGTCTCTATTCGTAGTTCCCAACCATATTACAGAGCAGTTTGGCAGGGAGTTTATGCAACTTTACCCAACGGCAAATATCCTTGTAGCTACTCAGGAAGATTTTCAACCAGCTAAGAGAAAGAGATTTTGTGCTCGTATAGCGACTGGCGGTTATGACGCCATCATCATTGGCCATTCCCAATTTGAGAAAATTCCCATGTCTAAGGAAAGACAGGAATATGAAATCCAAAGTCAAATTGATGAAATATTGGACTATATAGAAGAATATAAAAGGGATCGAGACCAAAGATTTACCGTTAAGCAATTAGAAAAGACCAAGAAAAAATTAGAAACCCGACTTAAGAAATTAAATGATGACTACAAAAAAGATAGTGTAGTTACCTTTGAAGAATTAGGTGTTGATAAGCTCTTTGTAGATGAAGCCCATGCTTATAAAAATCTCTATTTATTTTCAAAAATGCAAAATGTAGCGGGCATATCCAATACCGATGCTAAGAAGTCTTCAGATATGTTGATGAAATGTCGCTATATGGATGAAATCACCGACAATAAGGGGATTGTCTTTGCTACAGGAACGCCAGTTAGTAATAGTATGGCCGAACTCTATACCATGCAAAGATATTTGCAATATGACAGGCTCAAAGAAATGGGCTTAAATCATTTCGACTCTTGGGCATCCACCTTTGGAGAAACTATAACCGCCATAGAACTTGCTCCTGAGGGCAACGGCTACCGAGCAAAAACTCGTTTCGCCAAGTTCTACAACCTTCCAGAACTTATGAATACGGTAAAGGAATTTGCAGATATTAAGACTTCAGATGTTTTAAATTTACCAGTACCAAAAGCCCACTATGAAACCATTAAGACGGAGCCAAGCCAAGAACAAAAGCTTATATTGGAAAGCCTTTCTGAAAGGGCTGACAAGGTAAGAAACAAGCAGGTGGATTCAACTGTTGACAATATGTTAAAAATAACGGGAGATGGGAAAAGACTAGCCTTAGACCAAAGGCTTATGAATCCATTACTACCAGATGATGAACATTCAAAAGTAAATACCTGTGTGAAAAACACCTTTAGCATCTGGGATAAATATAAGGACCAAAGATCAACTCAGCTTATCTTTTGCGATATGTCCACACCAAGGTCTGATGAGTTTAATGTTTATGATGATATTAAGAAAAAGCTAATGGATATGGGGGTGCCTGAAAGAGAGATAGAATATATCCACTCTGCAAAAAACAACAAAGAAAAGGACGCTATTTTTGACAAGGTAAGAAAGGGAGAAATAAGAGTCCTTCTTGGCTCAACTCAAAAAATGGGTTCAGGAACCAATGCTCAAAACAAGCTTATCGCCATTCATGACCTGGACATTCCCTGGAGGCCTGCTGATCTTCAGCAAAGGGCAGGAAGAATAGTAAGGCAAGGCAATGAAAATAAAGAAGTGCATATATTTCGTTATGTTACAGAAAATACTTTTGATGCCTACCTATTCCAAACACTAGAAAATAAACAAAAATATATTTCTCAAATCATGACAAGCAAAACTCCTGTTAGAGTGGCAGAAGATGTAGATGAGGCAACCCTAAATTACGCTGAAATCAAAGCCCTTGCTACAGGCAATCCTCTAATTAGGGAAAAAATGGACTTAGATAATGAAGTATCTAAGTTAAAGATTTTGGAATCTAATTTTAAAACCAATAGATACAAGCTTGAAGATAAGGTCTATAAAGACTATCCCAAGGAGATAGAAAAACTAAAAAAGCAAATAGAAGATACCAATAAAGATATTTCAAACACAGAGAAATTAATTGAAGGTGAAAATAAGTTTACTTCTATTATGGTAGATGGAGTCAAAGAAAGGGACAAGAAACGAGCTGGGGAGTTACTTTTACAGAAAATAAAATCTCTAAAAGTGGGAGAAGATAAGGAAGAAAAGTTGGCGAATTATCGAAACTTTGAAATCTATGGTAAGTACAATTCCTTCTTTAATTCCTATACAGCGATTGTCAAAGGACAAGGAAAGTATTATGGAGAATTTGGTACGGATCCTATAGGAAATATCACTAGACTAGACAATATCTTGGATAAGCTTCCTGAAAGACTGGAAGACACAAAGACGAAGCTAGATACAGTAGAAAAGCAACTTGAAACGGCTAAACTTGAAATCCAGAAAGACTTTCCACAAAGAGACTTGCTCATGGAGAAAAATCTTAGACTCTTGGAAGTTAATAAATTATTAGACCTAGGTCAAAGGGAGGCAGAGGTACAGGCAGATCCTTTGCTTGATGAAGTAAAGGGAGAAATAATAAACTTTCTTAATAGAGAATATGAAGAGGAAAACACAGTAGAAGATTTTGATAGGCTCTTTCCTGACATAGAAAATATTGGCCTAGCCTATACGACTACACCAGATGAAAACCATGAGATACAAACCACGCTTGACCTTAAAAACTACAAATTAAATCAATATGTAGACAACACTTTAGTTTACAGCCAAGCCTTTACTTTTGACCCAGAAGATGCCAGTAGCACTAAGGAATTAGCCCAAATAGCTGCTCATATAGGTCTATGGGATTTTCAAGAACTTGTCTATGTAGATGAGGAGAATCTTAAAAGTGTTTTAGGTCTTGAAATAGATGATAATGGCAATTTCTATGACCCCCTTTCTAAGGACATGGATTTAGATGGAGTAATAGACCGATATGATGCTGATTTTCGAGATAATCAGGTACAGGAAATCGGAGACTTGAATGAAAAAGATAGGAATAAGAACTCAATACTAGAAAAAATTAATGAGTATAATGAGTATAAAGAACAAATTGAGCACAGAGATAATAAGAAAGAAAAATCACAAAATTTAGAATCCCAACTCAGAGAGGAGGGCGTTCGTGGAGCCTTGTAAAGAAGATGTAGGAATTAATAAAGGAGAAAAAGAATTTCTAAAATTCAAACAAGAAATTAAAAAATTAGATAGGAGCAATGAGAAGGTTTTTAAAGATATGGACATTAAGCTAGTAATAGCTAAGGTCTTAAATGAAGAGAGTTTTAAAATAATACAGGATATTTGGATTGAATTAGAAAATAAAAACCTTATTCATGAAATTTGCAAGGATATAGAAATAAGGATTAATGAAATCAACCAGTAAAGAAATCAAAAGAGGAGGAAATAATGAACTTACAGAAAGGCGATACGATAAGGACCAGTTTATCTGATAACACTATTGTTTTAGATATTGAAGACAATCGAGCCACACTATTTACAGGCAATCAGTTTGTAGTGGTAGGAGGTATAGACTTTAATGAAAAGAAAGGTATCTTTGAATGGCAGGGAGGAAGATATGCCGATTCAATAGATAAAGTACCTTTAGTCAAGATTGACGACTTTAGAAAAATGAAAGACTTGCTTTCTGATTTAATGGACAATAGCTATGAGAACTTTGTAAAGGCCATGGTTTCAATTGAAAGCGGGATTGAAAACAAAGAAGCCCTACAAAACGCTTATGACAATTATATGAACGATGACATTATGGGATTAATTGACGATAATTTTGCAAAATATCTTGATGATTATTCATTAGAAAATGAGCAAAGTCAAGAGATAGAAAAAGAAGAAAGGGTTAGTAGTCCTATAAACAAAGAGGATAATAAAGTTTCAAAGGAGAAAGAAAATATGCCAGAGGAAAAAAAAGAAAAAGAAAGCCAAAGTATTACAGGTAATTTGACGGATGATCCCAAAATTTCAGAACATACTAGTAAAGACGGGAGAAACTTTAAAGTGGCCTCCTTTTCTATAGCCAGTAATGACAAAGATGGGAATGTAAAATTTACTAACTGCTATGCTTATGATAATAAAATTGAAAAAGTTGAAAATCTTAAGAAGGGAGACTTTGTTTCTCTTTTAGGAAAGATGCAAGTGTCACAATCTAAAGAAGGAAAAAGCTATGAAAACTTTAAAGTTTATGGAGTGAAAATTTTAAAAGAAAAGAAGAAAGAATCGGTGATTGGAAATATGAATAAATTTAAAGAAAAATCCAAGGTAAATAATAAAGGGGAAAGAAAAAATAAGGTAAAAGAAAATGAAATCTGATAAAATATATCTTATGGCTTAGATATATAATCATAATAATTGAAATAAAACTATAATATCATGTATATTTGAATTTTGAGAGGAGGGGTTCTCAATAGTACACAGGGAATTTGCAGAAGAAAATTATCTAGAGGCAATTTACATTTTATATAAAAACCATAGAGAAGTTAGAAGCATTGATATTGCAAACTATCTAGAGGTTGCCAGATCAACTGTTCATAAGATGTTAAGAAAGCTGGTAGACAAGGGCTATATCCTTTATGAAGAAGATAAAATAGTACGATTTACAGAAGAAGGAGAAAAGATAGCTAAGGGCATATACGAAAAGCATCTTTATTTGACAAAACTATTAATTGAAATTGGAATCGAGCAAAAACGAGCGGAGGAAGAAGCGTGCCAAATCGAACATATAATCTCTGAAGATAGCTTTCAAAAAATTAAAAAATATTTTGTCAATAAAATTTAAGATTTTAAAACAAGGTACATGTGAGGGAATCTTCACGTGTGCCTTGTTTTTTTATTGAAAGAAAATAAAAAATATAAAAAATTAATAAAAGCATAAAAAAGCGAAAGCTATTGATGCAAGTTACTGTATGCAAACTTACTCATAACTACTACACATAATGAAAGTAGAAAAAACCTCTGTACCTAATCAAAAGATTATTTATCCAATAATCTTTCAATATAAATCTGAAACATGAGATATTCTACTTGTAAATTTTAGAAAATGAAAAAGTTTTAGTGAGAGTACAACAAAACAAAGTATTGATATTAAGTATCAATTATAGTATAATGTGATTGAGTTAGGTGTGGCTAACACAAAATAAACAAAAACTCCTTTTAACAGAGAGTTAATTTTTGCAAAGAGGTGTGATATGTCAAAGTGGTTTGAATGCATTAATAAAGATACATATAAGGAAAACAAAAAAGCTAATCTTTTTATCTTTCCTTTTGCCGGAGGTGGTGTCTCTGTCTTTAGAAAATGGGGAGTTCAATTTAACAATATAGGAGTTTATGTTGCTCAATACCCTGGAAGAGAATCTAGATTCGGAGAAAGAGCAATAGACAATATAGAGGAGTTAGTGTATGAGCTATTTTACAGTTTAAGAGAAAACCTGGATACCCAAACACCATACTATCTATTTGGTCATAGCATGGGTACAAAGATTGTTTATGAACTGACATTAAGGATAAAAGAAAGCGACTTACCAAACCCCAAAGGAATAATTATATCTGCTGGTCGTGCGCCTTGTTACAAGGAGCCAAACCCTATATATCACCTTGATGATGAAGGATTTATAGAAGGATTAAGAAGATATGACGGAACACCAGATGAAATTTTAGATAACAAAGATCTAATTAGCATATTTCTTCCGACTCTAAGAGCAGATTTTATTATAGATGAGGATTATCAAGATAAAAAATATGAAAAAGTTGATAGCAACATCCTTGGTTTGATGGGGGACATTGACGAAGAAATGAAGTTGGATGAGTTATTGAAATGGTCGGAATATACAACTAAAAGCTTTTCGTATAAATATATTCCAGGTAAGCATATGTTTGTTAATACTTCTGAGAATAACGTAATAGAAGCTATAAAAGAATTTGTTGGCTTAGATGAAAGTTTATAAGATTGAACTTTTAACGAAAGATGACTTTTATAAGTTTGGAAAATTAGATGAAAGATTCTATTTTTATGACGTCATGTTAGTTGTGGCTAACACAAATGAAATTAAAATTAGAGATCTTGAGAGATGGCTAAGTAAGAGCGAAATAAAAAGATCGAAATCTTACGTATCTGAAATTGCAAAGATAAATTTTGTGATATCCAGAGTCATTGTAAACATCGCCTTTAAAGAAATTCTTAAAGCCGACATTGAAAATCTTAACTTTCAAAGAGACAGTAACAACAAGCCTTTCATAGAAAATCCGCAAGGGATTAAATTTAATATATCTCATACAGATGGATGTGTGATAGCGGGATTTTCAAAAAGAGAAATAGGTGTAGATGTAGAAAAAATCAATAAAAGATTTAGCTTTCAAGATATTTTAAAAGAGTGTTTTGTAGAAAAAGAAATAAATCTAATTAGAAATAAACATACACTGTTTTTTAAGTATTGGACTGCAAAAGAAGCATACTTAAAATGGGAAGGCAGCGGTCTATTAAGAGACCCAAAAGAAATAGAAATACTTTATGTGGATGAGAGTTTGATAAAAATCAGAGATAAAAACATGAAAAAAGCAAAGACATTAAAACCTATTAAATTATCTAAAAATTATGTAGGTGCACTTTGCATATCGGAGGAAATATGAATATAGAGTTAAAAGAAAAATTAGAAAAATTCTATGATGAAAATGTTTGGGAGCATAGGACACTGGGCGAATTTATAAGTGACTGTGCAAAAAAATATGGAGATAAAATAGCTGTTATAGATGATGGAAAGAAATATTCATACAAAGATCTGGAGGCAGATTCCATTAAATATGCAAACGGACTTTTGAAGGCGGGCTTTAAGCCTGGAGATAAAATCGTTTTGCAACTTCCTAATTGTTATGAATTTATAGTGATAGCTTTTGCTATGTTCAAAGTTGGAATTATTCCTGCGTTAAGTTTACCGGCTCATAGAGAAAATGAAATAAAGGGAATTATTGAAAAATCAGAGGCGAAAGCTTACATATCGAAGGATAAGTATTTAGGGTTTTCTTATGCGGACATGATTCGTGACATAAAAAGAGAATTACATCATAGCATTGAGGTTTATATTCTTGGTGATAGTCAAGAGTATAAAAATTTTTCAGATCTTGTTGATAATGATTATAATTACAAATTGCCTGAAGTAGATTATAAAAACATTGGTCTACTACTATTATCTGGTGGCACAACAGGAATTCCGAAGTTAATTCCAAGAAGACATTGCGATTATATTTATGTTGCAAAACGCACGGCGCTAAAATGCAAGATGGATGAACAAAGCATTTATTTAGCAGCTCTTCCTATAGCTCATAACTTTCCTTTATGCTGTCCTGGTATTTTAGGAACATTTTCAGTGGGCGGAAAGGTTGTTTTATGTAGAGTAACAAGTCCAGATGAGATTCTCCCCCTCATAGAAGAAGAAAAAGTGACCATAACAGGCTTAGTGCCTGCTGTAGCGAATATTTGTCTGGAATTTTTAAAAGATGGTGATTACGATATATCCTCATTAGAAATCTTACAAATAGGCGGATCGGTATTGGAAGCCTCACTTGCAGAAAAAATTGAAAAAGAATTTAAGGCAAAATTGCAACAGATTTTTGGCATTGCTGAAGGGTTGATATTGGTCACAGACATACAAGACAATTACGATATTAGAATGCATACCCAAGGCAAACCAATAAGTAAATACGACGACATAAGAATTGTTGAAGAAAATGGCGATGATGCACTAAATGAAGACTTTGGCGAACTTATTGTACGAGGACCATACACGATTTATGGATATTATAATTTACCTGAAATCAACAAGAATTGCATGACGGCAGATTGCTATTTCAGAACAGGGGATAAGGCTAGAAGGCTTAAAGATGGGAATTATCAAATAGTCGGTAGAATTAAAGAAACAATAAACAGAGCTGGCGAGAAGATAACACCGCTAGAGCTTGAAGATATTCTCCTTACTCATAAAGACATAGATGGCGTCCAAGTAGTGGGAATTCCTGATGAATTTTTAGGAGAAGCCATAGCAGTTTTTGTCTTAAAGACGAATGAAAAAGAATTAAAACTTGATGAAATCAGACACTTTTTATCTGACAAAAACTTAGCAGAATTTAAATTGCCGGACAGTGTCAGGTATATTGATGATTGGCCATTAACAGCCTTAGGTAAAATAGACAGAAATAAGTTAAGAGAAATGATATGAGAGGAGTTTGAAGTGGAGTCTAATACAATAAAAGGAAAAGCAAAAATAATAATAGAGAGATGGTTAAGTGATATTATTGATGGCTCTAAAATTGACGCTTCTGATAATTTAATCGAAAAAGGACTAAGCTCTATTCAAATAATGCAACTTTCGGGAAAGTTAAAGAAAAATGGAATCATTGTACCCTTTGCTAAATTGATTGAGAACCCATCTAAGGAAAAATGGTTTTCACTGGTAGATACTGCAAAAATCAAAGAAGTTAATCAGGTTAAAAAAGATAGCAAGAAGATTAGTGAAGCATTTCCTCTTACTGATGTTCAGTATTCTTACTTTATAGGAAGAGAAGACGATCAAACCCTAGGGGGTATAGGTTGCCACGCCTATTTAGAGATAGATGGGGAAGGTATAAATCCCGATAGGTTAAATAAAGCTTGGAACATTTTGCAATACAGGCACCCAATGCTTAGAGCTAGATTTATAGACGATGGAAATCAAGAAATTTTAGAAGAACCATATAGTGATAGCATAGAAATTTTTAACTTGTCAGAAAAAGATAAAAAAGAAGTAGAAGTTCAACTCAAAAACATAAGAAATAATATATCTCACAGAAAACTAAAAGTCAAAGAAGGGCAGGTTGCTGATATCAAACTGGCTTTACTCCCTAGTGGTAAACATAGGATATTCTTTGATATAGATTTACTTGTTGCTGATGTAATGAGTATGAGTATTTTGCTTAGAGAATTATCTGAGATTTATGCTGGATTTGAAGAAGAAAAGGCAAGCAAATACACTTTCGCTGATTATATTTATAGTTTAGAAAGTACAGCTGAAGATGACACTAAGGATAAAGAGTTTTGGGAAGCTAAAATTAATTCCTTTGAAATAGAGAGACCAAATCTTCCTATCAAAACACAACCTGAACAAATTAAAGAAACAAGATTTACAAGAAGAAAAAGAATTATTGATAGAGAAGATTGGAAGAAAATTAAAGAAATAGCAGCCACATATAAAACCACTCCATCAATGGTACTTTTAACCTGTTACACATTAGTCTTAGAAAGATGGTGTAATCAAGATAAATTTTTTATAAACATTCCTCTATTCAATAGAGATCTTGAAAATGAAAACCTTAAAAACATGGTTGCGGATTTCACAACATTATTATTGGTTGAGCATGAAACATTAAAGGATGATTCTTTCATAGAAACATTAAAAAGAACTAACAAAACATTTTTAGAAAATGCTTCCCATAGTTTATATAATGGCGTTCAGGTTCAAAGAGATATATCAAAAATCCAAGGATCAAGTGCCAATGTGGCACCTGTTGTTTTTGCGTGCAATATTGACTATCCCCTTGAAACAGAAATATTGAGAAACAATTTAGGCAGGATAGAGTACATGATTTCTCAAACGCCGGGAGTATGGCTGGATTTTCAAAGCTACATAAATGATGGTAATTTGATTCTTTGTTGGGATTCAGTAGATGAGCTTTTCCCAGAAGGAGTACTTGATGATATGTTTGAGTCATTGAATGCTCTTCTGAAATCTTTAACAGATGAATCAAGTTGGAGCAATAAGGTAGATGTACTTCCTGATAATCAGAAAAAAATAAGAAAGCAGGATGTAGAAGGCATTTTACCTCTAAAGTTTCCTGATGAAACTCTATATGACGGTTTTGTAAAAAATGTAAATAGAAATCCTGATAAAGTCGCTGTTATAGATTCTGAAACCGGAGAGGAGCTAACATACAAACATCTTTACGAGATGTCTTTAAAAATAGCGCATTATTTGATTAAAAATGGAGTAAAAAAAGGGGACTATATAGGAATAACACTTCCAAGGGGAAGCAGACAAATTGTAGCTATATTTGGGATTCTTTTTGCTGGGGCGGCTTATGTCCCTATTGGAATTACACAGCCAAACGAAAGAAGAAGTAAAATCTACTCTCAAATTGGAATTAAACATATTATTAGTGATTTAAGAACTAGCGAAGAATGCTCCTTAAAAGAAGAAGACGTAACAGTTTTAGATTTTGACCAAGGAATATCTAATGAAGGAATGTTAGAAAAGATAGTAACTATAAGTCCTTATGATAGTGCTTATATTATCATGACATCAGGAACGACAGGAGTCCCTAAAGGTGTTGAGATAATGCACACCAGTGCCATAAATACATGTGTAGATTTGAATGAAAAATATAAAATAAATGACAAAGATACAGTGCTTATGGTATCAGCCATTGATTTCGATCTTTCAGTTTATGACATTTTCGGCATACTCCATGCAGGTGGCACTATAGTAACAACAAGTGAAGATAATTATAGAAATCCAGATGAATGGATAAAATTGATTGATGCATACAAGGTGACAATATGGGATTCTGTTCCTATACTATTTGACATGCTCGTAACTATGGCAGAAGGCAAAAATATGAACTTGCCATTTAGAGTTGTTATGCTTTCAGGCGATTGGATCACCATAAATCTACCTGAAAGATTTTACAAAATAAGTGAGTATAAAAATTCTTTTGTTGTGGCCATGGGTGGTGCAACAGAAGCCTCTATTTGGTCAAATCACCTAGATGTTCCAAGAATAATTCCTAAAGAATGGATTTCCATACCATACGGGAAGTCACTTAAAAATCAAGTTTATCGAGTAGTAGATGAGATAGGCAGAATTTGCCCCAACTATGTGAAAGGTGAACTCTTAATTGGCGGAGTTGGAGTAGCTAAATGCTACCATGGCGATGAAGAGCTAACTAAGAAAAAATATTTTGAAGAAGACGGGATTAGATGGTATAGAACTGGAGATAATGGAAGAACTTGGAACGATGGTACAATTGAATTTTTAGGCAGAAAAGACACTCAAGTCAAGATTAAAGGGCATCGTATAGAATTAGGAGAAATTGAGGATGCTATTAGAAAATATGATGGGGTCGACAAGGTAATTGTTGATTTTGTTGAAAGAGGCTGGAGTAAGCATCTAGTCGCTTTTGTAAAAAGTGATTTAAGTGCATATGAGGCAGTTGGTTATTCGAATCTTATAAACAATGATTTCTCTTTCATAGTAAAGCCGGAAACATCTTTAATAAATAAGACAGAACTACAAAACAAGGAAATAGACAAAATTGTCGTTAAGACTGTTATAGACATTTTCAGAGAATATGATGTTGATTTCTCAAAGGGAAGTTATTCCATTGAGGAAATATGTCGAATAATAGATTGCTCAGACTCAAACAAGGTTGTAATCGAAAAATGGATTAGAGAACTTGAAAAACTCAATTATTTAATAAGCAGCAATGGAAGATACAAAAAGAACGAATCTGTTTCGGAATTGACTGTAAACTCAGAGTATGCACGAGCAATTGAACGATTTGCAAAGGAGTTAGAACCTGAGCTTTTGGATATTTTAAAAGGTAAAAAAGACCCTATAGAGGTTTTCTATAGAGAAGATGATAAGTTTTCTTTATCAAAACTAGTTAGAAACCTTACAGGTTACGAGGAGTCCATAAAAAGCATAATAAAAACTTTAAAAAATTATATAGAGAAGAATTCGAATAAGAAATTAAGAGTTTTAGAATATTCCACAAGGAACGAGGAAATAACAGAGGAATTGTTTAATGAGTGCAAAGATTTTATTGATGAATATGTTTATGTTGATAATTCCATCTATTTTGAAAAAGAGCTCTTGAGTCTTAAAGAAAATAGTAAATTCAAGCACGTAACCTTTAAAGGTGATCTAAAAGAAGCTTTAGAAAATGACTATTTTGATATTGTAATAGCATTAAACTCAATCCACAGAAGTGATAATCCTCAGAAAAAATTAAAAGCTTTAGTTGGTTTATTAAAGCCCAATGGATTACTATTTGGCAATGAAATTAATCAATTGAATCTACTGCCTTTAATTACAGCGAATATCTTAGAAAAAAACTTTGAAACTGACAAAGAAGTTAATATAAAGGTTAATAATAGCGAAGTTTTATATCAAAGTGCTACAAAAGACTTAGCTGAAACAAATTTTAACACATTTTTCATTAGAAAATTGCAAAGCAGTGTTGTTTCTTTTGATAATCTTAGAGATTATTTGCTTAAAGAAGTTCCAAGCTATATGGTCCCAACTCATTTTTACCATGTAGATGAAATTCCATTAAATAAAAACGGTAAAGCAGATAGAAAAAGATTGAAAAAGAATTTATATAAAGATCAAGAAAGCTTGAAGACAAGAACAGAAGCAAAAACACAAGCCAGAAGCGATAGAGAGGAATTGCTTTTAAATATATGGAAAGAATCTTTAAACAAAGAAGACATAGGCATAAATGATAATTATTTCTCTTTAGGAGGAGATTCCTTAGTAGCAACAACTATCGTTGGAAAAGTTAGAAATAAACTTGGAATAGAAATCTCCATTAAAGATATTTTTGAAAACTCATCTGTAGTTTCTCTATCAAAATATATTGATGAAAATAAAACAGATGGAAACGGTAACAATTTTCAAAGTATAGTTCCAGACAAAGAAAATTTATATAAACCATTTCCGTTAACGGATGTACAAATGGCTTATTGGATTGGAAGGCAAGGTGTATTTGATTTAGGCAATGTATCGACTCATTGTTATTTCGAGTTCAATTGTCTTGATTTAAATATCAAAAAACTCCAAAAGTCATTAAATGAATCCATTGTATATAATCCTGCTTTAAGAACAATAATATTAAAGAGTGGGGAACAGCAAATTTTAAAGGAAACACCATATGTTTTAGTAGACGTAAATGATGTAAGTGAGTTAAGAAATAAGGATCGAGAAGATGCTCTGCTTAAAATAAGAGAAAATTTGTCACATAGAGTTATAGACTTGAGCGTGTTTCCAACGATTGACTTCAAAGTGGCCAAGCTGACGGAGAATGAATTTAGAGTATTTATAGGCATTGACAATACAATACTTGATGGATGGAGCATGTTTGAATTCTTAAGAGAAATTAAGCTTAGATATGAAGGAAGATTTATCGAAGAGAAGATAGAGATTACTTTCAGAGATTATGTCTTAAATAAAAAGCAAGAAAACAAAAGGAATTATGAAGAAGACAAAGCGTACTGGTTAAATAGACTAGACTCATTTCCTCATGTTCCAAACCTTTCTTTTATGAACAAAGAAAATAGTAATATTGTTCAAAAGTTCAATAGAAAAGAAGCGGTAATTGAAGAAGAAGTTTGGTCAGATGTTAAAAGTATTGCAATAAAGAATGATTTAACACCAACCTCATTACTTCTTACTTTATTCTCACTTATCTTAAATAAGTATAGTGATGATGAAAAATTTGCAATTAATGTGACTCAATTCATGAAGGAGGAGATTCATCCACAAATTCATAAGATAATGGGTGATTTTACAGAATTAAATTTACTTGAGGTGCAGCTGGATAAAAAGAATACTATTATCGAGAATGCAAAGAAATTACAAAATCAACTCATTTCTGATAGGGAACATTCTTCATATAGCTCTTTAGAATTTTTAAGAGAGTTACGAAATGATAAACAACTAGACATTGTTGCTCCAATAGTATTTACAAGCGGATTAGGAATAATGGGAAATGAAAGCAAAGAATTTTTAGCCACTTACAATTACGGAATAAGCCAGACTCCACAAATATGGCTAGATCATCAGGTTTTAGAAATTGATGGAAAGCTATTATTAGTTTGGGATTATGTAAAGGAACTTTTTGATAGGGCACAATTGAACAATTGTTTTGTGGATTATGTAAATATGGTTAAAGAGTTTTCTATTAATAAAGAAAAGCAAATTAAAGATTTTACTAAATTGAATGGAAACATACAATTAAACAACGAGCGTAAAAATGACAAGAATGAGAAAAGGACTGAATTCGGACACATAGAAGAAAACTCTAATGAGAAGATAGATACAGATAAAACAAACGATAAACATTCTTATAACGCCGAACTGGAGGAAGAAATAAAAGATTTATGGAGAGAGGTTTTAGAATTAGAAGAGATAGGGATAGAAGATAACTTTTTCTCTTTAGGTGGAAACTCTCTAAATATGATTCAGCTATCAAACAAAATGTTAGAGAAATATAATTATCAGCTTGACTTTAGTGAATTCTTAGAAAATTCAACGGTATACTATACTTTATTAAAAGTTGATGAATATTTAAGGAAAATATAAAGAAGGAGAAGGCATGAGACTAAAAGTAATAGTGTGTGGAACTACATTTGGACAATCTTATATGAGAGCAATAAGTATGAGTGATAGCCTTGAACTGGTTGGTATATATGCAAAAGGAAGCAAACGCTCTATGGATTGTTCAAAAATTTATAATGTGCCTTTATTTTCCGATTTGGATACTATTCCTGATAGTGTTGATATTGCGTTTGTGATAATTAAATCTGGAGTTCTTGGGGGAGAAGGCACGGAGATATCTAAGCACCTTTTAAAAAAAGGAATAAATGTAATGCAGGAACATCCTATCAACCATAGTGAAATTTCCGAATGTTTCAAAATAGCTAGAGAAAATAATGTTTTTTACAAAGTTGGAAACTTATATCCTTATTTAGAAAATGTTCAAATTTTTTGCAATGCAAGTCGATATCTGAGTTCTCACGATGCATTTCAATATGGAAGTGTTATGTCATCTTCACAAGGATTATATGGGCTTTCGTCTATACTAATCAAATCACTTAACAACCCCCGTAGTTATATGATAAATAAGAGCGAAACAGTTCAGAGATATCCCTTTAGCAATATAAGAATTTCTAATGGACAATCAGACGTTTTTTTACAAATTCACAATGAAATCTCAGACAAGGATGGCAACAATCACATGCATTTACTACACAGGATCATATATTTCTTTAATTCTGGAAGATTAGAACTTAATGATACCTTTGGTTCGGTTATTTGGAGAAGCAGGATGAATGTTTCAGATGCTTCTGCATATAGAAACGAAAATAATCGAAGTGACACATCGAGTTTGATGGAATGTATTCTAGCTGATGAAAATGAAGAAACGTACTCGGGGTTACTAGAAAAAAAATTTCCTTCTTCAATAAAAATGCAAATAGATAATTTTATTGAAGAAATAAGAAATAAAAACATGAATGGAATAGAATTGCAAAGAGAACTATTAATTTCAAAAAAATGGAGCGATATAACTCATGAAATAAGCTTTCCTAGATTGACTAAATTTCATGAAAATTATAATGATTATACTAGAGGTTTGAAAGCTTTGAGGAATACAAATGAAAAATGTTAAAAACTTTAATAGCTTAAAAGTATTTGAATATCTAAAAAGTTTAAAATCAAAAGGTATTTATCTGTATGTGGAAGAAGGAATTCTTAAATATAAGGCGAAAAACAATGTACTGTTAAAAGAAATCTTAAATGATATAAAAAGCAACAAGGAAGATATTACAAAATTCCTTATGCTTGCAAAAGACAACTATGTAGACTTAAGTTCGCTTCAATTGGCATATATGGCAGGGCAGTCAAAAACTCAAGTGTTAAATAAAGTGAACGCACACTACTATATAGAATACTCAAAAGAGAATATAGATGTATCAAAATTAGAGAATGCGCTAAATATTTTAATAAGGGAAAATGATGCATTGAGAATGATAATTTTATCATCTGGGCATGGATTAATAATAGATGAGATGCCTAGATATAGAATTCAAACATATAATTTAGTTAATGGGACTGATAGATTATCTACTAGAGAAAATTTATCCCACAAACGTTATTTTTATGATTCTTGGCCAATGTTTACTATTGTAGTTGGCAAAAGCGATAAGTTTGAAGATGTTTTTCATTTTAGCTTTGATTGCTCTATATTGGATGCTTGGTGTGCAGGCAAAATGGTGAATAATCTTTTTAAAATTTATTCAGGGCAAAAACCAAAACAAACAGAATATACTTACAAAGATTATACCTATGATCTTAAGAGCTACAAAGAAAAGAATAAAAAAATAATTCAAAAAGCTGAACAGTATTGGGAAAATCGAATTTTAGCTATCAGCGACAGTCCCGAATTAAAATACAATAAAAGTTTTAATGAATTGCAGACGACCACCTTTAGTAGACAAGAATTTTCTTTTGAAAAAGGCGTTGTAAAAGCATTAGAAAAATATTCAAAATTACATAAAGTTACTTTAACATCTATTGTAATGACCATATATATGATTACACTATCGAATATTAGCTCAAGAAAAAACATATCCATAAATATTACGGTTTTTGGGAAACTGCCTTTAAACAAAAATGTTGATGAAATTCTCGGGGAATTTACAAATAATGGATTAATAGAATATAAAGATGAGAATGATGATTTTGTAGAAGCTGTAAAAAGTACTCAGAAACAAATATTTAAATTGTTAGAATTTAGAGCTTATGATGGTGTAAATATATTGAACAAAGCGAAAATATCAAGTTTAGGAAAACAAAGATATTTTCCTATCGTTATGACTTGTATGATTGGTGAAAATTATAATTCTGTAATAAATGGATTTAAGGAAGAATATTCCTTAAGTCAAACACCACAAGTTGCGTTAGATCATCACGTAAGAATAATTGATGGAACCATGAAAATAACGTTTGATTATATCGAGGAGTTGTTTAACAAGAATCAAATACAAGAATTGATATATGCATACAAAGAAAAGATTGATTCTATATGCAAAGGAAATATGGGAGGTAGCAAAGATAATGAGTGAATTAGTCGAAAATAATAAACTGGATATCAAAAAGTTTAGGGAAAAAGTTCTCATCGCAACGAATATCGAAAATGATAGAAAACATTTTTTAAAAACAAAAGTTGTCAATAAAGTTAATGAAAAAGAAATAAAAAAAAGAACATATACAGTAAAAAAAATTATAAAAAAGATTTTAGCAGAAATAGATAATGGAAATATAAGCGTCGATAAAGAAAATATGCATATAATCACATACTGGAGAAACTACACAAAAAATTTTAGCGAAGATGCGATGCTGAACAAACAAACAGATGATGATTTATTCAACTTATTAAACGACAAAAAAGAGTTATTTATTTATGCATTAGAAAAAAGGGAAAATAAGAATTATTTATTAATGGATAAAAAAATCTCCCCTGAAATATTAAGCTTTAGGGATGAAGATGTTTGCAAGTCTTATAGGAATATAATACTTAATATCAAAAATTATACAAGTGGTGATTTTATAAGCGTTGGTATAGTAAATCCAGGACAAGGCTTATTTTTGAATCACCTATTAAAAAACATACAAAACATAAAGGAGGTAGACTTAATAGGACAAACAACTCTATCTATTAAAGATCTAAGAAAAGAATATAACAATATAAAGTTTACAAAATGGAAGATGGATGAAAATTATATACTAGGAGAGTATGTGGGAAAATTCAACTACTTATTTATGCCAAATGTTGTCCATCATTTTAAAAACATTCAAAAAGAGTTAGAGCTTTTAAGTATGACTTTAAAGAAAAGCGGGATGCTATATTTAACAGATTTTGTAGACGTTGATCCAGTGTCAAGATTAGTAGCTATATTTTTTGAAGATAAAAAGGCAAGTATAAATGATGATAAGAAAAATGGATTCTTCTATAAGAATGATTACCTTGAAAAAGTAATCAACTCTTTAGTTACAAAACCACATGACTCGTATATTATTCGACGTGGGAACGTATTTGAGGCTTGCCTTATGAATAATCTTAATTACAAAGACGAGATAGATTTATTTGCAAAAGAAAATGAAATATCTAAGTGTAATATCAAACTTATCTATGATAAGGAAAATACTCTAACAAAAGAAAATATAGAAAAACTCAATGATGGTTTAGATATATTAAAACATGAGTATGGCATGGGAACAGATTCAAAGACTGCAAACATTCAAAAATTGACAAATTTATGGAAAAAGAATTTAGGAATTGACGATGAAAATTTTGGGAAGTCTAACTATTTCGAACTTGGCGGAGATAGCTTATTAGCTACTAAACTAGTTGTGGCTATTAATAAGGAATTTCACTGCGAATTGTCGCTTACTGATATTTTTTCCAATGCATATTTTCAAGAGATGTTGAAGTTAATAGAAGACAAAAAGGATAATTTATCTATCATAGAAGGTGAAATATGATTGGTATTGTTGGTGCAAATGGAGAAATAGGAAATCTATGTATTAAGTTTTTAAAAGATTACGGGATAAATAATATAAAGGCAGGCATAAGAAATAGAAATTTATTAGAAGAAAATTCTAATTTTAGTTACGATTACATAGATTTATCAAATAAAGAATCATGTATTTCTTTTGCTAAAAACTGTGATTGTGTTATAAATTGTGCCACAGCTAATAAAGAAGGAATTAAAAATTTAGTAGAAGCAGTTGAACTTGGCAAAACCAAGCTGGTTGATCTGACGTATTATAGGAATATTGAATTGCCAAAAGTTAAAAATTCATTAATTTGTCATGGCGTTGGAGTTTCTCCTGGTTTAACTGAATCTCTTCCAAAAATAATTACGAAGCATTTTGATGAAGTAGAGTCTCTGAACTTATATTACGTTACAATAGATAAATTCACCTATTCGTCTGCAAAGTCATATTTGGAATATTTGGATAGCTCGAATATCTATCCAATGACAGAGATAAATGACTGGAAACTTCAGGCGACTTCCTATAACGGTGAAGCTATTAGTTTGAAAAACCTGTCAGTGAAACTAAAACAAATCCCTTATATGGACAACAGATCTATTTCTATTTGTAGAAATTTAGGGATAAAAAATGCTAAGTTTAATATATGTATGCCTGACGGAGAAACATATAAGCTGTTAATGAACCCAAATTTTCGTAAATTTGACAAATCTGAAAAAATTCGCAAATTGATTATAGCTTCCAGACTTGATGTACAGATCTTTGATTCCTACTGTGCCATGTTAGTTGAATCCAAAGGGCAATTAAGAAACAATGAGGTATTTCATAGATTTTTAATTGAAGAAAAATCATCTGCGAACTTAACGGCAATTATTTCAGTTGCTGTTGCAGTAAAAATATTGAAAAATACATACGACGTAGGTATATATGAAATGGCAAACTTGGAATATAGTAGTAAATTTTTAAGCTTAATTTTAGATATAGACAAAAAAGCAAATATTATTTTGGAAAATGGAGAAAATACTTTGTTCAAGAATTCAATTGGTGGGGAAATATAAATGAAAAGATTAAATGTCATAGTATGCGGTTCTACTTTTGGCGAATACTATGTTCGAGCCATACAAAAAAATACAGATAAATTTAACCTAACAGGTTTATTGGCAAAAGGTAGCGCAAGATCTCATCGTTTATCCGAAAAATATAACATACCTTTGTACTCTAATATTGAATCGCTTCCAAAAGACACTGATGTTGCATGTGTAATAATTCGATCAGAAGGTGCTGGAGGTCAAGGGACACTAATATGTAACAAATTAATACAGAGAGGGATACATGTTATTCAAGAACAGCCGACTCATAGTATATATTTAAAAGAAAGTTACAGACTAGCAAGAATTAACGATGTAATATATATGACTTCTAATTTATATAATCATTTGCCAGCGATAGAAACATTTAAATTATATAATGAAAAATTAAAATCACTTTCAAAACTTGAGTACGTGAATTTATCTTTTTCAACTCAAGTTTCATATACGGTTTTTGATATCATTTCTAAGTTAGGGATGCATGGAAAATTATCTTTGAATAAAAAAGTTATAAAAAATGAAGGTCCATTTGACATAATCAGCGTCAGACTTGATGAATTACCCATTTTAATAGAATTCAATAATAGAATAAACCCCAACCATTCAGACAAGAACATGTCTATTATGTATAACTTTAGGTTTTATTATGAAGACGGAATATTATCTTTAGAGGATATATTTGGTCCCGTTACGTGGCGACCCAGAAAATATATAGAATCAAGGGATAGTGTTTCAGAAGTTGAAAATCAATTACCTTTCCAGATAATTTATTCTAACGATTTAAATATGGAAGAATGTTTTGAGGAAACCTGGACTACTGCAATCTTAAAAGAATTAGAAGAAATGTATCATTACATTGCACAAGGTTGCATAAATCAACAAAGAGCTAATGGAGAAATAGCTGCAGCTATAAACTGGGAAACCTTATCCGAATTCGCTGGTTATGCCGAATTAGTTAACACATATAGAGAATGCGAAGTAATACTAGATACTTTCAGAAATAATGTAAGGAGAATAAAATGCAAAAAACTAAAAAACTGGTAAATCATTGTAGAACAAATGGTATTGAACTGTATGTCGTAAATAAAAAATTAAGATATAAATCATTAAAAGGTAAAATAACTAAAGAATTATTAAATGAATTAAAAGAACATAAAAATGAAATTATAGAATATTTAGAGCAAGAAAAAGAGAGTGATGGGAAAATAGATATTAACATGTCTTTTCCGCTAACTCCAGTACAATCAGCTTACGTATTAGGAAGAAGTGATTCGTATTCTCTAGGAGGTGTATCTTGTCACATCTACCAGGAATTTATTTATGAAAAGTTGGATGTTAATAGAGTAGAAAAAATATGGAATAAAATAATAAATAAAAACCCCATGCTTAGAGCTGTAGTAAACCCAAACTCCACTCAAAAAGTTATTGAAAAAACTCCGAGGTATAGAGTTATGGAAGGGAAAAGAAAAACCCTAAGAAATAAACTAGAAAACAAACATTATATACTGGGTGAATGGCCGATGTTTGATATAGGTATATCTCAGGAAAGAAAATACAGCGTTTTGCATTTTTCAATGGATTTTTTAATAGCTGATTGGCTGAGTATATGGAATTTATTAAAAGAGTTTGAGGATATGTACTTTAATTGCGAAGACATCCAAATAATGGATAACAGTAAATATACCTATGCGGACTATATAAAAAGTATCCAGATTAAGAGTAGAAGCAATAAATATTTCAAGGATAAAGAATTTTGGAAAAATCATAAAAATGAAATAAAAGCAGCTCCGCATTTGCCTTTACTTGAGGAAAAATCAGATACTGATGATTTTATCAGGCATTCATTGTTGCTGAGGAGAGAAGATTGGGAGTTTTTTAATAAAACTTCACGAGAAAATGGTTTAACACCTACAGCCGCTATACTATCTATCTACAACGAAACCTTAAAAAGATTTAGCATTAATAAAGATTTTAGCATTATTCTTACTACATTTAACTTAGAAGAAAGAAAAAAGTTTGGGAACATAGTAGGAGATTTTACCAACACATCAATTATATCAACAACCTCAACGAACTGCCCATTTAAAGACGCAACACAAAGCATTAATAAACAAATATTTAGAAACTTGGATTACAGTAGTTATTCTGGAGTTGAAGTTTTAAGAGACTTATCAAAAAGTATTGGCAGTAAGGAGTTTTTATTACCTTTTGTATTTACTAGCGCAATTGGATTAAACAATAGAGACATGATTGGAAAGTATGATTACGGAATTTCTCAAACGCCTCAAGTACTGATAGATTGTCAAACAATTGATACACCAGAAGGTCTTAGAATTAATTGGGATGTTAGAAAAAACAAATTAAGCGAGATGTTAGTAAAAGACATGTTTAATTATTTTGAAAAAAATTTAATTAAATTGTCACAAAAAACCTCTGAATGGAATAAAAATACAGGGCATTACCTTTCTCCATTAGAAATTAATTATTTATATGGTGCTGAGAATTTAAATAAATATTCGCCAATTAAATTGTTGGACAAAATAGAACATTCAACCGTTTTGCATTGTAGTGATTACTCATATATTCGAAATTGTACAATGAGAGATGAACTATGCCTTGGTATAATGCTAAAAACGCTGATAAATTTAGGGGTTTTTAAGGAAACAGAAAAGAATAAATATAAACTAGCGGAGCAGTATAACCAAAGAGATGATCAAAAATACAGCTGGGTAATACATAGGTGGATTGATCAATTAAATGTTATGGGGATTATCGAAAAAAATTCATTGAGTAAAGAGTATGAGGCGGAACTAGAACACGATGAGCATTTTTATATTATAACATGGGAAAGATTATTTTCTCGATGGGTTGAAACACATGGAGATTTAAATGTACTTAAATATATAAAATCAAATTTAGAGAATTTAGAAAAAATAATAAAAGGCGAAATAGATCCAATTAGCTTATTATACCCTAATGGGTCTACTGTTTACACAAAAGCATTATACGAAAATAGTTATAGTGCATCTGTTATAAATGATTGTATTTCTAGCGTTGTTGAAAAAATTATAAAAGAAAAAAGACAAAATAAAATAAGAATATTAGAGATAGGAGCTGGAACAGGGGCTACAACTAAAGAAATTCTAAAGAAACTAGAAAATGTAAATTATGAATACTTTTTTACGGATTCACAGAAATATTTTTTTCCAGAAGCAAAAAAAACTTATAGAAACAACAAAAACATTAAAATCAAAAAATTAAACATAGACTTATCTCCTGTTGATCAAGGATTTGATGAAAAATATTTTGATATTATCATAGCTGCTTACGTATTAGACAACACTAAGGATGTACCTAAAACTTTGGAACATATTTCAGAAATAATAGCTCCAGATGGTTATTTGTTGTTCTCAGAGCCTTCAAGAAATGAGCCGTGGTTAATGGCATCCCAAGCTTTATTAATGGAGGAACCCCTAGATGAATATAGAAATGATTGTTTTTTCCTAACTGTTGAACAATGGGTCAGAATGTTAAATAGCATGGATGGGAAGTACCAGACAAAGATTTTTCCTGAAGATAGCGTAATTAGAGAAAGACTTAGTGCTACATTATTTGTAAAAAAGATATCAAATATGAACAGTATACGCTCATCATATAGAGATTCTAATAATGAAAAAAGATCGGGAAAAAGTGATATCCAAGATGAGAACAACTTTGAAATACCAATGACATCTCTCGAATTAAAAATAAAAAATATTTGTAAAAATACATTTGATGTGAAAGAAATTAAAAAGAATACAAATTTTTATGATATTGGTGTAGATTCTTTAATGATGGCAAAATTTGTAACAGAATTGAAGGATGATATAATAACGGACTTACCTTTTGAGTATTTGTTACGAGAGTGTATAAAAAACCCTACTATTGATGGTGTAGCAGAAATTATTAAATCAGGTAATAATTTAGAAAATGTAGAAACCAATGAAAATGATTATTCAATTGTATCACAAAGGCTAATTGAATCAGATTGCAATACTAAAGATAAGGTTTTAAGAGTTTTAATAAATGGTGCGTTTGGAAATGTAAGTGATCTCGAAAAATTAGGAATCCAGCTCGTAAATCAAAACAAAGGGGATGTTTTAATTTTAGGTGTTTCAAACAAGGATTTATATTTAAGTACACAAAATGATAAACTAATTTCACGCCTCATTAGTCAATACTATGAGTGTATTGTACGTCAAGATTATAAAGACGTTCAATTGATAGGATATAGCTCAAGCGGAACAATGGCTATAGAAGTAGCGAGACGTTTGTTAGAATCAGGTATTAACATAAAGAATCTCTCTATTATAGAAGGTGGTATATTGCCCGACATAAAATATGATGAAATCATTTTAGAATTTATCTTTTTAAGAGCTTTTAATATTGATCTTGGTGACTTTGAAGTAAAAGATAGAAATGTTATTGATGGTTTAATTAAACAAAATGTAAATTATCTTTTAAACCTAGAAGTCAAGGACGTTATAAAAAATTTAAAGGATCAACAAGATGTAAGGATTTTAAAAGCCTTACAGAATAAAGAACAAGACGAAAGGTTTCATGAATATTTTAAATTAATTAAGGATAAACAAGAAAAACATATTACGGAAAAGTCTTTTTCAGAATTATATAAAATCTTCAAAAAATCTATTGAAATTCAGAAGTTTGTTCCTGATCCATACTTTGGAAATATTGATTATTATATAGCATCCGATAATATTGGAATATATAAACATTTTGAAAAACTAATGGGCAATCTTTCTGAGATAATAATAGGAGATATAAATAGATATGACATACCAGGGAACCACTATAGTTCAGTACAATCTCTAAACAATGCCAAGATTTTGGCAAAGAAATTAGAGATAAAAGTAATGTCCAAGCATTAATTACGTTGGAGGAATAACAATGAGAAAGAACTTAATCGTTTGTGGGTATTTACCAGAACATCATTACTTTTACAATTTAATCGAAACATCTAATAAAATAAATTTGGTAGGGATATTAGATTCGTATAATGAATTAGCCCTTAAAAATGCATATAATAATAATGTTTCATGCTTTAACAGCCTAGATGAAATATTGGAGAATTTTGGGAAAATAGATTTAGCATATATTCCAAAAGCTTCATTTATAGCTTCTGAAGATAACAGATTAAGCATCTCTTTATTAGAAAGGCAAATATCTGTTCTAGATGAGAATTCATGCAATTCAGAATTATTAATAGAGAATTTAAGAAAAGCAAATCAAAAAAATGAATTTTATTACGCTTATAGACACATAATTGATACTGTTTTTTTTAACAGAATGATTGGTATAATTAAAGATTTATCAAGAAAAATGGAAATTATTTTAATAGATGCCACTTTCGAACAGAAAAACTTAATTCTAATCTCAAGAATTATATGTGACTCTTTAAAAATAAATACAACTATAAAGGTAAAGAATAACGATGTTTATAGCTATTATTATTTGATAACAGGAGAAATAGGTTCGTATGATTATATATTTAAAATTTATAATATTGACAATCGAAGCATGTACAATAACCAAAAACATATTAATGCATTAACCTTAATAACCAACGAAGGATCCCTAACAATAGATTTAACATTCAAAAATATTTGTTGGCATGGAAATAATCTAAAACCATCAAAAACAATTTTAAAAAATCATGAAATAAGTGATTGCGAAAGCAAAGTTCTTGACAATTTTATAAGTAAAAGAATTATACAGAGGGATGTGCAAGCAATACTCAATGATGCTGTTAAAATAAAAGAGATAGATGGGCTATTAAGTGGAGGGGGTAAAAAAAATAATGCAAAACAATTAAAGGGAAAAATTAAAACAAGTGTTCACCTTAGCCTGTACAATCAAATTACTTCGAGTGATACAGGGAGTGCAATAGATAGGGACCTTAAGACTATTAAATCCAACATTTATAAAAAGTATTTATATTATAAAAATGATTTTCTAGATGACTATTTTCAATCAATGAATAATTATGTGGGAATGGAAATTATGCTATTTCTTAATTCTAAAAATATCTTCAACAAACCGTACAAGAAATATAATTGCAATGAAATTATGAACAAAGTTACTTCACGAAAAACTAAAAGGAATGAAAGTATTATAAAATTATGGCTTTCTCAATTATCTAACACAGGATTTATAAATTCTGATTATGACAATTATTATTGGGCATCAAATGTAGTTTTAAAAACCGAACGAGATAGGATATATGATCATTTGAGTTTTCTTTGGAATTGGAAATTGGGAAATCCTCTTTCTCTTAAATATTTAAAGAAAAATATTAAAGAAATGGACAAACTCTTTAACGGTGAAATTAATTGCAATGAGATATTGTTTCCTCAAGGGAAAATAGATTATGCTGAAGCATTATACAAGGAAAATACAATTTACAAGATGTTAAACGAACTACTTGCGTTAAAAGTAGCCGAATATATCTTGGGCAATTGTGAAGGAGATAGATTATCGGTATTAGAAGTAGGTGCAGGAATTGGAGCAACGACAAGCGCAATTTTCACTATGTTGGAAAAAATGAATTTACAAAGAAGATGCGAATATATATATTCGGATATATCGGATTTCTTTTTGCAAATCGGTAGAGAGAAATTCACAGGAGTAAGTGATATTAATTACAAAAAAATTGACTTAAATAATTATAGGCAATTAAAGATATTACCACAGGCAGACATAATCGTAGCTGCTGGAGTTTTAAATAATGTAAAGGATGTCGACATAACGCTGGAACTATTATACAAAAAGATAAAACCCAAAGGTTTGTTGCTTATTACAGAACCTGTTGGAAATCAAATTGAAATGCTTGTATCACAAGTATTCATGATGGAATCTATATTGAAAAATGATGAAGATGATAACAATTTGTTTGCAAGTGAAGTTTTATGGATAGAGAAACTAAAAAAAACAGGCTTTAACAACATAGAATCCTTTCCGAGCGATAGTCATAAATATAAAGAATTCGGCCAAAGGTTATTTGTTGCCGAGAAATAAGAAAATAAGAAAATAGGAATTAAAATGGAAAATAAAACTATAATTTTTGTATGCGGGGCTTTTCACGGCGAGTGGTGTTGGAATGAAAACTTTGTACCATTTTTCAAGAACAGAGGATATGAAATAAAAATTCATGTTCTTTCAGACGGTGCGAAAAATGTAGAAGAATCTATTGAAAAACTTAAAGAGATAACATCTAAAATCAAAGGTGAGTTTACGATAATATCTCATTCAATTGGGAATCTATTTGTCAATGAATATTTAATGAAAGGACATAGAAAACCAGCTTCTTTAGTAATCCTAAATCCGTATCCTGTGAATAAAAAATTTATAAATGCCGTAAGAATAGCTAAACGATTTTTTTGTCTAAAAAATAAAGAGCTATATTTTTCAAATACAAAGAAAGATGTAAACAAATATATAGATTTATTAAAAAAAGAAGAACCTTCAGGGATTAAATCTCTTACAGTATGTCACAAATATAATAAAAGCTGCGTTAGAGGAATACCAGTCTTGATTATAGGATCATTAAATGATAAGTGTATCCCATTAAACTCACTATTGGATACAATGAAACTTTATGATGGAAAATTAATAATTTATAGGAATGTTTGCCATGACAGCATGTTAGATTCTGAATGGGAATCTATAGCTGGAGATATAGCTGAATTTATATAATATCTAAAATTCCGAGCATTAATATTATAAAATTGAATTTAGTGTTTCATTAATCAGCAGCAATAGTTTTCAATAAATAAGTTGACTTTTTATTATTAGCTCTTCTCTATAGCCCCTCTATTGCTTCTTAAGATATATGGCTTATCAAACATTTGTGCATATACAGCTGGATAAATCATCATATAAATGATAGTCGTTGATGGTTCCTCAAGTTAGAATATTTGTTCAATATCTAGAGAAGAGTATTGATTATTTAGAAATTTATCTTTAACATATGCGTGAAGTATTGGATTCTCAAATTTTAAGTATTTTCTTCCATCTAGTATTTGGTGCTAGTATTTGGTGGCATTTATTATTTGTGCAAACAAGAAAATATTTGCAGGAGGCTTGCTTCTATTAAGGTCCCTTGAAAATGTTAATTTATTTCAGAACAATTTTGCGCAATTTAAATTGCTCAATAACCAATGTGTGATTTTTCGGGATAATTTTATGAACTTGCACAGTGGTAATTAATAACGCACACCCCTTATATATAAATAACCAATAACTTTTAAAAGGTTATAGCAGTAGGAGCATCAAAAACCTAGCATGGTAGTTTCTACAAGTCTATTATGATAATGGTTATTGACAAAAGAATTAGTCAGTGGTAACATTATGATAACAGCGTTATCTTTTTAGGGGGGAATGCAAGTGATGAATTTTGGAACACGTGAAAGAATATTAAGATGTGGGAAAGAGTTGTTTTTAGAAAAGGGATTCGAACAAGCCAGTCTGCGAGAGATATCAAAGATGGCTGGTGTTACTACGGGGGCTTTTTATCGAAATTTTAGTGACAAAGAGGAACTTTTTTCAGAATTAGTAGATCCGCTGGTAGAAGCTGTATTTACAAAGTATAAAGAATTTGAAGAGAAAAATTTTCAAAATTCAGGAGATAATCACGAGAACTTAAATTCAAAAGTGAATATAGAGGGAACGATAGAGGTCAGCCTTTTTCTTTTTGAAAATAAAGAGATTTTAGAACTGCTAATTAATTGTTCAGGTGAAACAAAGTATAGCAACTTCATAGAGCAATTAACCTTAATGCAAGATGAAAGTCAAAAAAAAATAAAGAATAGAACAGGATCTAAAAATGTTATTGTTGAAAAAAGAGCGAGCATAGGAATTCATGCATTGAACCATGCAAGATTTTCTGCATTGATAGAAATAGTTTTACATTCTGATAGTGAAGAGGAGTTAATTATAAATTCAAAGCTGATTGCTATTTTCTTCGAAGAAGGTTGGAAAAAAATAAAGAGTTACTAAATGCTCTTTTTTACCCAGACGATAACGGCGTTATCAAATATATTAAATTAATTTAGGAATACGATAATGGGGAGGAAAATTATGGTGAAAATAAATCTTAGTGGATAAACAAAACTTAATAAATTAGAACAAGAAAAGAAAAACAAAAATATTAAATAAGGAGCGTTGTTATGAAATTAAAAGATATTGTTCAAATTGCAGTATTAACTGTTATAGGTTTTGCTATTGGAATGGTTGTTTCAATGTTCACTGGAACATTAGGTACGATCTCACTTTATGCTTCAGCGGGATTTGCAGCCTTTGTTGTTGGACCAGTTTTTGTAATTATGGCAAAAAGGGTTCGAAAGAAAGGCGCTGCTTTTCTTTTTTGGATAGTTTACGGATTGCTGTATGCTGCTATGGGTTACTGGATCATGATTCCAATTTGTCTGATCTCTGCGATTTTATCTGAACTTATAGCTGGAGACTATTCTTCCAATACAAAAGTAGGAATAGCATTTACAGTTGGAATGTTTATTGTGGCTATGCACCCAATCATATTTGTCAAGATTTTAGGTGTTGAAGGAATTGTAAAGTTTGCAGCTTCAATTGGTAGGGAACAAGCAGAATGGATGGCTAATTTTTACACTACTAAAAATATTTTGATAGCTGTTGCTAGTAATATCGTTTTAGAATTTTTAGCTGGTAAGTTTGGAATCTACATCAATAATAAATTCTTTGAAAAGAGAACGGATGGGGCAATCTTGAAATGATAAGCTTTAAGAAAATCCAAGAAAATAATGTAAATCCTATAACTTTGTTTGTTTTAATAATTTTTACATCATTCTTGATTTTTCTTGTAAATGATAGGTTGTTTCTTTATATCTTAGTTGCAAGTTTTGCTTTACTGTTATTTTTCTCTTTTAAGGAATTTATCAAGAGGATTATTATCTATTTAGTCATGATTGGCTTGGTTAAATTAATTTCCATGACCAATATAGGACTAACCACAAATGCATTAATAGCTCTATTGGCATTAGGATTAAGGCTATACCCTATATTCAATATAGGGTTAGCCCTAATTTTAACGAGTCCCCTAAAAATAATGAGTGCTTTAAGAAAAATAAAAGTCACTAACAATATAAGCATTGCTCTTGTGACAGCCTTAAGATATTTAGGTGAACTGAGATTAAGAATGAAAGAAATTAAGAATGGCATGAAGGTACGTGGATTTAGAGCAAGTGTTTTTCGACCAGTATATTCATTTGAATTATACTTGATTCCTTTAATTTACAAATGCCTCCATATAAGTGAAACCTTAACTTCTTCAATTATTTCACGAGGAATTGAGTATGAAGGGGATAAAACAAGCTATAGATCAATAAGATTTGGTTTGATAGACCTTGTCTTCATAGGAATATTCACAGGGATATTAATTGCATGGAGGTTGACATGAAAGTAATAGAAGCAACTATAAAAAGTTTTAAATACGAAAACGATACTAAAGAGACCTTGAAGGAGATCAATTTAAATATTGAAGAAGGAGAACTTGTTGTAATAACAGGTTTGTCAGGTTGTGGAAAAACTACTCTCACCAGAGTTTTAAATGGTCTTGTCCCTCATCATTATGGCGGTAATTTAATTGGTGAAGTTAAGCTTCTTGGCCAGAATATTCTAGACTATAGAAAAGGTGAAATTGCAAAGCATATTGGTAATGTTTTTCAAAACCCTAGTGATCAGTTTTTTGCCACTGTTGCAGAAGACGAAGTCGCTTTTGTAGGTGAAAATCTTGGCATGGAGTATGAAGTTTTAAAGGAGAGAACGAAACAAGCCTTTCGAGAAATGAAAATAGATAATTTGCTGGACAAAAAACTATCAGAGCTATCAGGAGGGCAGAAACAAAAAGTTGCCATAGCTTCTACATTAATTTACGACACGAAGATTATTTTCTTTGATGAACCCTCATCGAATTTAGACTTCCAAGGCATTGCTCAATTTGTGGAAATCATAAAAGATCTTAAGAAGATGGGAAAAACGCTTGTTATTGTAGAGCATAGACTTTTTTATTTAAGAGACCTTTATGACAGATTACTTTATATGAAAAACGGAAGAGTAGTTAAAGAATTTGGAAAGGGCAGATTAACTGAAGTAGATTGTAAGGAAAACAACCTAAGGAGTATTAATTACGAAAATCTTGTTAGTGAGAATGCAACCTCTTTTAAAGAAAAAACTGAAGAGATTAACAAATTAAATATATCTATAGGAAAAAGAACTTTGATTGAGAATCTTTCCTTTGAATTGCATAGAAATGAAATCATGGCTATTGTCGGTGCGAACGGCATTGGAAAAACAACGTTAGCAAGAACTTTAGCTGGTTTAATTAAGTCGAAAGGTTCTATAAGCTTTGGGGCTTATAGAAGGGAAAGACTAAAGAATGCTTATTACATGATGCAAGATGTAGACTATCAAATATTCTTTGATACAGTGGAGAATGAACTAATACCAAAAAATAGATTACAAGATGATAATTATCTAGTGCAAGTTAAAAATTATTTAGAGCAAATTGATTTATGGGATAAAAGATTGGAGCATCCACAAAACTTATCTGGAGGCGAGAAACAAAGGTTATCGTTAGCGACTTCTTTTTTGAGTGAAAGAAAAGTAATAATCTTAGATGAACCAACATCGGGGCTTGATTATAAACGAATGGCGGAAATATCCACATCAATAAGAGATTACGCTAAATATCACCCTGTTATTATAATAACGCATGACCTAGAGCTTATATTTAAGACTTGCAACACAATTTTAATGTTAAATAAAGATTCATTTAAAAAGATTAAGACTTATGGTAACGAAAAAGCCATATTAAATTTTTTAACTAATGAATCCTTATATGAGGAGGTTATTTAAATGGGCTTAATTAAGCAATATGTAAAAAAAAGAAAGGGAAGTTATTTCGCTTCCATTTTACTAGCTATCATAGGCGTGGTTGCTAGCCTTTTTTCCTACATTTACATGGCCGAAATTATAGTTAGCCTAATAGGTGGTAATGGAACAACAAAATATTATCTAAATACATGTTTAATGATTCTTCTAATGTTTGTCATTAAAGAGATTGCTTCATGTGTCTCTACGATGATATCTCATACAGCAACATTCCAAGCACTTGGAGAAATCAGAAGGGACATTTCAAACAAGTTATTTAAGATGCCCTTGGGCGATGTGATGTCCAGATCATCTGGAGAATTAAAAAATATTATGGTGGAACAGGTAGATAGCATGGAAACATCCCTTGCCCACCTAGTGCCAGAGTTTACAGCTAATTTAGTAGGACCTGTCGTACTCTTAGTCTACATGTTTATCCTAGATTGGAGGTTGGCTCTCTTATCACTCGTGCCCTTTGTCATTGGCATGTCCATTATGATGAGTGTTATGAATGATAGTTACAAGGAAATGTTTGGAAAATCCGTAGCTATTGGACAAAGAATGAATAACTCAATTGTGGAATATATCAATGGGATTGAAGTTATTAAAACTTTTAACCAAGGCGATAATTCATATGAGAAATATTCCGATGCAGTTTATGACAACGCCCAGTTTTATTATGACTGGATGGGTCAAACCATGACTAAGGTGGCCATCGGTCGATTACTATCGCCTATGGGTATTCTAACCATTATTCCCTTTGGAATTCTTTTCTATCTTCATGGAAGCATTGCTCTACCAAGTTTAATCACCTTGATTGTCTTATCTTTTGCAACAGTATCAAGCATCGTAAAGATTATGAACTATATGGATGACTTATCTAGAATATCAACCATAACAGGAGAAATTGGAAAGATATTAGACTCCAGAGAGTTAGAAAACAGGGAGCAAAGCAAAGAGATCAAGGGATATGACATTGAACTTAAAAATGTAGACTTCTCCTATGATGGAGAAAAGAAAGTCATTGATGATATCTCTTTAAAAATTGAAGAAGGAAGCACTTCAGCTCTCGTTGGGCCGTCTGGTTCGGGCAAATCTACTTTGGCAAAACTGATTGCAGGATTCTGGAATGTGGACAAAGGGATAATAAAAATAGGTGGTGTGGAAACAAGAGATATGTCACTAGAAAAACTCTCTTCATTAATTTCCTATGTATCTCAAGACAACTTCCTCTTTGATATGTCTGTAAGAGAAAATATACGTACAGGTAGAAAAGATGCAAGTGATAAAGAAGTAGAAGAAATTGCCAAGAAATCAGGTTGCCATGACTTTATTATAAACCTAACTGATGGTTATGACACCATCGTTGGGGAAGGTGGAGGACACTTATCTGGTGGAGAAAGACAAAGAATATCTATTGCAAGAGCAATGCTTAAAGATGCTCCTATCGTTATCTTAGATGAAGCCACTTCCTATATTGACCCAGAAAATGAAGCGGTTATTCAAGAGGCCATTAGAAACCTAGTTAAAGGTAAAACCCTTCTTATCATTGCTCATAGGTTAAAAACGATTACAGATTCCGACCGAATTTTTGTCATCAAAGACGGAAAACTGGACAGCTTTGGCACCCAAGAAGAACTGGTTCAAAAATCTGAAGTGTACAAACAAATGGTCGAAGCAAGTCGAAAGGGGGAAGAATAATGATTAAAGTATTTAAAAAGATATGGAATTTTTCCCAAGAAGAACAAGGTTATATCCGAAGATCCATTATTGCAGGCTTCTTCCATGCTATCTTTAATGCCCTTCAATTTGGTGCCATTTACTATATGCTGATTGCTATATTCAGCCAAAGGGTAAGTACACAAACTATTTGGATTTGTTTAGGTATATTACTTGTTTCACTGATTGGGAAAATTGCTACACAAAAGATTTCACAAATGAATCAAACCCATGCGGGCTATTTTATGGCTGCTCATAAGAGAATTGAAATTGGGGAAAAGATTAAAAAAGTACCGATGGGATTTTTCTCAAGCTACAGTCTTGGCAGATTAACAACCATCGCAACAACAAGCTTAAGTCAGGCGGAACAATGGATTCCTATGCTTTTGGTTTTAGTACTCGGTGGCATTCTCAACACCTTGATATTTGTCCTCGGTACTTTCATTTTCAATCAAAAGATTGGTCTTGTGGCGGTGGTTGGTGTTATTGTGTTCTTCATTGTAACTTCTCTAATGGAAAAGAAGTCTACAAAAAATGCAAAGAAGATGACCGAAACACAAACAGAATTAACAAAGCAAGTTTTAGCAGCCATTCAAGGCATGCAGGTGATTAAGTCCTATAATTTAGCAGGTACAAACAATAGAAAGCTTGAAAAATCGATTAAGGACACCTCATCTCTTTTATTGAAGCTTGAAAAAAGTGTTCAGCCCTATATTGTTACACAAAGAATCGTTATGGGCATTACAACCGTTGCTATGACTTATCTTTCTATCAAATTGAATTTAGCTGGAGACTTGCCATTGGCAGAAACCATCCTTATGATTATTGCCAGCTTTATCATCTTTGAAGGCTTAGTTGGAGCAGGTTCAAATATGGCCATTTTAAGGGCAGCAGAAAATGCTATAGATTCCGTAGATTTTGTCAATGAAATTCCAGACATGAAAGAGGGAACAGAACGCACACCCATTCAAAATCACAATATTGAATTTAAAGACGTATCTTTCTCCTATGACCAAAGACCGATTCTTAAAAATGTGTCTTGTGCAATCAAAGAAAATACAATGACGGCTATTGTTGGACCATCTGGTTCAGGTAAAACGACCTTCTGCAACCTCATTGCTCGTTTCTGGGATGTAGATTCTGGACAAATTAGCATTGGTGGTAAGAATATCAAAGACTACACCATTGAAAACTTAATGAACAATATTTCTATGGTGTTCCAAAATGTCTATCTCTTTGAAGATACCATCGAAAACAATATTAAATTTGGCAAACAAGATGCAACGAAAGATGAAATCATTGAAGCAGCTAAAAAAGCACAATGCCACGACCTCATTATGACACTTCCTCAAGGTTATCAAACCATGATTGGAGAAGGTGGAGCAAGTCTATCAGGTGGTGAAAAGCAAAGAATATCCATCGCCAGAGCTATGCTAAAAGATGCACCAATTATTATCTTTGACGAAGCTACAGCCAACATTGACCCAGAAAACGAAGACAAGTTAAAAGAAGCCATAGAGTCTTTAACAAAAGATAAGACCGTTATTATGATTGCCCACAGACTAAAAACCATTAGAAATGCGGATCAAATTCTGGTCTTAAATCAAGGCAATATTGTCGAACGAGGAGACCATGAAACTCTTATGGCATATGGTGGACTCTATAAAGACTTGATTAAAGCCAAGAAGGTATCTGAAAGTTGGAAATTGAATAATTAGGAGAGTGACCTAATGAAGGAAAAAGAAGATAAATTATTAAAAGAAAAACCCTTTAAGCTTATGTTGGAGCTTTCAGTCCCTGCCATTATAGGTATGGTGATTATTGGCTTATATCCCTTAATGGATGGGATTTTTGCGGGACAAATTCTAGGAAATCAAGCAATGACAGCAGTCGGCATAGCTATGCCTATGACCTTTATTAACTCGGGTATATCTACGCTGATAGGAGTTGGTTCTGCATCAATACTGTCCAGAGCTATTGGACGTAAAGATCAACAAACAATAGATAAGATAATGAATAATCTCTTGTTTTGGGTGGTTTTATTATCAGCCATTGTTACTGTACTGGGACTTGTATTTACCGACCAGTTACTCTCTATTATGGGAGCAACACCAGACATACAGGCTCTTGCAGTAAGGTATATGAAAATTATTTTCATAGGCTCATTCTTTGTCAACTTTACACAAGCTTCTAATATGGTTATTCGTGGTGAAGGATTGATGAAAGATGCCATGATAATAATGGGAACAGGAGCTTTAATAAACATTATATTAGACCCTATTCTCATGAAAGCAATGGGTGATAAAGGAATAGAAGGAGCAGCAATTGCTACGGTTACTGCACAAATACTCCAAGCCATAATGACAATTTTCCACTTTAAAAAGAAAAGTAAGATTGTACAGATAAAGGGAATAAAAGCGGATAGAACACTTTATAAAGAGATGTTTGCTATTGGAGTATCTGCAATGTTAATGCAGGTATTATCTATCATACAACAGACTCTTTTATATAATTCCGCTTTTGCAAATGGTGGGGAAAGTGCTGGATCAATTATGGCCGCATCTCTTAGAGTATTCTCTTTCTCATTTATCCCATTATGGGGTATGAGCCAAGGTTTACAACCAGCGATAGGAGCGAACATTGGAGCTAAAAACTATGATAGGGTAAAAAGAGTATTTAAGGTATTCTCTCTAAGTTCAGTAGTATTAGCAGCTTTGTTTTGGATACCGTCCTTAATATTTTCAGAAAAGCTTCTAGGATTATTTGGGATAGAGGGACAAACTTTAATCCAAGGTATACCAAGTTTTAGAATTTTCTATAGTGTCTATATAACCTACGGAATTATGATTATGTGTATTACATTTTTCCAAGCTATAGGAGATGGAAAATCAGCAGGGCTACTCGTTATGCTGAGACAAATCATATTGTTTGTGCCTGCAATCTTTATACTTCCTAAATTGCTTGGACTTACAGGTGTATGGTTAGCCGAGCCAATCACAGACTTTATTGTTTTTGTATTAGGCGTTTGGAGATATAAAAAAACAGTAGCAAAGCTTCAACAGGAATAGTAATAACTGAGGAGGAAATAATGACAAGAAAAAATCTTATGATAGGAATAACGGCATTGGGACTTGTGTTAGTTTTGGCAGGTAAAAAGGTGATAGATTGCAAAAGAACGAGAGTTTAAGATAGATAAATTTTCTGAAAATATTAAAATCAATAGAACTTGGCAGAGAGTTTTTTCAGCCAAGTTTTATTTTAAATAAGAAAGAAGAAGAGGCAGATATGAAAAAAAGAAGACTAGATAAAAGTACAAAAAAACGAAAAATCTGTGAAGCTTCGAAAAAATGTTTGTAGAAAAGGGATTTAAAAATACTGTAATCACCGATATTATGAACGATTCAAGACTTTCTACTGGTGGCATATATCATCATTATAAAAGTACAGATGAAATCTTATATGACATCATCGAAGAAGACTACAAGAAACTAGAAGATTATTTAGATGAACTATTAAGCGTCAACAAAAATACCATGGAGCCTAAAAGGCTGGCAGAAATTATTGCCGAGAAGGTACTAGAAGATATCGCCTACATTCCAATATACACGATGTTTTTGTGTGAACTTAATGAAAGCGAAAAATTAAAAAAATTGTTTTATGAATTAAAAAAGAAGACAATTCAAAAGCTTAGAGAATATATATAAGAAAGAAAAGCAATAAAACTCTTTCAGAAGGAGTTTTTAACTTTCCTATATATTTAATCAATTCTACTCTGCTTGGATGTGAAATTTTAGATGATAGATTAACTTTTATAGAAAAAAAATGCGTTTTGAATAGCTTGGAACTCTATTTAAAAAAAGTAGAAAATTAAAAAACTTCTGAGAAGTAGTTTTCTATAACAACGTTTTATTTTTTCTATACTTTGTTACTTTTCGTAGAGAGTTTTATTGATTGAGCATTCCAACAATGCAAATGAATAATTATATTAAATAAACCGATAATTTGTTTGTGATTTTCAAGATATTAGATAATGAATAGTTAGCTACGCTGAGATAAGGAATTTTGTTTTACTATAAATATTCATACTTTTGGGAAATTTTTAAAAATATAACAATATTCGAAGGATGATAATTGTAAGGAAAAACTTAGCAATATTAATAACAGAATTAAGCCTTGCATTACAATTTTATTAGTGAAAAATAATATATCATAAAAGACTAAGTGTTTAGAAATTATACGAATAGGGTTTGGGAGAATCCCAAAAATTAATAAAACTTGGCAGAGAATTTTTTCTTGCCAAGTTTATTTTTTCGTAAGTGCATATGCACTTACTGTGCTTGCTACAAATGAGAGATTAGTAAAAGATGCTTCAGAACCTTTCCTTATTTATTTCCTGATATTGTTCAATAGTCTTCTTTAAAGAATAGCATTCGTTTATTTTAGCGTTTAGCACTTCATAATCCTTCATCTTTTTAGACTTGTCTGAAGATAATTTTTTAGACCTTTCTGAAAGAGAATGGATATTAAAATTAACTATCCCCTTTTCTAATAAATTTTTATAAGCCTTTTCATATAAGGTAATTTGATATTTATAGGTTTCATAAAAATCTTTATCGTTGGGATCAGACTGGTAGGCATCATAAGTTTTTTTGTAAATTTTTAAGAGATGGAGTTCTTCTACTACTTCTTTAATATCATCCATTTCCTTTTCAATTTTTTTGATTTCTATTAAGGTATTTTGTCTCTCTGACGCTTGATTTTGGATAAGACTTTCTAATTCGGAATAGTCCTTAATATTATTTTTTCTAAGTTCATTTAATGTTTCAGCAGTAAGTTTCATATTAAATCTATTAGCCCATACTTCATAGCCTATAGACTTTTTAACTTTGGGATTTTTATTTATGCTTACTAGGTTTCTATGTCTTAAAGATTTCTTTTCAAGATTATAAGTTGAATTATGAATTTTATTTTTATCAAGACTCTTGATACGCTTTTTGATTTCTTCTTCGGTATAATCAGGTCCAATGGTTTTTGATCTGGTAAATCTAGTTTGATTTTTGTGCTTAAAAGAGATATATTTCCCAAACTTAATTTCGTAGTTGAATGACTCCATAATCTTTAAAAAATTGTCATAAGAGTTTGACATTAAAACAGCCTTATCTATAGCTACTTGTAATTTATATTTCCAGGAATTACCTTTCTTAAATTCCATATACTCCTTATATGATTTACCTTTGGTAGAGTAAAGCTTTTTAAACTGTCTATACTCTTCATCAATAACACTGAGATGATATTTTTCACATAGCTCATCACTTATATTTCTAATTTGGTGATAAGACTTCTTATTACTTTGATAGGCCTTGCCAGTTTTGAAATTGACATTACTAAAAAGTATATGATTATGAATATGGCCCTTATCAATGTGAGTGGTTAGAACATATTCATATTCTCCTTTTAAAATTTCTTCACAAAGTTGTATTCCAATTTCATGAGCAAGATCTGGTGTAACTTCACCAGGAAGAAAAGCTTGTATTAAATGTCTTGCTAGGACTTTTGTTTTTGAATTACACTCAGCTCTAGTCTGCTCAAATTCTAAATGAGCAGTATCAGGATTGCACAAAAAAGAAGAGATTAAAATTTGTTCATCTGTTTTATCTTTATCCATTATATAATCCAAGGCCAAATTAAGGGTGGATTTAATAGGGTGTATTTTTGTAACCGCCATTATTTTTCCTCCAAAGATTTAGTGGAAGGGAAAGAGGTATTGAAGAGTTTCTTTCTCATCTCTATAATCATTTTATTTTGCTCTTTAAGTAATTTCTTTAAGTCGTCTATATCCTTTTTATAAATCATACCAGTTTGATTTGTGCGTTTAGCAATTTGATTAATTGATCCCGTAGTCCTACCTATAGAAGAAGACATTTCTCTAAAAGGATTCATATCCAAAACAAATATCTCTTTTTCTAGGATACATTTTAAAATAAATTGTCTTAGGGATTTACATTCTGACAACTTATATTTTTCATTCAAAATTTCTTTTTCTTCATCTGATAGCATGATATAAATACCATTAGGTCTTTCTCGATTTGTCATATAATCATCTCCTTATAAATTAGTTGTTTTTTTAATTCTTAAATTTCTATAGTAAAAGAAAACAGAGCAACCATAGATTTGGCTGCTCTGCTTTTAAATGTGACTGTTTTTTTTCAATCCTCAGCTATATTAGATTATAATATCTTTTCTTTTATATTACCAGTTAACAAATCATGTTTAAAAACAAATTGAAAAATAGTATAATTGTAACTAATAATAAGCAAGAAAAAATTTTGGCGGTGATTAACAATGAGTAAAATAGCGATTATAGATGATGATATTTCAATCGTTGAACTTCTAACAGCCTGTTTAGTACGTGAAGATTATGAAGTTGTATCTTTTGTAGATTCGAAAAAAGGATTGGAATATCTATTAAGAAATCCTGTAGATGGCCTTATTTTGGACATCATGATGCCACAAGTAGACGGACTATCTATTCTAAAAATTTTAAAAGAAAAATATGACTATCCTATTATCTTACTTACAGCTAAAACAGAACAAAATGACGTTTTGACAGGATTATATTCTGGAGCAAGTGATTATGTAAAAAAACCTTTTGACATAGCCGAATTGGTACAAAGGTTAAAAATTCATTTGATGAATAAAGAAGTTCACGAAAACGTGCTACAATCAATCACTTATAGAAATTTAAACATAAATGAATCCACTCATGAATTTTCAATCAATAATCATTGTCTTTGTCTTACTCCTGTAGAGTTTAAAATCATGAAGATATTGATGGAGAAAACAAACCAAGTTATTTCCTCTGAAAATATTTTTGAAAGTGTATGGGGGGAAGAGTATCTTGAAAAAGACTCAAATACTGTGAGTGTGCATATTAGAAACATAAGAACAAAAATAAAACAATTAGGAGAGGATTGTAGTTTTTTAAAAACTATATGGGGAGTAGGGTATAAAATTGAATAAGAAAAAATGGTTAAAAAAATTAGCAATAATTATCTTTGTAATGTCAATAATAATTATTATTTTGAAAGCGATTAATTATACAGCATCATTTGAATTAGGAAATAAATTTATAAGCATATATATGAAGGATTCTTATGTTAATGATAATATTGAAGGAATTAGTGGAATTCTTTTATGGGGTAAGCTAAAATCTGATATTTTAATTTTTATTTGCCTAATTATTATTATATTAGTTTTAACATATATAATAACAGGCTATTTTATAGAAAAGAACACAAAATTAAATATTGAAAAAAATTGTATAAGGATTATGAAATGTTATATTAATCATATAGATTTGTCAGAAGAAGATAAAAGAGAGGAGTTCTATGAAGCTCTTACTGAATTGAGCACAAAATACTTAATAGTAAATAGATATAGTAACAATTACTTAATTAAAGATGAAATGATTGCTGATTTTGCACACGATATTAGAACACCCTTATCATCAATCATAGGATTCTTGACTCTTATAAAAAATGATAATGATATGTCTGAAAAATCACGTGATAAATATATAAACACTTTGTTAGAAAAATCTTACGAAGTACAATCACAACTAGAAGATTTATTTTATATCTCAAAATATAATTTTGAACATAAAAACAAATCTAAAAAAGAAGAGAATTTAAAATTATTCTTAGATCAAATTTCAGACGAATTATATCCAGAGTACTCAAACAAAGGTCTAATTATTGATATAAATGTGGATGATAGTATTAGAATAATAGCAAATCTAGAAGAACTGGCGAAAGCATTAGTAAATATTATTACTAATGCAGTGAAGTATACAAAAGAATTTTCGACTATTAAAATTAAAGCAAAAATTACTGATGGATTACTGAATATAGAGATATCAAATAAATCTGAATATATTTCTGAAAAAGATTTAAGTAGAGTGTTTAATAGATTTTATAGAGTAGACCAATCTAGAAATCCCAATATAGGCGGAAGTGGTCTAGGTTTAGCTATTAGTAAAGCTATAATTGAAAATATGGGTGGTACAATTAAAGCAGAATATCAAGGTGGAAACTTTATAATAAAAATTTTCCTACCAAATTTAATATCTTGCGACTACTAAAACTTCATAAAATATTCATTTTTTCTTGCGGATTTATGAACAAACGTCTTCATGCAAAGTTATATAATAATTTATAACAAGCATGGAGATTTTTTATATTAGGAGGCAGCAATGATAAAGGAAGACATATTGGATAAAATTAAAAGTAAAATTCAATGTAGGAACTATAAACGATTAGGCCGCTGCTTTGAAAGCAATAATAAAAAATATTTTTATGACTTAGGTACTGGGAAAATATTTCTAGTCGAGCCTGAAGTATTTGATTTATTAAATTTAATTCTTGATAATAAATGGGATGAAGCTGTAAAAATTAGTAGTCAGTCGAAATCAGACGTTTACGAATCTATTATTAACGAAAATATATTACTAGCTCCAGAATTAAATTCTTATATAGGAGTTCAGATTAGCGATTTGGAAAATCAACTACTTAGAAACAGGGCTCAAATCACTCTTGAATTAACTGAAAAGTGTAATATGAGATGTAAGTATTGCATTTATCAGGAAGGGCAGGGTGGATATAGAGAATTTGGAAATCATGATATGACTTTTGAAGTCGCAAAATTAGCAATAGATGATTTAATCGAACACAGTCAAGATGAAAAGGTGATTTTTGTAAGCTTTTATGGCGGCGAGCCACTTTTAAAGTTTGATTTATTGAAACAATGTATAGATTATTGTGAAACAATTAAGGGAAAAAATATATCTTACGCTTTGACCACTAACGGAACACTAGTGGATAGAGATATGGCTAACTATTTTTCAAGGTTAGGAGAAAGAATACATATTACCATAAGTTTGGATGGTCCTAAATATATGAATGATAAATACAGAGTTTATGGTGATGGCAAGGGAACATTTGATGATGCTGTAAGGGGAGCAAAACTGATTATAAATGAATTTAGCAAAAATGGAAGTAAATTATCTTTAGGAATAAATTCAGTTTTACCAGAATATCATGAACATGACTTGAACAGTATAGAGCATTATTTTGAAAGTCAAGAATGGTTACCAAGTGATGTAGTCTTCACATCTTCTTTTGTTGCAACCAAGGATAAAGAAATGGATTATTTAGGTATCGATAGTCCTATTGAAGAAGAAATAATTTGCAACAGTAAAAAAATCAAAGGATACTTTGATCCGTTATTTGACTGGGCAAGTCCTAGTGAAAATGAGAATATTACATCAAAAATAATAGCCAAGGATAATGTTATTAAAGAGCTAGCAATGATACATCGAAGGTTGTTATTTGATAGTCCTATGGAGTCTTATTATATGTGCGGATGTTGTGTTCCAGGAGCAAGAAGGGTGTATGTTACAACAAAAGGAGAATATTTAATATGCGAGAAACTTGGAGAAGCACCAGACATAGGAAATGTTTATGAAGGTTTAGATTTAGGCAAAATAAAAAAACATTATGTAACAGATTATTGTGAGCAAACTATTCCATATTGCAATGATTGTTGGGCGGTGCATTTATGTGGGATGTGCTATATGAATTGTTATGATCATGAAGGTATAAATCTAAAATTAAGGCACAGTAAGTGCATAATGAATAGGATATATATAGAAAAAAATCTTGAATTATATCATAAAATCTTAGAATTAAATTCAGAAGCTTTATCAATATTGGATGATTATGACTTTAGTTAAGTCAATAATCATAAATTGTAATTGGAAAAACTAAAATATGAGGAGGTGAGACAATGAAACTAGTAAATCCATTAGGAAGAAAACCTAGCGAAGTTTTTGACAATGGCGGTGCAACTCCAATGGCTTGTATGTGTTCAGGAGAAAAAGCGTACGCTACAGCAAGAGGTACAGACAAGTGTTTCAAGTGCGGATGTTCTTGTTCTTCTACTAAATATAGTGCTAATAATTCAAAAAAATCATTTTGGACTATAAGAGGATCTGGAGATATAGAGTAGTTGTAACTTAATAGGAAAAAAACAGATATCAGCAAGCCATTATCAAAATTTTTTGCTATTGCTTGCTGATATTTTTAGGTGAAAATATGAATTTAAAAAAAATATCAAAACAATACGGTAAAAAGACAGTCTTAAAAGAGATAAATACGGAAATAGGACATGGAATCTATGGTTTGTTAGGAGCTAATGGGGCAGGTAAAAGCACCTTAATGAAAATTATGATTGGGGAGGTAAAAGAAAGTTCAGGAAAAATTATTTATGAAAATGAAAATAATAGCCAGGAGAGCTTTTTCTCTACTTTAGGCTATCTTCCTCAAAATTTCAGAGCACCAAAAGAAATGAAAGTATTTGATTATTTACGATATATAGCTGTATATAAAGGGATTAAGGATGAAAAGATAAAAGCAAACATTCAAGAGCTTTGTCAAGATTTAAACCTAAGTGAATACATTCAAAATAGGATTGGAGACCTTTCAGGGGGAACTTTGCAAAGAGTGGGTATAGCTCAAGCTTTATTGGGAAACCCAAGTTTTATTATCCTAGATGAACCATCAAGTGGCTTAGATATAAGCGAGAGAAGAAATCTTAAAGAGTTTATTTCAAGAAAATCTAGAGATAAATCCATTATTATTTCAACTCATATAATATCGGATATTGAGTACATTGTAGATCATCTTTTAATTATTAAAGCAGGAAGAATTTTACAAGATATTAGCTATAAGGAAGCTATTAAGTCTTTAGATGGATGTGTATGGGAAGATTATTTAAATAATGAACAGATAACACATGGAGAAAAATTAATTCAATCCATGGGTGGTGTTACTACAAATCTTGATAGAGAAGATAATAGTCGAAATCACATTCGATATGTTGGAAAAGAAAAATTAACGAACAATTCCGTTTATAAAGAGCCTGAACTGAATGATTTTTATCTATGGACAATAGAAGGGGGCAGATAATGAAAACTTTAAAATTGGAATTAAAAAACATATTTTGTAAAAAGATCAATCTGCTCTTTTTAGTATTTGTACTAGGAATAGGCATAGTAACGGCTTTCTTCTTTTTAAAGGGAGTCAGTGCAGATAAAGTTTTAGAAGATGGAAGCATACAAATTGTAAAAGGCAAAGAAGCCATTGAACTTATTAATGAATATGATAAAGAGATTGCAGGAGAGATAACAGAAGATAAGCTTATGATGGCTAGGGATATCTTTAACAGCACTTGGGACTCAGAGAAAGAAAAAAGAAACATAACAAAAAAACTTCTAGAAATAGAAAGTTTAATAGGTCCTATGGACTCTTTACGCTTTCCCATTAAAGATAAAATGACCATCGTAAAATGGGATGATGTAGACATACCTATTGAATATGCCAGAGACTACTATAGCCTTCGTCAAGATATGCTTAAGAAATATACGGATGATATAAAGGATCAAAAAATAGTTGAGAAAATTTGGAAGATGGAGGAGAAAGTAGACAAACCCTTTGTTATGGGGATTAATCACAATGTTTGGGGAGACAGCATTGAATGGCTTTCCATGCTGATCATTATCTGTCTCATTCTTATTATCTTTGTTTCCGCCACAATTTTTACAGAGGCGAAGGAAAATGGATTGTATGAGATTGTGGCAAGGACAGCTTTAGGACAAAAGAAGTTTCACTCTTCTAAACTAATAGCAGGCACTATTTTCAATGCACTAATCTATCTTTTAATGATGCTTTCATATTTAGCTATAGTATATCTAGCATTAGGTGGAGATGGATTAAAGACAAGCTTCCAAATTGACATGGCTTTTTCTCCAGGAAATTTAACTTATAAAAAGGTTATTCTAATTCAAATAATTGGGGGATTTATTGGTAGTTTAGCTTTGGGATCTTTAGCCATGCTGGTCTCTTCAAAATCAAAGAAATCAAAAATAGCTTTAACGATTATGATATCAAGTTTTGTAATTTATGGATTACTAGCTATTTTCATAAGGCCAGAATCAAAATTAATTCAATATATTATGAACCTAAGTCCCTGTGGTATAAGCCAAGTGTTTTTCCAACTACCATTTCCTAACTATATCCATTTAGGGTTGGTAATGTGGTTGCCTTATGTCATGTTAATATTTGGATTAGTACAATTAATTATATATGACTATTTAACGGTCAAATTAAATAGATAATGATGTGTAAATGATATGATAAAGACACTTTGTAGGTCACTAGCAACAGTATTTAGCAACTCTAAACTTTTATTTATTTTAAACTTTATTATTATAATTATTTCTGGAATAATTTCTGGAATTAATGTCTATTCAATCCAACAATTAGTAAATGGAATACAAGATGCGATAATTAAAGGGACGAGTATAAGTAAAAACATAATGTTGTTTATCAGCGTTAATCTGATAATTATTATTGTGCAAAATATTAGATCTTACACTAATCAAATGATTGCTATTAATCTCGATTATAACTTGGATAATGAATACTTAATAAAATGTTCAACCTTAGACCTTAAAGATTTTGAAAATGAAGATGTATATACTACCATAACAAAGGCCTATAGCTTAGGAAAATTAAAAGTTCAAGATATCTATTTTAATTTTTTGCAGCTGGTTGAAAGTATAATCTCAATGATTTCAGTTATTTTTGCTGTTAGGTCTATAGATAGTTATCTTTTAGGGGTTATCATTATAATTCCAATATTTTCTACTATTTCAAGTATTAAGATTGGAAAATATGCTTATGATAAAGAAAAAGAAAATATTAAGCATCAAAGGAAGAGTGATTATTTTAGCTATTTATTGACAAATAATATTGCTATCAAAGAAATCATCAGCTTTAATATTGCTAACTATTTAATAGAAAAGTTTAAAAGGCACAAAGACATTGTAAAGAACACCAATAAATCTATATTAAAATTGCACATTACAAAAAATATATTAGTTTCGATTTTAGAAATTACAATCAAAGTATTTTTGATAGTTACAGTTATTATCAAATCTATCAATAATAATGGAAAAATTGGTAACATAATGGGATATATTTATTCATTAGATTTAATTGAGAACAAACTCAACAATCTACTTTCTAGCATCACAGAAATATATAAGAGCAAATTATATGTGGACAATTATTATGAATTTCTAGACACAAATGTTGGCAATGTTTGCAAAGGAAAGAATCTAGTTTACAAAAAAATAGCTAGCATAGAAATTAAAAACTTATCATTTGGATATAATGGGTTAAAAAAAGATTTATCTAATATAGATTTAAATATAAAAAAGGACAGACCAATTGTAATTTTAGGAACAAATGGTTCTGGCAAAAGCACATTAATCAAAATATTAGCTGGTTTATATGATGATTTTGAAGGAGAGATTTTTGTTAATGGTATGTCGTTAAGAAAAATTAATAAAAACAATTATAGAGAAAAAATTACTGTAATATTTCAAGATTTCAACCAATACGAGCTTTCTCTAAGGGAAAATATTGCTTTTTCAAAGATAAGTCATATAAATAATAGTAAAAAAATCAGTAGAGCTATAAACAAAGTAGGGTTGAGTGATGTAGTGGATAGTTTTGAACATAGACTAGACACACAAATGGGATGCTGGTTTGGAGGTAGAGAATTGTCAAAGGGCCAATGGCAAAGAATAGCACTAGCAAGAGTATTATTCAGAGATGCGGACATTGTAATATTAGATGAACCAACCTCAGCACTTGATCCAATAATTGAAAAAGAAATTTTTTCTTTGATTAATGATATAGCTAAAGATAAAATATTGATATTAGTTACTCACAGGGTTGAAAACATAAAAAAATATGATCCATGGTATGTCTTTATGGAAAAAGGAAGAATAGTGAATCAAGGGCTATATGAAGATATAAAAGATACTTCTGCATATAAGAAACTTACTGTATAATATATAATGATAAAAAATAAAAGCAAGATTGATGAAACACTTCGAATCATACTTGGAGAATTGGTGATTATTGCGAGATAACTATTCTAAACACTCTTCTCTTTTTCTCCAGGGGAATATTGCAAGAACACCAATCAAAATATAATTAACAATGTTATTAAGTGTTTCATTATTCAAGAGTGGAATAAAATATTTATCTCCACCTCGTATAGCAACAATCAGAAGACAATATACAGTCATTACTCCTAGATAAGAGATGATAAAATTTAGTATACTGCCTAACAGCGGAAATAATGAATAAATTTTATTGAATATAAAGGTATAGACAGCAGCCGCAACAAGTCCTGACAATATATCCCAGAAATAAACAAAGTAACCAGAACTATGAATGATGGAGAAATGATTATGCACAAGATAAGCAATAAAAACAAAGATCACTAATTTATCTAAAGCAAAAACAGCAAATTTAGCAATAGACATACCAACAGTAAGCCAAAAGAAAAAGTATAAAATTGGCAATGCAACCAACAATAAATAAACTAAAAACATTAAAATTCACCTTCTTTCTCAAACTTATAATTTATCAATTTAATATTCAGATACATTTTTTCAACTTTTTCCTCCAAAAATAATCTCTCTTTCATAGAGAGATTATTTGCTTTAAAAACAAAATACAAATCAGAAACGGCATCTAATCCTTTAGTAACAGATTCTTTTGCCTGAATTGCCTTTTCTATATCATCATCATTCGAAATACCTAACAACAAATAATCCAATGAAACAGAAAACACCTTTGTGAGTTCTAAATAAACCCTTAAGTCCCTAGGAATACTTTCCCCTTTTTCCCAAGAAATATAACTTCTGTTAGATACCCTTAGCCGTTTAGAAAGTTCCTCTTGGGTCAATCCCTTTTCAGATCTCAATAATTTAATCTTTTCGTGGAATTTCAAAATACCTCTCCTCTTACCATTTAAATAAATAAGGCTCTTTGTCAAATGTTGGGGTGAGATTCATTCTCGCCCCTTCTTTATGCCCGAAAGACCATTAAAATGCGACTCTTAAAGTTCTCAAAATTCCGATACCCATAGGAAACCCGTTTAATCACTTTGATTTTGTTGTTAAAACCTTCTGTTTGTCCATTGGTGATGCCTGTGGAAAAGGAGTTTAGGATTTCTTCTTTCCAGTTTTCATAGGCCCGAATACTGTCTTTAAATTCCTTTAATCCACTTTCTTTAGCAACCCACAGCCACTTGTCTAAGGCCTGTCTTGCTTCTTCTTTGCTGGAGGCATCTAAGACATCATAAAAGCGTTCTTTTAAGAGGTAGGCTTCTTTAATCTTCTTGTCTTGCCACAGCATAATCTCTAGTTTTTCTTTTTCTTCGGGACTTAGCCGACTGCCTTTCTTTCGAAGGATGGACTTAGACCGTTTAAAGTAGAGACGATACTTCGCATCCCTTGTCTTTTGGCCTTTCTTTCGGACATTCTCTAAGGCCCAAAAGACTTGCCTGGAAAAATGAAACTTATCCGCAATGAAGGTTGCCTGAGGGAAGAATTCCTTTAAGATGGCGTAGAAAAGATGACTCATATCCATAACCACATACTTCACCCTTCTTCGTTCTTCCGTGTGAAAAGAAGAAAAGTAGTCCATCAAAGCCTTCTTTCGTCGAGAGGGTAAAATATCCAAGACCTGATGATGGACTGGATCCACTAGAATACATTGGTACTTATCCCCTCCAGCATTCCCCTTAAACTCATCAATACTTAAGACCCGGGGAAGATTTGGGCGCTTTTTAGGAGCCAGCTTTAAATAGCTTGTGAGACAAGAAGAGGACAGACCAAGGTCCTTAGCAATAGATGATAAAGACCGGACCTGTTTTAATTGATCTTGGATAAAGAAGTGTAGATCCTTAGTCCGTCTAGAATAAGGAGCTAAGAAATCCAAAGACTCATAAAAGCGCTTTTGACAATGAGGACAAACAAAGCGCTTCTTCCGAAGAAAAAGAAACACCTTCCGCAAGCCAATGGGTGTATGTTGGATCCTTTGCAGACGATAATCATGGATGCGAGAGGTCTTATGCCCACAAACAGGACAAAGGCTCTCCTTGTATAAAGAATGGAGTTTTACATCAATGTGGTCATCAAAAGAGGCCACCTCGTCAATAGAGACACCTTTTAAATTCAATAGATTTGTGTTAGTATAGTTTTGCACTTATCTCACCCTTTCTGTTTAGTGTGGTAACTTTATTGTAAAGGAAAAAAGAGATAAGTGCATTTTAGTACCATAAATAGTGTAAGAAAGGAAGTAATTCCTATCTTGCACTATTTTTGTATAATGAAGAAGTAGTATGACGAGGTGCTTTTAGGGTTGAAA
>QWCQ01000154.1_pt1 | contig 61540 bp, 58 predicted proteins | sample 1972701 | NCBI WGS metagenome assembly QWCQ01 (sample SAMN09866704, study PRJNA288562) | Human gut metagenome isolate pre4_stool, whole genome shotgun sequencing... | reverse complement strand
AAATATAAAAGGTCTTTATGGAAAAGCTTTCAATCATTAGGAAAGCTTCCTCTACTCCAATCTCCTACCTATTCTCAAAGGCCTCCCAATCTTTCTTGAAGGCTTCGATTCCTGCTGTGGTAAGTGGGTGGGTCCAAAGTTTATCGAAAAGCTTGCCTGGAATGGTTGCAATATGGGCACCTGCGAGGGCTGCTTCTTCTAGGTGCTTGTTATGTCTTATGCTTGCTGCAATTATTTCTGAGTCATAGGCGTAGATGTCTATTACTTTTCTTAAATTTTCTATTAGCTTTTTGCCTGATTCACCCATATCATCTACTCTTCCCATAAATGGAGAGATATAGGTCGCTCCTGCCTTCATGGCCATGATTCCTTGGGATAGAGAAAATATGAGGGTACAGTTAGTTTTTATACCTTCTTCGCTTAGGGTTTTGATTGCCTTAAGTCCTTCTTCTGTCATTGGAATTTTGACAATGATATTATCAGCCCATTTGGCAAGCTTTCTTGCTTCTTCAACCATTTGTTCGTATTCATAACTTGTAACTTCAGCAGAAACAGGCCCATCTACGATTTGGCAGATTTCTTTTACAACTTCCTCAAAGTCTCTTCCTTCTTTGTTGATAATTGATGGATTAGTGGTTACACCATCGCAAAGGCCTAGATCGTTTATTCTTTTTATTTCGTCTACATTTGCAGTGTCTAAGAAAAATTTCATTTATACTCCTTTAAAAATGGAGCTTAAAAATTTATTTTTTCATTTTTAAGCTCCTTGTTTTGTCCAATATATTCTTTATTAGGGGTTTTATTTTATTTCTTGATTAATTCTAGTGGTGAGTCTACTGTTTCTTCTACCTTTTCGCCTTTTAAATATTTGATTGCTGTTTCGATTGCGAGTCTACCCATTTCTTTTGGTTTTTGGGCTACTGTTGCTGATAGATTTCCTTCTTCTACAGCCTTAATCGCATCTTCATTTCCATCAAATCCAACAATGGTTACATCTTTGCCGCTTGCTTTTATAGCTTCGCTTGCTCCAAGTGCCATTTCATCGTTTTGGCAGAATACTGCTTTTACATCTGGGTGAGCTTGGAGGAGGTTTTCCATTACTGTCATTCCTTCTGCCCTATCAAAGTTTGCTGTTTGGCTAGCTAGTAGTTTGATTTTGCCATTTGTAGCTTCTTCGAATCCTTCTCCTCTTTCACGAGTTGAGCTTGCTCCTGGAATTCCTTCAAGTTGGATAACTTCAGCGTTTTCTCCTACTTTCTCTAGTATATATTCTCCAGCAAGCTTTCCACCTTCTACGTTGTTACTTGCTATGAAGCTTACAAGTTCACCTTGATCTGAGCCTCTATCGACACAGATTACTGGAATCTTTGCTTCATTTGCCTTCTCAACTGACGTAGCTATGGCTGTTGAATCAACTGGGTTAATAACTATTAGGTCAACTCCTTGAGTGATGAGGTCTTCGACTTGGTTGCTCTGGGTTGATGAATCGTTTTGAGCATCTGTTATTACAGTCTCTACTCCCTCTTTACCTGCAGCTTCCTCTACACCTTCTCTGATTGATACGAAAAATGGATTGTTTAGGGTTGATAGGGAAACTCCTATTTTCATATCTCCATCAGTTTTAGTCTCAGTGGCTTTTTCTTCTACTCCACTTTCTTTGTTTTCTTCTTTGTTGTTTTGACCTTCTACGCTACATCCTGTAATCATGAACATAGCAATTAATAAAACTGATAATAGTCTTTTTGCCTTTTGCATATTCTCCTCCTATTTGTTTCTCTTTCTGTCGATTAAGACTGCTATTAGTATTACTACACCTTTTACGATTTGTTGGTAGAAACTTGATACCCCTAATAAATTAAGTCCGTTGTTTAACACTCCCAAGATTAGGATTCCTATGAGGGTTCCTGTTAGAGACCCACTTCCTCCAGTCATACTTGTTCCTCCAAGTACAACCGCTGCTATGGCATCCATCTCATAGGCAGATCCTGCTGTTGGTTGAGCTGAGTTTAGCCTTGATGTAAGGACAAGACCTGATAGGACTGCCATTAGTGCTGATATTACATATACTAAAATTTTGATCTTGTCGATTTTTATTCCTGATATGAAACTTGCCTTTTCATTGCCACCTACAGCGTAGATTTTTCTGCCGTAGCTTGTCTTAGTTAGAAGGATCCATAAGATCAGATAGGTTATGATAAAAAGGATTACCTGGAAGGGTATACCGAAGAATTGTCCCTTGCCGAGAAACTGGAAGGCGAAGTCATCCTTTGGTCCCGCTATTGGCCTACCGTCCATATAGACTAGGGTAAGTCCTCTAAAGATTGTCATAGTAGCAAGGGTTACTATAAATGGTGCAAGCTTACCCTTGGTAATAAGTATTCCATTTAATAGACCCAAAATAAGTCCAAGGCCTAGGGCGATAAGTATCGCAAGAATTGTTGGCATGCCACCTTGAAGAAGTCCTGCAAAGATCGCCGATGTGAGAGCGAGCGTCGAACCAACTGAAAGGTCGATGCCCCCTGTTAAGATTACAAAGGTCATGCCAAGGGCAATAAAGCCGTTTATGATTAGCTGGCGCATCAAGTTTAGTAAGTTGTTTACTTGCAAGAATGCAGGATTTAGGACACTTACAAAAACTATGAGGATAATCAAGGCAACTATGGTGCCCAGATTTTGATTTTCTTTAAATTGTTTTTTTATACTGTTCATAATCTTCCTCCTGTTGCAAGGGTCATCACCTTTTCTTGATCTGCATCCCTCGCTAGTATTTCTCCCTGTACTTTTCCTTCGTGGATTACATATATCCTGTTTGATATGCTCAAAAGCTCTGGTAAGTCACTGGAGATAAGTATTACAGAAACTCCCTTTTCGGTCATAGTCTTTATCAAATCGTAGATTTCTCTCTTAGCTCCTACATCTACTCCCTTGGTAGGTTCATCCAAGATTAAGATTTCTGGATCGATTGCATACCATTTGGCAAACACTACCTTTTGTTGGTTCCCTCCGGATAAATCTCTTAGCTTACTCTCACTCGACTGAGCTTTTACCTTAAAACTATCTACTAAACTGTCTGATAAGCCTTTTTCTTTGGCTCTATCGATAAAGGTCTTATTTGAAAACTTATCGAAGTTTAGTAAAGATATATTTTCTCTGATTGATTCATCAAGGATAAGACCTTCTTCTTGTCTGTTTTCTGTTACAAAACCAATTTTGTTATTGATGGCATCGGTAGGGCTATTTATATCTACCTTTTTTCCATCGATATAGACTTCTCCGCTATCTTTAGGATCAAGACCGAAAAGCGATCTCATAATCTCGCTTCTTCCTGCTCCCATAAGGCCAGAGATACCAAGAACTTCTCCCTTTTTGGCCATTATATTTATATCCTTATAGAATCCTTCTCTAGTGAAGTTTTTAAGTTCGATTTTCACATCAGATATTTCAGAATCCATATCAGGATAGAAGTCACCTATATCTCTTCCCACCATATGGGATACGACTTCCTTCTCGCTACTGTCATTAGTATTCATGACAGCTACAGACTTTCCGTCTCTCATAACTGTAATCTTATTAGTTAAGGCAAATATCTCCTCCATCCTATGAGATATATAAATCATTGATACATTCTCGTCTCGAAGCTTCTTAATTAGCTTAAATAACTTATCAATCTCGTTATTAGTAAGTGCACTGGTTGGCTCATCTAGGATTAATAGATTAACCTTATTGAGATTAGCCTTGGCTATTTCCATCATTTGTCTTTGGCCAACAGAAAGTTTTGAAACAGGAGTGTCTGGGTCTATATCTAAATCGAAGTTTGAAAGAAGCTTCTTGGTTTTTTCTCTCATCTTAGCCTTGTCTAAAAATATTCCCTTTCTTAGCTCGTTGTTCATGAAGATATTATCCATAACGCTAAGCTCTGGCCAGTCGGAAAGCTCTTGGTGGATAAAGCTTATACCATAGTCTTTAGCTTTATTAGTATCTGTTATGTCGACTTTCTTCCCGTCTATTAATATATCGCCCTTATCTTTTCCAAGGACTCCTGATAAGATATTCATAAGAGTTGACTTACCGGCTCCGTTTTCTCCTACTAGGGCGTGGATTTCGCCAGGGCCTACAGTAAAGTCAACCCCCTTCAAAACATCGTTTTTACCGAAGGACTTGTATATATTTTTCATCTCAATTTTCATAACAAACTCCTAAAAGATGTTTTTACTTCGAAGAATAATATTAGAATAAGGAGTGTTTTCTCCAGTCCTTATTACAAATTTTGTTTCTTTAAGCTTCTTCTTGAAGTCTTCATGGCTCATATATTCCTTATCTACCTCTGGAAGGAGGTCTGCTATGGCCTTTTCCTGGTCTGGGTTTTCTGTTTTTATCTCTTCTGCCAAGTAATAATACTCCACAGAAAAATCTTCTAACAAAACTTCAAGTACATCTATAAATTTTGGCTCGCCAAGTTTTAGGGCAAGGTCGATTTTCTTATCCTTATCTATTGGAAGACCACAATCTCCCACAGCTATAAGGTCCATATGACCCAAATCGGCAAGACCCTTTGCTATATCGCTATTTAAAATTCCTTTTAGTTTCATAGATACTCCCTCATAAATTCTTCTACTTCTGAAAGGCTCGGGATAGAAACGCTCGCTCCCTTTTTCGTAACAGATAAGGCTGAAGCAGATGTTGCAAGCTCAAGACAATCCCTAACCTTCTTTCCTTGATAGAAACTTGCTACAAAATATCCTGTGAAGGTATCTCCCGCACCCGTAGAATCTACTGCCTTGACCTTTTTGGCCTCTTGTCTTATAGTCTCTCTTTCTGATATATAAATCGATCCTTCCTTGCCCAAGGTTATGACTAGCTTAAGCTTTGGATAAGTTTCTTTGAAATATCTTATATTATCATCTACACCTTCCTTTCCGCTTATGGCTTTAGCCTCATGCTCATTTAAAAGTAGAATATCGATCTTATCATAATCAAATTTCTTGATCTCTTCTGTGATTGGAGAAGGGTTTAAGACTATCTTTAGGCCCTTTTCGTAGGCTTTATCGATAATATAATCCATCATATTTATTTCATTTTGTAAGACCAATATATCGTTTTCATCGAAGTTATCAAATACCCTATCTACAAAGTCCTTGTCGTTATCGAAGTTCGCTCCCTTATAGAGAACTATGGAATTTTCCCCCTTATCATCAACTTGAATTAAGGCGTTTCCTGTAAGGCTCTCACTTTCTCTTACAAATTCAGTATTTATATGCTCACTTTCCAAATACTCTGCCAAAAACTTCCCATCGATACCGATATTTCCCACATGATATACCTTATCAGAGTTCTTCGAAAGAGCTATTGATTGATTGAGACCCTTGCCTCCTGCTCTTTTTTCTATAGACCTTGCACTAATCGTCTCACCTGGTCTAACTATGTGATCTACCGCAAAGAATATATCTATATTGATAGATCCGAAATTAATTATTTTCATAAATCCTCCCCACGCTTTCTCCTTCAAAAAGTATCGGCTCAACCTCTATCCTACTATCCGTCTTTCTCTTATTTATCAAATCATCAGCTAAGTCTATGGCCCTCTTGGCAATCTGATTTAAATTTTGATCAATCGATGTAAGCCTTGGGCTTACGATTTTATTTAGATATAAATTATCATAACTTATTAGGGAAATGTCCTTCGGTACCCTTATTTTATTTTCTCTAAAAAAGTTCAAAAGTCCATAAGAGCTCATATCCGAAAAGGAAAATATGGCCTCTACTTTCCTATCTAGGAAGAACTTCCCAGAAGCATATCCTCCTTCGTAAGAATAATCCCCATGGATAATATTTTTAGGGTCTATATAAATATCACGATTCATACTGGCCTTGATCGCCCCAGAAAGTCTCCTCGAGGAGTTGGCAGTAGACCTAGGTCCAATAAGCATACCTATTTTCCTAAAACCCCTATCCAAGAGATAGTTCATGGCAAGCATACCGCCAAGCTCGTTGTTGCCTGTAACGAGATTTTTCTTAGAATTTGAGAAATCAACCTCATCTAGGAAAATTACATTGTACTTTTCTATAATCTTATCATCCAAGCCCCTAACATTTCTGTCGACAAGGAGGCAAGCCGCTATGTAATTATTTTCAAGAAGAGCTTCGAAGTCCTTCTTTGATATAGCATTGTTATTTGAATTGTGAATATACAAAAAATAATTGTATTCTAGACAATAATTTGTCAGAAACTTGACCAAAACCGAAAAGAAGGGGTTAGAAATATCAGGAATAACGGCCATAATCACGTTGCTCTTCTTGCTAGCGAGGGCTCTGGCAATCTTATTGGCATTGTAACCTAACTCCTCCGCAGCAAGAAAAACCTTATCCTTAGTCTTGGCAGAAATCTTGTCATCAGTCCTATTAAGCACCATAGAAACAGTAGTAATAGAAACACCAGCCAAGGCTGCAACATCTTTTATAGTGGCCATAAGTAACTCCTCATCACAATTAAAACGTTTTAACTAATTTTAATATATAACTCCCTCATACTTTTGTCAAGTTATTTTTGTAATTTATAAGCTAGAGCAAAATAAAAATCACAGGATAATCCTATCAGTAACCCTGTGACTGCTATTGGTTAAATTAATCTTTAATAAATTCCTGCCTTATTTTAAAGAACAATCATTTAAAAGTTTTTCGTTTCTTTATCACTTATGAAACAATCAAATTTATACATTTGTTAAATGGAATAGGGGTTTTTTCAATATTTTATCCTACCAGCCATTAGAATCGACTCAGAAGAATTTGAACTTATCATCTACAAAACAACAAATTTCTTAAGCCTATCGAAGGCTTCTTTTACTTTATCCAGTGGGAGGGCTAGGTTCATTCTGATGGCGTATTTTCCGTTGAAGGCTCTGCCGTCCTGCCAGGCTACTCCGCAGTCCCAACCTCTTTTTAGGATTTCTCCTATGTCAAATCCCTTATCCTTACAGTATTTACTGAAGTCAACAAAGAGCATGTAGGTTCCTTCTGGCTTACTTACACTTAATCCCTTGAAGTTTTCTTCTATAAAATCACAGGCGTAGTTTACGTTTTGGGTAATTGTTCGATTTAATTCATCTGTCCACTCACGACCTGTTTTAGAATAAGCACCTATTAGACCATGCATGGATAGGACGTTCATGCTGTTGTAGTGGGAGAGGGAGGATTCCTTGTTTATCCTATTTCTCAGATACCCGTTGTAAATGATGTGATAGGATCCTACAAGACCTGCTAGATTGAAGGTCTTACTTGGAGCATATAGGGCAACTGTGTTTTCGTGGGCGTAGTCGCTTACGCTTTGGGTTGGTGTCTGTCTATTTCCGTCAAGGATTATATCAGACCAGATTTCATCTGAAATTATCTTTACATCATGTTTTTCGAATATATGGCAGGCCTTTTTTAGCTCCTCACTGCTCCAAACCCTGCCTGTTGGATTGTGAGGGTTACACATGATTGTCGCAGATATTTTCTCCCTAACTATTAGCTCTTCCATATTCTGATAGTCCATGACCCATCTTCCATCTTTGTCCTTGATTAGGTCAGAGTGAATTATCTCATAGCCATTATTGGTAAGCGAATTGGTAAAGCCTATATAGGTTGGTGAATGAACTAGGACCTTGTCTCCTCTTGAGCAAAATACATTAAGAGCAGAAATTACTCCGCCCAAGACTCCATTTTCGTATCCTATATGCTCTTTCTTAATATCGCCTATCCCTTTCCTGTCCCTATGCCAGTCAATTATAGCCTGATAATACTTATCCGTTGGAGCAAAGTAGCCAAAGGCTGGGTGCTTGGCCCTTTCTATTATGGCATCTTGGATTGAGGGAGCTGTCGCAAAGTTCATATCAGCCACCCACATAGGAATTACATCAAATCCCTCTTTAGGCTTATCTGGACTCATCCCAGGCACAGTCCCAAGGCCGTCGACTGCTATAGCATCCTTGCCATGTCTTTCAAGCATCTTGTCAAATTCAAATTTCATAATATCTCCTTGTATTTGTCCAAACCGTCATTTATATCATATTACTTTTTATAAGAAAAAACAAAAGACATCAATTGCTTGATGTCCCTATCTTTATTTGCTGTAAATTCTAGCCAAAATCAAAGCTCCTTCGGAAGGATCTGTGTATGGCTTTTCTATTTTTATTTTGTTTTTAGAATTTTCTTCTATTTTCTTAATGAGCCTATCTCCTAGGTTGAAGACTCCTCCAGAATAGGACACCTTTACTTCTTCCTTGAAGTTTAGCCCCTTTATTATTGAATCTATGACAGCTGCGGCTTCTTTAGATATTTCTTCTAGAAGTTTTTCGCAATATGTGTCTTTTTTATCTAAGGCTTCGGTAAATATTCTAGATAGGGAAGCTATCTCATCTCTTTTCATCTTCTCTGCCTTATCGATTATTTCCATATCTTCCTTAAGGTCTAGCTTTTCTCTTATGATATCATAGAGGATAGTCTTATCACTCCTTCCATCGCTCATTTTAGTAAAGTGGTTGAGTAGCTTTAGGCCTATATAATATCCGCTCGCCTCATCTCCCAAAAGTGGTCCCCAACCACCAGATCTCATGGAATTTCCCTCTTCATCTACACCGTAGCCGATCTGTCCTGTACCAAGGACTAGATTTATACCTGGCTTTGCATTAAGACTTCCTGCCCAACCATTTACGCAGTCATTAGCCACCGTAAATCTATCTGAGCTAATCGCCTTTCTTATTCCTTCATCGATGTAGGCTTCAGTATCAGGGTACTGGCCGTAACCTGGAGCTGCAACGAAGGTGTAGAGGATTTCTTCTGGATCTATACCAGCTTCCTTACACACATCTCCTACTCCTAGCTTCATTATTTCAAAGAATTGTTGTTTTGTAACTTGTTTTGGGTGAATGGTGATTTGCTTGGACTCAAAACGCTTTCCATCTACATCCAAGAGGAAGGCAGTCTTGGTTCCTCCACCATCTACTCCCAGATAAATTTCTCTTGCCATAATATCTCCTCGCTTTTTCTTCTTTTGCTTCAAATATATATGAAAAGTGAAAGTTTGTCAACACTTTCTTACAAAATCAAACATTTCCAAGACCTAATTTCTAATACTTAGTCAAATTTAAAGATAATGTTTGCCTATATTTTTTTGTCTAAGATGATATAATAAGACTAAGGAGTTATTATGAAAATCATTTTGGCAGTTGATAAAAATTGGGGCATAGGCAAGGATGGACGAATGCTTTTTCATATAAGAAGGGACCTTAATCATTTTAAGTCCTATACTCTAGGAAATATCTGTATCATGGGCAGAAAAACCTACGAGTCCATGGGAGGAGCCCTTCCTAATAGGGAAAATATAGTCCTTACTAGAAATAAGGATTATAAGGCAAAAGATGCAAAAGTATTTACCAACTACAGGGACATCTTAGCCTATGTCAAGGAAAGGTGTGAGGAAGTCTTTGTTATAGGAGGAGAGAAAATCGTAGAAATCTTCCTAGAGTATTGTAATGAGGCCATCATCACCAAGATTTATGAGAAAAAAGAGGCGGATACCTTCCTCCATAATTTTGACCTAGATAAGGACTGGTTTATTAGTGAAGAATATGATATTATGGAAGAAAACGGGGTATCTTTTAGATATGTGACATATAGGAGGAAAAATTATGGGAAAGATTGAAATTTTTGTAAGCGATAAGTGTCCGGATTGTACTTTGATAATGGCAGATTACGACAAGAATCCAGATAAGTACAAGGGGATGAGCTTCTATAACATTACTGACTCTATGGCAAATCTTAAGAGATTTCTATACTTTAGAGATAGGCTAGAAGGCTTTGATAAGGTAAGAGAGGCAGCTAGGGTTGGGGTGCCTTGTAAGGTAGTTGACGAGAGGGAAGTAGAATTTTTATAAAATCTATAGGAATTAAATAAATAAAAATAATCGTCTCAATTATTAGCTAGCTTACGATCTAATGTTGAGACGATTTTTTAAGTTAAAATCTTTTATAAGTTTTCTTATATTTATTTCTAATCGATCCGAATCAGGATATTCATTAGCTTATAGAAGGATTATCCTAAAATATCTTCCATTTTCTCCTTAAGCTTTTTCGTATCTTCGTAGACATTTGGGCTATCCATTATGGCCCTTACTACGCATATGCCATCTGCTCCAGAAGATTTTAGGACGTCAATATTTTCGATATTGAGTCCTCCTATGGCGTAGACATCTATAGATACCTTGTTTTTTATTTCCTTAAAAGTTTCTACACTGGTTCTTTTGGTCTTGACGTGGGTTTTGGTATCAAAGATTGCCCCTACTCCCAGATAGTCCGCTCCGTCTTTTTCCGCTTTTTGGGCCGCTTCGACAGACTTTGCAGTAGCTCCGATTAGGGCGTCTTTCCCCAAAAGTTTTCTTGCAAGATCTACCGGCATATCCTCTTGACCTAGGTGGACTCCTATGCCCAGTGCCCAAGCCAGGTGGGCCTTATCATCTATTAGCATAGGGACCTTGTATTTGTCGCATAGAGCCTTTACCTTTTTCCCTAATTCTAAAATTTCTCTATCAGGCCTATCTTTTTCCCTTAGTTGGAGGATATCAACTCCGCCCTTTAAGGATTCTTCTATCCTTCTTAGGAATTCTTCCTCGTCATATTTGTCTGAATTTGTTACTAAATAAAGTTTTGTCAAAATTCTACCTCTCTTATATCAGCTCTTTGGCTTATTACTTCATCATCTATCGTAGAAATTTCATCCATGAGATTTACTAAAAATGTTCCTAGCCTATCGGTATTTGCCATCTCTGCAGAAATCTCAAGAAGGATAAGACCCATAAGGGATGCTTCTAGGGGATCTGTAACAGCCATAAAGCTTGAAATTATTCCTGTAAGCATACAGCCTGTCGCTGTGATTTTGGAAAGATTCTCTACTCCATTATTTACTACAAAATACCTATCCTTAGTTACCAAAAGGTCGGATTTACCTGTAATTAGGATAGTCGAATTATATTTTTGATATAGTATTCTTCCTATTTGGGCGAGACCTTCTATATTTCCTTCTCTTATCTCATCCTTCTTTCCTACATCTATGCCCAAAGCCTCGCTTTTTTCTCCAGCAAGGGCCTTAATCTCAGAGCTATTTCCCTTTATCAAATCGAAATTATATTTTCCCAAAAGGTCTTTGGCATAGGTCAGACGAAGGGTGGAAGCTCCGACTCCCACCGCATCTAGTGCTAGGGGAATGTTTTTCTTACTAGCACATTGACTAGCCTTTCTCATAGCGACCATTCTCTCACTTGTTATATTACCCAAATTAAGACTTAAGGCCTTGGACATATTTACAATTTCTGAAACTTCATCAGGATGGGCTGCACAGATCGCCTTAGCACCAGTTGCAAGAATCCCATTTGCCACCATGGTTATGGCTATGGGATTGGTTATGGCATGGATTAGGGGTGAAGTCTCTCTTACTTTCTTCCTATTTAGCAAAATCTGATTTAGATTTTTCATAGACATTGACTCCTAATTTCTTTTGGATTGGATAGAGAGCCTTGGCTCTTTGTAGAGTTTTTAGGAAGATAAAGGCTACCGTTCCTCCTATAAGTGTAGCTATCAAAAAGCTTGGAAGGTAGAAGTACCAGGTTATATCTCCCTTGCCCCAAAGAAGGGCCATGACTGGGTAGGAGGCTATTGATCCAATAATTCCTGTTCCTATAATCTCCCCAATTACACAGGCAAGGATTGAGCCCTTGCTCTTTCTGTAAAGAAAGCCTGACAAGAAGGCACCAAAGACTTGTCCTGTTATAGCAAGAGGAGGGATTCCCATAAGACTCATGCGGATAGCAGCTGTAATAATTCCGTTTAGCAAGCTATACCAAGGTCCTAGAAAGACTGAGCAAACTATATTCACAAAGTGAGCTGTAGGAGCAAAGCCCTCAAACCTTAGGATAGGAGAGATAACAACTCCGATTGCTACAAACATGGACATAGTTACTAGTATTAGAATTTTTCTTTTATTTTCCATACTTCTCCTATAAATTTATATAATCGGTAAAGACTGGTGTCATGCCGATTTTCTTGAGGTCCTCAAAGGCTTGTTCGGTAGAACGGCTATCGTCAATTTCAAACTGCTCATCTCCCTCATCAGCACTTTTCTTTGACCTGTGTCCTATAGAAGTATCTACTGATGCAGAGATTTTAGTCGCAGCATATTTCACAGCCAAGTCCCTAAAGTCCTTTGACTCACGTGTTGAAAGGGTAATAGAAGCAAAAGGCAGAAATATTCTAATTGCAAGCATGATTTGGAAGAACTTCTTATCATCTACGATATTAAAGTCTAGAGTATCATCCGCCCCGTGGGTTGGCCTAATCCTTGGAAGAGAGATTGCAATTTCTGCCTGAGGATATTTTCTTTGAACTTCCTTGGCATGGATGGCAAGCTTAAAGGCATCTTCTATAGGATCAGAAAGTCCAAAGAGAGCCCCAAAGCCCACTCCCCTAAAGCCTGCCATAAGGGCGCGCTCTTGGGTGTCGATTCTATAGTTAAAGCTTCTCTTATGCCCTGCGGGATGATAGTAGTCGAAGGCTTCTTTGTTGTAGGATTCCTGAAATACAGTAACAAAATCTGCTCCTGCCTCCCTTAATTTCTCATAGGAAGAAACATTGGCAGGGTAGACCTCGATTCCTACAACCTTAAAATATTTGCTGGCAATCCTACAAGCATCTGCTATATAATCCACCGAAGAAAATCTCTCGCTTTCTCCAGTTAGGATTAGGACATCTTCGATTCCAGTATCTGCCAAGGCTTTCATCTCTTCTTCAATTTCTTCTAGGTTAAGTTTTGCTCTTTTGATATCACTTTTTGACCTAAAGCCACAATACCTGCAAGAATTTTCACAGTAATTAGCTATATAGATTGGAGAAAATAGGCATACATTGTTGCCAAAATACCTAATCCTAGAATCTCGGGCAAGTTCTGCCATCTCTTCTAAGTGATCTTCAGCCCTTTCGCTTATGAGATTGTAGAAGTCTCTTTCTGTGAGATTGGTCTTGTTGAGACTCGCAAGGACATCAGCCTCACTTACTTCAGTATCTCTTACCCTCTCGTAAGCTTCTTCGATTCTTTCTTTAATATCTGAGTCGATTATATCCATTTCTGGGAAATAATCATTTACGCTTTTAATATTCATATCAGTCGAAAAAGTCCCTTAGTGGTGATGATGGATCAGCGCCCTTATCTAAAACTCTACCTGGTCTTGCAAGGTAGGCATATCTTCCTGCTTCGATTCCAAGTTTGAAGGCCTTTGCCATCATAGTTATATCAGATGCACTAGCAATTCCAGTGTTTGCCATAATAGCAGCAGCTCCCATCTCCATCGCCTCTGCAGCATGACTTGGAACTCCGATTCCTGCATCGACAATTACAGGAAGATCGATCTCATCTATTATGATTTTAATAAAGTCCTTGGTAGCAAGACCCCTATTTGATCCGATTGGGCTTGCAAGAGGCATGATTGAGGCAGCTCCCGCATCTCTTAAGTCCCTAGCAAAGTTTAGGTCTGGATACATATAAGGAAGAACCACGAAGCCTTCCTTGGCTAGGACTTCAGTAGCCTTTAGGGTTTCGGCATTGTCTGGCAAAAGATACTTGGTATCTCTCATGATTTCGATTTTTACGAAATTACCACAGCCCATTTCTCTAGCAAGTCTTGCTATCCTAATCGCCTCATCCGCATTTCTTGCACCAGATGTGTTAGGAATAATCGTAACTTCCTTAGGTATATAGTTTAAAATATTAGCAACATCTTTGGTATTAGCTCGTCTTAGAGCAACAGTAATCATCTGGGCTCCTGCAGATTTTACCGCAGCATCGATTAATTCTGGTGAGTATTTGCCAGAGCCTAAGATAAATCTTGACTCAAATTTCTTGTCTCCCAAAACTAAGTAATCTTTATTTTCCATTTGCTTCTCCTGTAATAATCTTAATCGCATACAAGGCCTCAAGACTTGCTATCACTCCTACATAAGGAAGATATAGCCCCAGCTCGGGACTTGTCCTAAAGTCTCCTATCATAGTTACATTGTTAATTTTCTTTATTCTTATATCATCTAGGTCCCCAAGACCAGATAGACCTGATCCTATTATTAGCTTCTTGTCCTTCTTTCCTAGAAAAAAGTCAAAGACAAGGCTCTTCATCTCCTTCTTATCGAAGGCCTCTATGAAAATATCGGTCTTCTTACTTATTTCTTCTAGATTTTCCTTATTTATCTTAATCTCTCTTGGGTAGACTTTGGCATAGGGAATTGTCTCTTCGATTTTTTTCTTAGTCTCTCTAACCTTAGACTTGCCAAGATCTGCCATATCGTAGTTTTGTCTATTGAGATTGGAGTATTCCACCTTGTCATAATCATAAATATAGATATGACCAATCCCGCATCTTGCAAGAGACATGGCTATATTTGACCCAAGACCACCACAACCAAGGATAGAAACAGAAGAATTTTCTAAAATTTTATTTATATAAGGATCTTGTCTTCTTAGAATTTCTTCTCTTAAGTCCATATCAACCCCCTCCTACAAAGGAAAAAACTTCTACCTTTGATCCATCTTCAACTATGAAATCTTCAAAATCTACTTTCCTTACAAGCTTACAATCTACCTCGCAAGCAAGAAAGTCTGGGTCGTAATTGTTTCTCAGAAGAAAGTCCCTAAGATTTTCTCCATCGATGTAAGAAACTTCCTTATCATTTAACTTAATCACAAAATCACCTCCTCAAAAAAAGGCACAGAAAGGACAACCATACCCGAGGTGGTATGCCCCTTTGTGCCAATTACATCACTTTGCTATTAATCTTAAAGTCTATTTTGAGTATAAAAATAGACCCCTTCTAGGGGTCTTTAAACTTTTGCTTTATTATAACTTAGCTTTCTTACGCAGGTTTTAACCTAACAAGTTTAAAGGGTTAACGGATAATTCCATCTCTCAGCTATTGCACCCCTAGCTATTTACATTATAAGATAATTCTTTTTATTTTTCAAATTTTTCTACTATCTTTATATTTTTTATACTTAAGATAGGCATTTGCACTCATTAGTAAAGCTGCTATCAAAACTATATAAAAGTAAGGTTTTTCCTTAATATATTGATAGATTGTAAGAATATACAAGAGGATAGCAGATACTAAACTCGTTACAAATTCCATCAATTCAAATTTTTTCAAATTCATCTTAGATAGTTTGGTCGAGTGTCTTCCATGATAGGAGGGCACACTTTACTCTTTGTGGCATGTTTTGGATGTTCTTGAAGGCTACTGCATCTTCTAAAAGCTCTAATTCTTCGTCTGTAACATCTTCTCTTTTGATCATCCTTATGTAGATATCCGCAAGCTTTTTGGCTTCTTCCCTAGTCTTTCCAACTATAATATCACACATAACGCTAGTTGCAGCTTGGCTTATGGCACAACCATCTCCCGTGAAGGCTGCCTCTTTTATAATATCTCCATCCATCTTTAATTGGAGGACGATCTCGTCCCCGCAGGATGGATTGTGGCCTGGCTCTGTGATGTCTGCATCTTCTAAGTCGTGTTTGTTGGCTTGATTTCTTGAATGATCTAATATTATTTGACTATAAATTTCTTCCATATTCATTATAGGCCCATCACCTTTCTTACATTCTTTAACTCACGAGCAAAAATCTCTGCTTCTTCCTTGGTATTGTATATAGAAAATGATGCTCTGGCTGTTGCAGATATGCCCAAATATCCGTGAAGTGGCATAGCACAATGGTGGCCGCTTCTTACAGCTATTCCCTTGCTATCAAGGATTGTAGCTATATCGTGTGGGTGGATGTCTGTAAAGGTAAATGATATTACAGATCCTGCCTTGCCATTTGTCGGATAGAAGATTTTGATATTTGGGATGTCCTTTATCAAATCATAGGCATAGGAAGTTAATTCATGCTCATAGGCAAATATCTCATCCATGCCAATTTTTTCTACATACTCAATCGCAGCTTTTAATCCAAGAACTCCTCCTACATTTGGAGTTCCAGCTTCAAATTTGATAGGTGGCTCTTGGAAAGTGGGTTCTTGTTCATAGACATATTCTATCATATCTCCGCCGTAGTTGAAAGGCTCAAGCTTATCTAAAAGCTCATATTTTCCGTAAAGGACCCCAATTCCCATAGGTGAGAACATCTTGTGTCCTGAAAATGCTAAGAAGTCACAATCTATATCTTCGACGTCTGTCTTTACGTGAGGGATAAGTTGGGCTCCGTCTACTATTGATATAGCTCCTACTTCGTGGGCCCATTTAGTAATAAGCTTTGAATCGATAAGCTCTCCTGTAACATTGCTTGCTCCAGTTACAGAAACTATCTTAGTCTTCTCGTTGATCTTGCTTTTCAAATCATCATAATCTAAGCCGTAGTCATCATTTAGGTAGGCATAGACTAGCTTTGCCCCAGTCTTTTTTGCTACCATTTGCCATGGGACTAGATTTGCATGATGGTCTAGGATTGTAATTAGAATCTCATCATCTTTTTTGAGATTGTTTAGCCCATAAGAGTAGGCCAAGAGGTTTAGGGCCTCTGTAGTTGATCTTGTAAATACAATCTCCGAAGATTTTCTAGCTCCTATGAAGTCTTTGACAACTTCCCTTGTTTCTTCGTAAGCTTCTGTCGCCTTCCAGCTTAGAAAGTGGGCTCCCCTGTGAGGGTTGGCGTTAGAATATCTGTAGTATTCGTCAACTGCATCAATCACATAGGCTGGCTTCTGACTTGTCGCTCCTGTATCTAAGTAAATAACTTCCTTTCCCACCTTTTCGCTATCAAGGTAGGGAAAGTCAGCTCTAATTTTTTCTACATCAATCATAGGTCGTATCCTAGGTTCATTTGATGAACTTTCGCTCTGATCTTATCTCTCAAAGCTTCATCTTCTATATTATCAATAGCTGGAGCGAAGTTTGCTTCAAGCATCATAGCTTCGGCTTGTTTCTTGCTAAAACCACGGCTCATGATGTAAAATAGCATTTCCTTATTTAGTCTACCTACGCTTGCTGCGTGGTTTCCAGCAACTTCCCTTTCCTCGTTTAGAAGGATTGGGGCAGACTTATTGATTACATCATCTGAAAGCATCATAGAATAGTCGCCGATTTTACCATCCGCCTTGTGGCAGCCTCTTCTTAGGTCAACTACTCCCTTGAAATTCTTCTCAGCCCTATCCTTTAGGGCACCGTTGAACATACATTCTGAGTCAGTATCAGTTCCGAAGTGCTCGTTAGTAGCTAAAAGATCTAGGAAATCATCTCCTTCTTTGAAGTATACTCCCTTTTGAATGACCTTAGCCCTATCTCCCTTAAGGATATTGTCGATATTTACAAGACTCTTACCAGCTCCAACTTCTATATAAGTGATATCTAATATAGCGTCTTCGGCAAGGTAAGTTCCAATAGAATTTAAGTTTGTAGCATCCTTTCCAAGATTTGTAACTACGACAATCTTAACATAGGAATTCTTATCAAGTTTGGCCCTAATTCTTGAGTTAAGGAAAATCTTTTCTGAACCATCATCAAAGATATTTATCAGAAATGATGATTTACTACCTTCATTAGCTTTTATATCGATGTTTGACACTAGGATATTGTCGTCTTTATTTAGGTCAAATTCGATATATTCTGTTTCTCTTTCTCCTTTAACATCAAAGTCATAGGATTTATTTCTAAAATCTTTATTCTCTTTTTCGATTTTTTCAGAAATTCCGACCTTGTGGCCCTCGAAGGCTTCTTCTACTTCGCTTATTGCCGATTCGTCACAAGCTTTAGAGATTTCTTCTATATTTTCTATCTTAATTTTTTCTTCTTTTAAATAATTTAGTCCGAGACTTGCCCAAGTTGGCATTCTCATTTCGTTAATTCTTGCCATCAGCCGTTTGCTCCTTCCAATTCCATATCGATAAGACGATTCATCTCGACAGCATATTCTAGTGGAAGCTCTCTAGAAATTGGTTCAGCAAAACCTCTTACAATCATTGATTTAGCTTCTTCTTCAGAAATTCCCCTACTCATTAGATAAAAGATTTGTCCTTGATCGATTGATCCGATTTTGGCTTCGTGGCCGCAATCTACATCGTCATTTCTAATATCTAGTACTGGTATTGTATCTGATTGAGACTCTTCTGAAATCATTAGGTTCTCACAGTCTACTGTTGATCTAGAACCTGCTGAGTTTTTCTTCATTTGAACGAGAGATCTTGTCATGCTCTTACCAGAACCTGCTGTGATTGATTTTGTAAGGGCTGTTGAGTAAGTGTTTGGAGCAAGGTGGATCATAGAGCAACCATTGTCTATATATTGACCGTTAGATGCAAAAGTAATTCCAGTATATTCTGCACTAGCTCCTTCTCCAGCAAGAACGCTTGTTGGATAAAGCATAGAAACCTTAGATCCGAAAGAACCTGATACCCAAATCACCTTGCCTCCTTCTTGGACGATGGCTCTTTTGGTGTTTAGGTTATACATGTTCCTTGACCAGTTTTCGATAGTTGAAAATCTAACTTCGGCGTTTTTGCCGACAAAGATTTCTACAGAACCTGCGTGAAGGTTAACTACATTATATCTTGGAGCAGAACAGCCCTCGATAAAGTGAACCTTGGCATTATCTTCTGCTATAATCATTGTATGCTCGAATTGACCTGCTCCAGGAGCGTTTAGCCTGTAGTAGGATTGGAGAGGAATATCTACCTCAACTCCTTCTGGAACATAGATTAGTGAACCTCCGCTCCATACAGCTCCGTGAAGGGCTGCGTATTTGTGTAGAGTTGGAGGAATGGCCTTTTGGAAGTAGGCCTTTACTATATCCTCATGTTCCCTAAGGGCTGATGAGAAGTCCATAAAGATTACCCCTTGATCAGATAGGTGCTTTTGGATTGAGTGATAAACTTCCTCACTATCGTATTGGGCACCGACACCTGCAAGAGACTCTTGCTCAGCTTGAGGGATTCCAAGTCTATCAAAGGTATCTCTGATCTCTTCTGGGAGGGCTTCCCAGTTAGATTTCTTATCAGATTTTGGCTTAACATAGGTTGTAATGTCATCCATATTTAGCTCAGAAAGGTCTGGTCCCCAAGAAGGGTTGTCGATCTTTTCAAAAAGAGCAAGAGATTTTAGTCTCCTTCTTCTCATCCAGTCTGGCTCATTTTTCTTCTTAGAAATCTCATTTACTATATCAGCATTTATACCCTTGTCGGTTATATCTGCATATTCAAATTCATTAAAGAAGTCGTAGTATCCTCTATCGAGCTCCTTTAATTGATCTTCAATATTAATTTCTTTCATCTTACACCCACTCGTATCCTTCTTTTTCAATCTTATCCATTAGGCTATCGTCGCCTGTTTCTTGGATCTTGCCGTCTTTTAGGATGTGTACATAGTCAGCCTTGATATTTGAAAGTAACTCTCTGTGGTGAGTTATGATAACTACTGCATTATCTTCGCTTAAGAAGTCCTTGATTCCTTCGCTTACAATTCTTACAGCATCCACGTCAAGACCTGAATCTGTCTCATCTAGGAGGGCAAGTTTTGGATTAAGCATCTTCATTTGAAGAATCTCTGATTTCTTTCTTTCACCACCAGAAAACCCAACATTTACATATCTTGTAGCATAATCATCAGAAAGCTTTAAGTCTTTCATCTCTTTTGATAATTCCTTATTGAAGGCAAGGATTGAAGGCTTCTTTCCTTCTCTTTGCTCTTTGGAAATTCTTAGAAAATCATTAAGCTTAACTCCTGGAATCTCATCAGGATGTTGGAAGCTCATGAAAATCCCGCGTCTAGCTCTCTTATCTACAGATTCTTCTGTGATATCTTCTCCCTCAAAGAATATCTTTCCTCCAGTTACTTCATAGACAGGGTTAGCCATAATTGTATTCATTAGGGTTGATTTACCGGAACCATTTGATCCCATTACAACGTGAACTTCGCCCTTGTTTATCTCTAAATCTATACCATCTAAAATCTTCTTATCTCCAACTGATACGTGAAGATCTTCTATCTTTAATAATTTAGTCATCTGCACCTCTTTTTATTTTTTAAAAATCTATTTAAAGTATACTCTTTTACTAGGGATTATACAACATCCCTTTAATCAATTTACCCTAAAAAAAGGTAAAAATAAACATCTGCTAAGAATCTTTGCAGGCTTAGATAATATTTTAAATCTCAAAGGGAAATAATCCTTGTAAAAGATAAATTTAAGCACAAAAAAACGAGCTAAGCTAATAGTTCGTTTTATGTAAAAGTATTATTATTTAATAATCTGTAAGCTTATTCTCTACTAAGTCAATGAGCGCACTTACAGCTTCGTTTTCTGATTCGCCGTCTGCTCTAATAATTATCTCATCGCCTTTAGAAGCACTCATGCTAAGAACTGACATGATAGACTTTGCATTGTAACTTCTACCAGCTTTCTCTACTGTGATGTCACATGGGAACTTAACGGCTTGTCTGATAAAAATAGATGCTGGTCTAGCATGTAAACCTATTTCATTAGAAAGTGTTACTTTTTGTTCGTACATAGGTACCTCCTTTTCTTTAATAATCTACTTATATGTTACTAGATAATTATTAAAAATGCAAACGTTTTTTATACATTAAGTTAAATCGTCTAGATTTGAACGAAGAATAGGCATATTTTACATAATTATTTAAAAAGTTCTCAAATTTATTAAGTTTGAGGAAGAGTGGCCGACATATGTCTCAGCCACTTATTTTATTCTTCTCTTTCAGAAAATTCTTTTAGTTTGCCCAAGGCTTGATTTTCAATCTGTCTAATTCTCTCTCTAGATAAGTCGTAGATTTTACCTATTTCTTCAAGTGTCTTAGGTTTTTCGTTATCTAGTCCGTATCTAAAGATTATGATTTGTTTCTCCCTATCTGTTAGTTGGTCTAAGGCCTTAAGGAGGAAGTTTTCCATATCTTTTTCTAGTATTAGCATATCGACTGGAGTTGATTCATCTCCTACCATATCCATCAGCTCATCACCTGTCGAATCCTCACTGTCTAGGTTGATGTTAAGAGATGTGGAGTTTACTTGGTTTCTGTTGATTAAAAAAAGGTCGTCTGCTTGCTTCTTATCGATTCCTTCCTTTTCCAAGATCCTGTAAAGTTCCTCATCGCTTGCTTCTGGATTTGCCTTAAGAATCTGCTTAAGCTTGTTAAGCTTTAGGTATTTTCCGGCAGGTATTCTTATAGTGTGACCTTCCTTGTTGATGGCCTTTCTTATGGCCTTATCAATCCACTTGTAGGCATAAGTTGTAAACTTATAGCCTAGGGATAGGTCAAACTTTTCTGCCGCACGAATCATACCTAGCATACCTGATTGGACTAGGTCCTCAAGATCTAAGTCGTTTCCGTGAGATCTAAAGAAGTATGAGGCCCTGCTCCTAACAAGTCCTTGGTTTTTTTCCACAAGGGCTGCTAGGGCATTTTGATTTCCTATTTGGAATTGTTCTACTATTTGCTCATTAGTAAGATCTGATAGCTCTATCATATCACGACGGCTTATAGGCATGATGGAAGTTTTTGACACGTTTTTATTTCTTCCTTCGAAATCATCATCGTCTTCGTCATCATCCACTTCGTCTGATATAATATCCATTATCTCGTCTTTTTCTTCTTCTGTTAAACCTTCAAGAATTGAGATAATCTCCTCTTCGGTCAAGTCCTCTGAGTTGAGATACTCTTGTAATTTCTCTAGGGTTTTTTTGTCTTTTAAATTTATTTTATCCATTTTATCACCCATTTGAATTTATTTACCTAAATTAATTTTCCAAATCTTCCTTAATTTTATCAATCACATCAGAAAGCTCGTCTGATATAGGGAAAGTTTTGAAGTTTTGGTTGAAGTCTTCTTTCCTTTTTCTTTTAATTTTTCCTCTCATAGTCACAAGGTCTTGTCTTAACTCAAGAGCCGTAACCCTGCTTGCTCCCTTGCTTGTTACCTGAGTTTGGATAGCTCCATCATCAGTTACTACCTTGATATTATGGTGCCTATTAGCTCTCGCAAGCTCTCTTTCTATGTAGGTATCAGCAGTCTGAAACCTTTTGGTAAAGACAATCTTCATCCCATATTTTTCTATGACAGTTTCTTTTACCCTATCAAGATTGTAGGCATCAAAGACTATTACAAGCTCTTCTCCCGATAGGGACTTATATTCTGCCATTTCTTCTATGAGTTTATCCCTTGCATCCGCTAGGTCAATACTACTGATTTCTTTTAGTTCACTCCATTTATTAATGACATTGTAGCCATCGATAAAGGTGATGTTTTTCTTAGTTAAAGCCATTTTGTCTTAATAGCTCATACATAGAAATCGCCGCTGCAACAGAGGCATTTAAGCTATTAACTCTCCCAAGCATTGGTATATTAATAAGCATATCACAATTCTCCCTCACAAGTCTAGAGATTCCTTCGCCCTCATTGCCTACAACGAGAGCTACCTTACCCCTTAGGTCTGCATGACTTATATCAGAGTGAGCTTCTCCAGCAAGGCCATAGATCCAAAAGCCCTGATCCTTAAGGTCTTTTATAGTCCTTGTTAGATTAGTCACCCTTACTACCTTGATGTTATTAATAGCTCCGGCACTAGTCTTATACACTGTAGAAGTTACAGAAGCAGATCTTCTTTCTGGAATTATAACTGCGTCAAAGCCAAAGCTTTCCGCACTCCTTATAATTGCTCCTAGGTTGTGAGGGTCTTCGATTTTATCTAGGATTATAAGTCTTGAAGAATCCGATAAGTCTTCTAGGCTAGCATACTTAAAAGATTCGACCTCAAGCATAACACCTTGGTGATTCATATCTATCTTATCAAAAAATCTCTTATCTACAAAGGATATTTCTATATTTTTTTGATTTAGCTTATCAATTATCTTATCAATGAGCTTGGAATTTTGCTTTAAGATATAGGCCTTGTAGACTTTGATGTCGGTATCTAGGGTATCGAGGACCGGCTTTCTTCCGTATATCTCATCCATCAGCTAATCTCCCACTTGACACCTTCTCTGGTATCCTTGATAGTAATGCCCATAGCAGAAAGCTCATCTCTTATGGCATCTGCTGCGGCAAAGTCTTTAGCCTTTTTGGCTTCAGTTCTTTTTGCTACTAGCTCTTCGATTTTAGCTACGTCCACATCAGCTTCCTTCTTCTTGGCAAGAAGGCCTAAACTTTCGAAAAGCTCCTTATAAAGTTTGTAAGTTTTATCTACAATATCTTTACTTGATGATGAATCGAGTTTTGTATTTACAAACTTCGCCATATCGAATAAAACTGTGATAGCATCCGCTGTGTTTAGGTCATCATCCATGACTTCTATAAACTTATCCTTAAAAGCCTTAAGATCATTTTCTAGCTTCTTCTCTTCTTCTGACAGGTCCTTGTCCTCTGCCTTATCCAATAGGTCTTCTAGTCTAAAGTAAGCATTGGTTAGTCTTTGAAGGGAGGCTTTGGCTTGCTCAATTATTTCTCTTGTGAAGTTGATAGGCTGTCTATAATTTGTTGTAAGTAGCCAAAATCTAATGATGGATAGGTCATATTCCTTCTTGATGTCATGAAGGGTAAAGAAGTTTCCCAAAGACTTGCTCATCTTTGTTCCGTCAACTTGGATCATCCCATTGTGCATCCAGTAATTGGCAAAAGTCTTTTCATTGAGGCCTTCTGATTGGGCGATTTCGTTTTCGTGATGAGGAAACTCCAAGTCTTCTCCACCAGCGTGGATGTCTATGGTCTCTCCTAGGATTTTCTTACTCATGGTAGAGCATTCTATATGCCAGCCAGGTCTTCCCTCTCCCCATGGAGACTTCCAGCTTATTTCGCCTTCCTTTTTGGTCTTCTTCCACAAGGCAAAGTCTACTGGAGATTTTTTCTTTGATCCATCAGCGGTATCTAGCCTATTACTTGCTCCGTGGATTAGATCTTCTATATTTTTTCCTGAAAGCTTACCATAATCGTCTGCCTTTGATACGTCGAAGTAGACATCTCCTTCTGACTCATAGGCCATACCCTTATCGATTAGGCCTTTGACGAAGGCTATGATATCATCCATAACCTCGGTTGCCCTAGGGTGGATGGTATCTTCTTCGTCTATATTTAAGTCTTTGGCATCTTCCATGTAGGCAGCTATATATTTGTCTGTAACTTCCTTGGTAGTGATTCCTTCGGCGATAGATTTGTTGATTATCTTATCATCTACATCTGTGAAGTTTACCACGTATTTTACATCGTAGCCCTTAAACTGCATGTAGCGTCTAAAGGTATCAAATACAACTAGTGGCCTAGCATTTCCAATGTGCATATAATCATAAACAGTTGGCCCACAGACATACATCCTTATTTTGTTTTCTTCTATCGGGATAAATTCTTCTTTTTGTCTTGTAAGCGTGTTATGAATTTTCATTAAAAGTTTTCCTTTACGTAATTTAATCTTTCTTTGATTTTTTCCTTGCCCATGATTACGAAGGCGTTAGAAAGTTCTGGTCCGTGAACTGAGCCTGTTATGGCAGCTCTTACTGGGAACCATAGGTTCTTGCCCTTGATTCCTGTTTCTTTTTGGATTTTCTTCATTATAGTTGAAGCGAATTCTTCATCGATTTCTTCGATTTCTTCAAGGTGATTTAGGAAGGAGTCGATTAGTTTTTTAGCATCGTCTGTCTTAATTGCCTCAACCGCTTCTTCATCCCAAGTCATATCCTTGTCAGCTAGGAAATAGTTCTTTGATAGTTCTGGTGCATCTGAGAACTTATCTATTGCTGATTGCCAGGTTGCTGCTAGTAATTTCAACTTATCTTCTGGGTAAGATTCATCTATTAGGCCAGATTTTATCATGAATGGTTTGATTTTTTCTGTAAGCTCATCTACTGAAAGGTCTCTTACATAGTGGCCGTTAACCCAGTCGAGTTTTCTCTTATCAAAAACTGCTCCAGTCTTGTTTACTCTATCAAAGTCGAATTGCTCAGCTAGTTGTTTCATGGTAAATATTTCTTCTTCGCTATCTGGTGACCAGCCGAGTAGGGCTAGGAAGTTGATAAGTCCTTCTGGCATGTATCCTTCTTCGATGAAGTCTTCTACCATACCATCTCCGTTTCTCTTTGAATATTTCTTGTGGTCTTTATTAAGAACGGTTGGTAGATGGATGTATTCTGGTGCCTTCCAGCCAAAGGCTTCATATAGGTAAACGTGTTTTGGAGTTGAAGAGACCCACTCATCTCCACGAACTACATGGGTAATTCCCATCAAGTGATCATCTACTACTACCGCAAAGTGATAGGTTGGGAAACCATCTCTTTTAATAAGGACTTGGTCATCTTGATCGTCTGTATTGAAGGTGATCTTTCCCTTTATCTTATCGTTAAAAGTAATGTCTCTGTTTACTGGAAGTTTTAGTCTAACTGTGTGAGGCTCCCCTGCTGCAACTCTCTTTTTAGCTTCTTCTAGAGGAATTGACCTGCAGAGTCCGTCATATTTTGGTGTAAGTCCGTCAGCTCTTTGTTGATCACGTACCTTATCGATTCTTTCTTGTGAGCAGAAGCAATAGTAAGCCTTGCCTTCTTCTATGAGTTGGTCGATATATTTATCGTAGATTCCTTCTTCAACTCTTTCAGATTGGATGTATGGACCGCAGTCACCCTTTTGGGTAACCTTGCCATTTTCATCTAGCATTACTCCCTCGTCGATTTCGATACCAGACCACTTCAATGCCTTTAGAAGATTTTCCAAGGCTCCTTCTACAAATCTAGTCCTGTCTGTATCTTCAATTCTTAAAAGCATATCTCCGCCAGTATGTCTTGCGTATAGGTAGTTGAACAAGGCAGTTCTAAGACCTCCTATATGCAAGTATCCTGTTGGTGATGGTGCAAATCTTACACGTACGTTTTCCATTTAATTCTCCTTCATTTTAATTAATTACAAAATATATATTCTTTTACTATTATATAATAAATCTTGAAAATTTTTAAGTAAAAAATAATAAAATAGATAAGGAAGGGAGTGAAAATCCACCCCCTTCGAACTAATATATTTTATTATATCAAGATATACTATATAAAGCAAGATTGTCAAGCAAATTCACTTAAATTTATAAGAAATTCCTTTAGCTATAAATTATCCCCTCAGTTTAAAGTTCTCGTCATAGAAAAGAGCCACCGTAGGTATTACTAATCCTCCAACAATATTTCCCAAAAGTACAACTATAAATACACTTATGACTCTAGGATTTATCTTTCCTACTAGGAAAAAGTAAAAACTATCTGCTATTGAATGTTCAAATCCTGATAGAACAAAAGTCATAATAGATATAAATATGGCTAGATATTTCCCAACTTGGAAGGAATTGTACTTAAATTGGTGAGTAGCGTTTGTGACAAACATATTACAAAAAATCGCTAGGATAAATAAGCTTAATAAGTTATCAGATGTTTTTACTGCAACTGACCTTTCTGCAAGATGGATTAGATTCTCGCCATACCTTGTTAGGCTAATCATTTTGGCTACTGTAAAGGTCCCCAAGAGATTTCCTAAAAGCACTTTCATTAACTTTAATCTGTAGGGTCTTCTTTCCTTATAAAAGTAATATCCTACCATGCCAGTAAAGAGATAATATTCCAGGCTTAAAATAATAAAAAGCGCTCCAGCAAAGAGGAAGGAGCCTAAGGCCTTTGAAGGAACACTAAGTTTTACTACTGCCCCAAAACCTACTATAACTCCTGCCATTACTCCATAAACAAAATCTTTATATTTCATCTATTTATACATATCTAGCTTTGTCAAAAGCTCGTCGATTTGATCGATTATTGAACCTATAAATTCTATAGCTTCTTCAAGAGGCTTTGTAGTAGTCATATCTACCCCAGCTTCCTTGGCAAGGTCGATTGGTCCCTTTGATCCACCCATCTTCAAGACTTCAATCCATCTTTTCCTGTCCTCGTCTGTACCATTTACAATCTTATCTGAAATTATTGTTCCTATAGTAAGACCTGCTGAGTAGGTGTAAGGGTAAAGTCCCATATAATAGTGAGGTTGTCTCATCCAAGTTAGCTCACTTCCCTCGTCAAGTTTTACAGAATCTCCCCAGAATTTCTCTAGATTTTCTTTAAAGATTCTATTAAAGTCAGAAGATGAAAGGCTCTCTCCTTTTTCTAATGCACGATAAACATCTCTTTGGAAACTTGCTTCAAGGAAGTGGGTTACGAAATTATGATAATAAGTCTTTCCAATCATTGTAGAAAGCACCCATAACTTCTCCCTATCATCTTTTGCCTTGTTTAAGAGATATCTTTCCATAGTTATCTCGTTGGCTGTTGATGGAGATTCTACAAAATACATGCTCATACCTGAAAGAAGAGCTTCTTGATTATCATTTGAGTAAATACCTTGGCAAGCATGGCCTAACTCGTGGGCTAGGGTCATAACCTGGCTCATAGAATTGTTGTAGGTTGTCATTATAAATGGATGGGATTTGTAAGGACTTGCACAGAAGGCTCCTGTTCTCTTGCCTGTGTTTTGGGCATAGTCAATCCACCTATCAGAAAAAGCCTTATCAAGATATGACACATATTCCTCTCCTAGAGGAGAAAGTCCGTCTAGGATGTATTCACGAGCCTTATCTATATCAACTTCAAGCTCATAATCTGGGTCTATTGCAAGCTTTAGGTCTGCGTAGGTCATCTCATCTAGACCGTAGTGTTTCTTGATGATTTCTGCGTACTTTCTCATATGAGGAGCAAGTTTTTCCATGATTGTGTCCAGTTGGTTTTCGTAAATATCAAAATCAACGTCTTGACGAGCCAAGAGATAATGGAAAACTGATTCATAGCCACGAATGTCAGATAATCTCTTCTCATTTGTCACTTGAGTATTGTAAACTGAGGCATCTGCGTTTTCGTATTTTCTAAGCACATCATGATATCTCTTGAAGGCTTCACGTCTTAGGTCGGTCCTTGGATCAGTTTCAAGAAACTCCTCGAATGTATTGTGGTTAAGGACAATCTCTTCTCCTTCATAATCGAAGTTTTCAAAGTCCATATCTCCGTAACGCATATCGTTGTAGTTAGTGTAAGGGGCATCAAAAGTTGGCTCGAGACTTGCAAGGACAGCTTCTGTCTCATCTGATAACATGTGGGCTTGTTTGTCTTCTATTCTTTCTATAAAGTAGGCAAAATCCTTATTCTTTTCGATAACTTCCGCTAGGATTTTCTTATCAAGTCTAGAAAGAGCTGGCTCGTAGAAAGATAGGTCAGAAAAGACCTTAGAAAGCTCATTGCCAAGTCTTGCATATCTTTTGGCCATATGATCATCTGTAGTATCAACTTCCATAGAAATTCCCGCAAAGGTTCCTAGCTTATCTACTATGGCTATAATTTCTGAATACTCCATTAAGGATTTTGATACTTCTTCTACTGTTTCTATATTCTTAAATTCCTTAGAAAATTCTCCTGCCTTAGCCTTTAGCTCTTCTATTTCTTCGTAGAAGGCATCATCATCGGCATACATATCCTCGATCTTCCAAGTTTCTTTTACATCAACTTCACTTCTTTTTTTCATCTATATCTCCTTTTTACTTCACTATATTTATTCTACCCAAAATGATAGTATCTATCATCTACAATATTATTTAATTACAATAGAAGTATAATATGAAAAAAAGGAGGAGCAATGAATAAAAGAATAGAAAACTTCGCAAAGCTCGCCGTTGAATTCGGCGTAAATGTCAAAGAAGGAGAAGATGTCCTAATCACATCTCCTGTCGAAAGCCCTGAACTTTGTAGGCTTATTGCAAAGGCTGCCTATGAAAAGGGAGCAAGAAATGTGGCAATCGACTGGAAAGATGACTCAATCACAAGACTTACTTATGAATACCAAGACCAAGAAACTCTAAACGAAGTTCCTGACTGGAAAATCTCAAAGCTTGATTATCAAATAGCTCAAAAGAAGTCAAACAGGATTTCAATCTACGCAGAAGACCCAGATCTACTAAAGGGACTCGATAGTGAGAAAATCTCTGAAGCTATTAGGGAAAACAGCAAGAAGACCAAGGAATATGTCAAATACACCATGAACGACATCCTATCTTGGCTAGTAATTTCTGTCCCAACCAAAAAATGGGCCAAGAAGGTCTTCCCAGACCTTTCTGAAAAAGATGCCTACGACAAATTATGGGAGACAATCCTTGATGTATCAAGAGTGTCCGATTCCTGGGATGAGACAAAGGATAACTGGACAAATCACATCAACACCCTAGATGAGAAGGCCAAATTCCTAAACGACCATCAATTCGACAAGGTCCACTACAAATCAAGTAATGGAACAGATCTTTGGGTAAAACTTCCTAAAAACCATATCTGGATGTCCGCAGGATCAACAAATGAGAAAAACGACAGATTTATCCCAAATATGCCAACAGAAGAAGTCTTTACCTCACCTCAATACGATGGAGTAGATGGAAGGCTCGTCGCAAGCAAACCTCTAGTCTATAACGGAGTTGTAATTAATAATTTCGAGTTTGAATTTAAAGATGGAAAGGTAATATCTTTTTCTGCCAAAGAAGGAGAGGATACCCTAAGAAAGATGCTAGATAGTGACGAAGGAAGCAAGTACCTGGGAGAAATCGCCCTAGTCCCTTACGATTCCCCTATATCAAATTCAAACATCCTCTTCTACAACACCCTCTTTGACGAAAACGCCTCCTGCCACTTCGCCCTAGGCAAGGCCTACCCAACAACAGTCGAAGGAGGAAGCGAGCTAGATGATAGCAAGGTAAAAGAAATCGGCCTAAACGATTCCCTTATCCACGAAGACTTCATGGTAGGAACAGAAGACTTGGAAATTATAGGCTACAAGGACGAAAAAGAATTTAAAATATTTGAAAATGGCAACTGGGCCTTTTAACTAAAATATAAATATAATCTGCCTGTCGATTGTATCGATAGGCCTTTTTTTGTCCACTTATCGTAGGAAAGCAACCTTTTATCAGAAAACAAGTGAATCCTTAAAGCAGATAATCTATAATAGTCTTAGGAGGTAGCTATGAAGGTTGAAATAATCATAGATGAGTCAATAGAAGAAACTGAAGTCAAGATATATGCCAAGGAGTATTCTAAAGATGTCGAAAATATAAGAGATGTCCTAACTGAAAAATTGGTCGATAAGATAGTGGCGTTTCGATATAAGGAAGTTTTTATCCTATCCTTTGATGAGATAATAAGAATATATGCACAGGATAAAAGTGTATATATCAAAACGAAAGACAATACCTACACTACAAGGCTTACTATCTATGAATTTGAATCAAAGGCTGACAGAAGAAATTTTATCATAATCTCTAGATCTGAAATCGTAAACCTCGACTATGTAAAAAGACTTGATCTCTCTTTTACAGGAACAATTGCGGTTGAACTTGCTAACGGAGATGTCAGCTATGTTTCTAGGAGAAAACTTAAAGAATTTAAAAAGGCCTTGGGCCTTTAGGGGGAGAATATGAAAAATATCAAAAATTTACTAATACAATTTCTAGTAGGCGTTGGAATCGGAGGAATAATAGAAGCAATAGCATCCCTATATCTAGGTTTTGATTTTGTAGGATATCCCGAATTTTTAGCTAGAGTAAATCCAGGTACCGGAAGAATAATCCAAGTGTTAATCTATGGCGGCTTTGGCCTAATCCCAGAACTTAGTTCAATTATATTAAAGTTAAGAGAAGAATATAGCAGAAGAAAACAAATAATTCACTTCTTAATCCTAATTTCCTACTTTATAATTGCAGGAATCTATTTAAGATGGTTTGAAGCGTCCAAAATCCTAATATATCCAATAGGTGTTTTTGTAATAATCTATATAATAATAGGGATAATCTACTACTTTCATGACAAAAAAACTATTGATGCGGTAAATAAGAAACTATCCAAATAAAGACTAGCTCGGGCAACTGAGCTTGTTTTAAAATTGGAATAAAGTATCTTATCCTTATCTAAACTTACGAAAAATAATAAGCTCCTTTAATAGATAAAGTTTACAATCTATCTCAGGTAATTTAAATTAGAATTTTGCTGAAATGGAAGGATAATAAGATGAAAAATAATAAATTGAAAATCTTGATACTTATAATCCTGGGATTTTTAGCTGTATTTTCCATATCCAAGAAAAATACACATAAAAATAACTCTTATAAGATAAAGGGAATATACAAATCTCAGAGGGCCTTTGGTGATGATTATTTTGATATCTATGAAATTATAATTGATAACAAAAACATAATTAAGGGCAAGCCCATAGATTGCGATTATTACAAAAAATCAAAAGGCCTTAAGCAAATTATGAAAGCTAGTAAGGAAGAAATAGATAACTATGACGATATTCTTCATTCAATAGAGCTTCTTGAGAAAAACCCCGCTACTATATATAAATATCAGGAAGATGTCGACAAAAAAGGTCATAAAAGCCTCTTTATTATAAATTATGACTTAAATAAGGGCTATATACTTGATCTTCAGATTTGAAATTTTAAGCTAGGACTATTAAGTTTGTTTATTTTATAAGGCTTATCGGCCACATATAATATAAAAGACAAAAGTAACACGATCGGAAGATGAAAGGATAAATTATGAAGAAAAAGCACTATCTTGTATTAATAGGCCTAATAGTCATAGCTATTTTATTAAAGATAAGACCTAATAATAAAGGAGTTAGCCTTCCTAAGGCAGATGATGTGATAGGCTTTAGCCTGATCAATATCGTAGATGGTAGGGGTATTGAGAAATGGACGATTAGTGAAAAGGATGATATAGAAAGATTTCTACAAATATTAGAACATTCTAAAAAAACAAATAAAGAGAGCGTCTCAGATTTTCCTAATAAAAATAACTTTATCCTAGTAAGCTTTGGGATGTCAGATGGCGGCTATATAAGAAATTCTATCTATGAAGAAGACGAGAGTCTTTACTTTGAACAAGCCTATGTGGGAATTTATGAGCTTTCTTATAAGGATATTTCTTCCTTCCTAAAATCTTCCGTAAAAGAAGAGGATAAGGAAACTATTTCAAAAGACCTAGAAGATATCTTGAAGAATAATTTCTAGGATTTATAGATTTAAAATTCTAATAGAAATATTATATTCTTACATCTTAAGTTATAAGTTAAAAGGCTTCTCGTCTCGATTCGACAGGAGCCTTCTTTTTTTATTTATTTTGCTGCTATAATTCCTATGATAGAAGAAATAGCTAGAAAGATGGGTGCTAGTATTCCTACATCTGTGTAAAAGGCGAGGCCTGATAGAACTACTAGCATTATAAAGTTGGTAAGAACTATAGCCATATATCCCTTGTAACCTTTTTTGTAATAACGGGCTTTGGTCCTCTCGTCAGATTCTTCTATAAACTTCTTATTAAATCTAAAATCAAGAGTGTCAGCCTTCCTATTCGGTTCTACTTTCTTGATAAGCTCGTAGTTTTTTTGAAAAATCACTGAAATAAGAATTATATAGGCTACTAAGGCCCCTATCAAAATCACAGACTCTCCTAGATTAAGCCAAGACTTTTCCATAGCCATAGCCCACATAGAAGCAAGGCCAAAGATTAGAAAAGTACTTATCTCCCTAACCATGAGGCTATAGTTAGTGTATTTTGTTTGAATCGGATCTTCGCCTTGAAGACCTTTTTCGATTTCTACCTTAGATTTCTTATAAAGATCAAATGCTGTTAAAATACTCATTATTATTACTATAAGAGCTATCTTAAATACATTTTTTAATAAGAAGAACTTAATCATCTCTCCCAAATCACTTAGTGCAATATTTTCAAATATCCATCCAGAAAAAGCTCCAACTAGAAGTCCTCCTATAATTAACATTACAAATTTTTTCTTATTCATTAATCTCCTCCAAATTAAAAATATCCTCAACCTTTACTTCAAAGACTCTTGCAAGACTTAGGGCAACCACAATAGATGGATTGTAGTCTCCCCTTTCTATTAGGGAGATGGTCTGCCTTGAAACTCCAACCTTCTCGCCAAGCTCTGTCTGATTCATTCCTTTTTCCTTCCTCAAACTAGAAAGGTTATTAACTAGTTTCAATAAAGCCTCCTTTCTTTTGACAAGTATTATTGTCATTATTATATCTTTGACAAGTATATTTGTCAATAGATGGTATAAAAAAACCAGAGCAATAGCTCTGGCCCTTTACTTATTAACCCCTATAAGCTTCTTCATCTACATAAATATATACATTTGGATGAAGAGATAGGAAACTTGCTGGAAGATCTGTTGATATATTATCATCTTCTATAAGTCTTTTAACAGCCTCGTGTTTTTTCTTGCCATTTGCAAGGAGGATTATGGTCTTGGCATTAAATATATCTGCCATTCCCATTGATATAGCGTATCTTGGAACGTCAGCTTCGTTTTCAAAAAATCTAGAGTTTGCTTCGATTGTGGAATCTGTAAGCTTTACTATAGAAGTTCTCTTGCTTAGCTTATCCGCTGGTTCATTGAAGGCTATGTGGCCATTTTCTCCAATTCCTAAGATTTGTATATCTCTTTGGCCGAAGTCATCTAGGATTTTGTCGTATTCTTTAGCGTATTTTTCATCTACATCACTTGCTTTTGGAATGATATTTGCTCCCTCGTTAAAGTATACATGGTCAAAGAAATTCTTTCTCATGAAATAATTATAGGATTGTTCATTATCCGGATCAATTCCAATATACTCATCGAGGTTTACAGATTTGGCATATCTAAAGCTAATTTCACCCTCGTCATTTGCCTTTATTAGGTTTTCGTAAAGACCTATTGGTGAGGATCCTGTCGCAAGTCCCAGTTTTATTTGTGGTTTTTCCTTGATGTTGTTTATAACAAGGTCAGCCGCTTTTTTACTCATGTCATCATAATCTTTGCATACTATAACTTTCATTTTTTCTCCTTATCTATCTAATATCTTCTACTTTCTTCAATTATACATTTTATTAGTAAGGTTGCTATTTTAAACATAAAAAAACCAGGAGCTTGGCCCCTGGCTTATATATGTTATTAATAGTTGAAGCTTGCGATTTCGAACCATTCTTGTTTGTGTGCACATGCAGGACAAATCTTTGGTGCTACTTTTCCTTCATAAAGGAATCCGCAGTTACCACATTTCCAGATAACTTTTTCGTCTTTTTCGAATACTTTTCCGTTTTCTACATTGTCGTGTAGTTTTTGGTATCTATCTCTGTGAGCTCCTTCAGCTTTAGCAACATTTCTGAATGCTCTTGCGATTTCGTCGAATCCTTCTTCTTCTGCAACGTCTGCGAATGATGGATACATGTGTTCACATTCTTCGTTTTCTCCGTCGATTGCACCTTGTAGGTTTGTTAGTGTATCGTGGAATACTACTGGGAATGCTGTGTATTCTGGATTAAGTTCGATTGCGTCAAGTTTGAATTCTTCTTTTAGGAATTTGTAGAATCTTGCTGCGTGTTCTACTTCGTTTCTTGCTGTTTCTTCAAATATAGCAGATATTTGTTTGTAACCTTCTTTGTCAGCTACTTTAGCTGCATATCTATATCTCATTGTTGCTTGGCTTTCACCTGCAAATGATGTGATAAGGTTAGATGCTGTTTTTGTTCCTTTTAATGTCATATGTAATCTCCTTTTTGTTTTTCTCTTCAACTTCTATTCATATTATAATCTTTATTTTTCCACTTGTCAAGAATCATTCTAAAGTTTTTCTCATTCTAAATATGATATACATAATCATTATCAACTACATAATTAATCCTTATTTTTTCCCTTATTTAAGCCATCTTTTATAAATCTCATATTCATAACTACTTCTGAGGAAAACTTTATCTTTTTTATACTTACTATTTAGATATTTTTTTAGCAATGCATAATTATTTGCTAATGGAAAATAGCATTATCGGGTATAATACTCATAGAAAGACAGGAGGAGAATATGAAATTAGACTTTAATAATGTAAACTTAGAAAAGATTAATAGCTATGAAGAAAAAGCCATGACCGCCTTCGACACTCTTATGGGAAAAACTGGCGAGGGCAATGACTTCTTGGGCTGGATTGATAGACCAGTCGATTACGACAAGGAAGAGTTCGAAAGAATCAAGAAGGCTGCCGAAAGAATAAGAGAAAACTCTGATGTCTTGGTATCTATTGGTATCGGTGGATCTTACCTTGGAATCAAGGCAGTAGATGTCGCTTGTGATTCTTATTTCGGATCTGATAGAAAAGTTAAGCTAATCTATGCTGGAAATCAAATCTCAGGCCAATATTTAAATGAACTTCTAGCCTACTTAAAGGATAAGGATTACTCCTTAAACGTAATCTCAAAATCAGGTACAACAACAGAGCCTGCTATTGCTTTTAGATTCTTAAGAGAAGCAATCGAGGAAAAATACGGCAAGGAAGAAGCAAGAAAGAGAATATTTGCAACAACTGACAGCAAAAAGGGAGCCTTAAAGGAGCTTGCTGATACAGAAGGTTATGAGACATTTGTAGTTCCTGATGACATAGGCGGAAGATTTTCTGTAATATCTGCAGTAGGTCTTTTACCACTTGCTGCATGTGGCATCGATATAGATAAATTTATGGAAGGTTTCGCTAAAGGAAGAGACCTCTACACTGAAAAATCCTTTGACAATCCTGCTATAAAATACGCAGCTATTAGAAATATGCTCCACGAAGACGGCAAGGACCTAGAAGTTCTTGTAAACTACGAGGCAAAACTTAAGTATATAGCTGAATGGTGGAAGCAACTTTTCGCAGAAAGTGAAGGAAAAGACGGTAAAGGAATCTTCCCAGTATCTGTTAACAACACAACAGACCTTCACTCAGTTGGACAAATGATCCAAGATGGTAAGAGAAACTTATTCGAAACTGTAATAGAAGTTAAAAATCCTGTAAGCGACCTTACAATCAAGGAAGATGAAGACAATCTTGACGGATTAAACTATCTCGCTGGTAAGACAATGAGCTTTGTAAACAAACAAGCCATGGAAGGAACAACAATCGCCCACGTTAAGGGAGATGTTCCAAATATCAGAATTGAAATGGATGAAGTTAATGAAAAAGAAATCGCAAAACTCTTCTACTTCTTCGAAATAGCTGTAGGAGTTTCAGGCTACATGCTAGGAGTAAATCCATTCAACCAACCAGGAGTTGAAGAATACAAGGCACAAATGTTCAAACTTCTTGGAAAACCAGGATACGAAAATAAATAGAAATAGATTTTAAAAGAGAGGCTGTTGCAGAATGAATAAATCGTACCATTATCGTTAGAAGAACCTCCACGGAAATTTTGCCTCCATCAGCCGGCAGGCACCGCTAAAAATTTCCTAAGAGAACCTTCTAACGATGGTACGATGATTATTCATAATTTTGCAACAGCCTCTTTTCTATCTTATCAAACTAACTTTTCTTGCTTTCTTGTATAGAAAATACAAGGCAAGTATCTCAACAATCGTGACTACAAGACTTGCTTCTATGCCAAAGCCTCCTCCACTTATGAGTTCATTTCCTACAGATTCGCTTAAAAAAATCGTGTTTTTGCTTGTAATTATCCCGCTTACATTGATTCCAAAAAAGTTTCCTTGGAGGAAATTCCACACGCTGTGGGCGGCGGCCGAAATATAGATACTATCTCTTATATAAAAAAGCATAGAAAATACTAGGCCCATCAAAAATATATTGAAAAAGGCTATGAGATTAAAGTAAGAGTTACCCAAATGAAGGATCGCAAAGATCAAACTATTGGCGATAATACCAGTTCTAGGATTTTTAAGAGCTCCTAGATAATTCATTAGCACAGACCTTGTGATAAATTCTTCTTCAAAACCTTGGAAGATCCAGCCTATTACAAATAAAATAAAAATCTTAAGGTCTACATTTTGGATATTTAGTCGAATTTTAAATCCAGATAATAGATAGGAAAGAAGGAAAGATATCCCAAGCATCCCACTTCCTATTAGAAGACCTAAGAGATAAGATTTTCCCTTCCTCTTATCTACAAGTCCAAGCGAAGCTGGATTTCGCTTTTGGTAATATTTCACAAATAAATACACGATAAGGCTCACCAATAAAGTAGACCAAAGATTAAAAATCATCGAATACTCAGGGTTTCTCCCTAACTTTATTATTAGAAAATCACCATTTCCCATAATATCAGATACCAATCTAATTAGGATATGAGAAAAAGATATAGCCAAAATCATTACAGAAAAGAGAAGAAGGGTAAATATCAGAGGATTTCTTTCCTTCATCACCCTTTTACTTTCTTTGATGGACTCGTTTGCGTAAAACATATCTCCTCCTATTTTGCGTAGTCTAGGGCCCCTCCCAATATTGCATTTACAAAGGGTCTTGACTCATAAATCTTCTTTGAAAACATCTTATTTCTTACAAAAATACTAACTCTGGCCTTCTTTTTAGGATAATCTTTACTTGACAGGGCCTTAATATAATCCTCGTGACTTGCCCCAGCTTCCAAGCTATTGTAGACATCTATATAGTTGACATTTTCTATCTCAAGGCTTAATTCTTTCCCGCCTTCTACCTTCTTTTCTTCTATATAAGATATGGATAAGTTCTTAAAGGCTGCCTCATAGAATTCCTTTTCTTCCTTCTCATCCTTGGAGTAGGATTTCTTTAGGGCATCCATAATTACATCCATCCTATCCATATTTTTGTCAAAATATCCCTCATCATAGCTTTTGATAGCAGTTTCTATATTGCTTGCTATTTTCTTGTTCGAAGATGTAAGCTTTCTTACTGCAAATACTAGGGCGAGTAGAATTACAAGGATAAGTCCTGTACGGAGGATTCTTTCCCTTCTACGTTTCTTGATTCGCTTTTTTCGTCTTAGTTCTTCTCTTCTTATATCTCTCGATTCTCTGCCATCCACAGATGGCCCTCTTTGTCTATTCATATCTGCTCCTATATTGAGTATTATATCATTTTATTAGTAATTTTTCTTATTTGTGATATGATTTAAGTATGAAAAAAATAAATTTAGCCAGCCTTTTGGGGCTTATACTACTCATTATTAGTTTTTTTACCCCAATTGTAGCTCCTTCAATAAAATTAAATACAGAAATCATCTATAGGATAGTAAATACCTATCTCATAGCCTATATCGCCTATATGATTTCCTTTATGGATACTGGAAGGGTCGGGCTCTTGTTTCTGCCTTTAGTCTTTCATCTTTTGATTAATTTCTTTCTCATAAAGGGTTTTAATCTAAACCTAAATAAATCCATCTTAGACGACTTCTATCAAATTCTAAGAAGACTTTACGACCTTATTAGCCTTGTGGGAATATTTTTCTTGGTAGAATTTATAATAAACAGGATTTTCGGCAATACTTTTACAAGTATAGTCAGTATCATTAGTCTTGCTTTATTCTATTACTATGATTATAGCAAAATTCTAATAGGCTTTCCAAATTTTAAGGACCTTTTCTTATATTTTGCAGTCTTTGTGATGGGACTTAGGATTAGAAAGGCGGATAAAATAAATCCCTTCCTCTATATCCTTGCTCTAGGGATTTTAGCTTTGGAAATCTTCATTAGCTATAAATATAGGATAAACTACGGATACTTTTTATCTTTTGTCCTAATAATCTATCTCATGCTAAAAGGCTTTGGCGAGGCTAGTGAAGTATCCTTCGAGAAATTTATGATCTTTGTCTATATTTATATCTATCCTACGATATTTATAGGCCTAAGACTTGTTTTGGGAGAAAGTATTCTTGTCACAAGCCTCTTATCTACCCTCATCAGTCTTTTCATAGGTCAGATCCTCTTTAAATTAAATATAAGACCAATAAATCTTTTATTGGTGGGCATATAAAAACCAGCCTCTCTGAGTAAGAGAAGCTGGTCTTTTTATAATACGTCTATTTTGTTTTTGATATCTCTTTTCAAGAAATATACGCACATGATTGTGTTAAGCCCTTCAGATATGAGGAAGGACCACCATACTAGGTCTATATTTCCTGTTAAAGAAAATAGGTAGAAGGTTGGTAGGAGGATGAAGAATTGTCTTAGGAAGGATTGAAGGATTGCTGATTGCCAATTCCCTAAGGCTTGGAAGACTCCTACAGATATTATGGAAACTGAAGCTACTATATATGATAGGGAGACTATCCTAATCATAGGGACTCCGATTTGTCTCATGGTATCTGTCGCATTAAATAGGTCAAAGATTTGGTTTGGCAAGATCCACAGAAATACAGTAGCAATTCCAACAAGGACCACCCCTGATATTAAGGCAAGTTTGATCGACCTACGAATCCTTGCCACATGCCTTGCTCCGTAGTTAAAGGAGATGATTGAAACCATAGCATTTGATATTCCAATTATTGGAAGAAAGGCAAAGGATTGAAGCTTAAACATTACCCCATAGGCAGCGATTGCTGATTGACCAAAGGCTATAAGCATTGCATTTAGGATAAAGATAATCACAGAAGATATGGCACTCATCACAATAGAAGGAAGTCCTATCCAAAATATTTGTTTTAATATATCTCCATGGAGCCTAAAGTGCTTGAAGTCTACTTCTATATCTGTGTTTTTTGTTTTATTTATAATAAGACCTATAATAGATCCTCCGATTTGTCCTAACACTGTCGCAAGTGCCGCTCCCTTCACTTCCATTCTCGGAAAACCAAATAGGCCAAAGATAAAGATTGGATCTAGAATCAGGTTAATCACGGCTCCTGATACTTGGACAATCATTGTATAAAAGGTAAGGGAAGTCGCTTGGAGGAGCTTTTCACAGAGGACTTGGAAGAATAAACCAAAGCCAAATATAGTAACAATCCACAAATAATCCCTGGTATAGGCTACGATTTCAGGAGTTGCTGCTTGTGAATTGGCAAAAAAATCAGTGAAAAATATACCGAATAAGGCAAAGGCAATAGCCCCAACTACAGATAGGACCACCCCGTGCATGGCGACAGCACCTACTCTTTTCTTATCATCAATACCCAAATACCTACTCAAAAGCGCACTTGCTCCAACGGATATTCCTATAGCAAAGGCAAGCATGATGTTTTGTACCGGGAAAGCTAGGGATACTGCCGTAAGAGCCTCTTCCGAAATTCTTGCAACAAATATCGAATCCACTACATTGTAGATTGATTGGACAAGCATAGAAATTACCATAGGTATGCTCATCTTTACAAGAAGACTTCCGACAGGCATGGTTCCCATAATATTTTCTTTCTTGTTTACGGTTTTTTCCATATAATCTCCTTCCTTATTTTCTTAATAAAATTTTTGGCAATATAAGAGATACCGGATAAACCGATATCTTCTTAGTCAAATAATTCTTTTTCTTGTCTTTTTATAGACTCATTTACTTTTAATTTTCTAAGCATATTATCATCATAATCGCTTATGACGTGAATTGCCGAGTTTTCTTCTCGACCTTTCTTATTAAACTCCTCTTTGAGTTCTTTTTCCACATTTTCATAGGCTTTTTTAGAAGAAATTGCTTGAAGTCTGAAAGGCTTTTGTGTTTTCTTCGCCTCAGTTTTTCCAAAAATCAAATCATTGATGGCAAGCTCTATTAGATTTACTCCAGCTAGGGTTGAATAATAGAAGGTCCTACCTTGTCTTATATTCATCTCTAGGACGAAAATCTCGCCAGTTTTTGAATCTTTCTTGAAATCTAGGTTGAATAATCCGTGGTAGTCAAGAGAGGTCACGATTTTTTCTGCCAAATCATACATGATATCCTCATCATGGTCTACTTGGACTAGGTGGTTTCCTACCCACATTGGCCTTAGGTCTGATAGGAGGTTTCTAGCAAGAACAAAGGAAATCTTTCCATCACTTGCCCTGTAGCCGTTTAGGGAATACTCACTTCCCTGGCCTCCATTTATGAATTGTTGGCAGATAAAATCTCCCCTAAAGTCACTATCGTAGACTTTTCTTAGGACATCCTTGGCCTCGTCCTTATTTCTTACATGGTAGCCCTTTTGGATGTTTTCACATGATGAATCAAGAAGGGCGTCGTAGTCATCGGCCTTTAGGAAAATCTCCCCATCAAAATCAAGCTCATCTATATTATCCTTATTGGCAATGAAGGTCTTAGGATAAGGAAGGTCGATTTTTTCTAAGTAGGAGTAAAACTCTGATTTCTTTAATAGCTTCTCTGCCCACTCGAGGTCTGGGTAAGGGATGTGGTAAGAAAAGTTAAAGTTCTTCTCATTTCTTAAAAGAGTATCTATGTATCTTTCTGTCGGAGCAAAAAATACAAAGTCCTCTTCTTCTCTTTTTTCTATGACTTCATTGATAAAATTTGAAAAAAGCTCGTCGTCTGATGAAAATCCCTTGGTTGTGTAGACATCAGCAATCTTTGATTTATAAAAAGGAACGAGGACAGCCGCTCCTATGACAATAGGCTTTTTGCCGAAGGCTTCGTAAAAGCTCCTTGCCACAGAGTAGCTGTTATGATCTGTTCCTAAGATTATCGCATTGAAAGTCATCTTAGAATATATTTTCCATGCTTCTTGAATCTCTTTCTTCAGAGATTTTTTCTATAAATTCATCTACTGAAACGTCAGCTGTCTCTTCTCCGTCTCTATTTCTTACAGTAAGTTTGCCAGAATTTTCTTCCTTCTCTCCTACTACAAGCATATAGTTTGTTCTCATTAGTTGAGCTTGGCGGATCTTATATCCTACTCCCTCGCTTCTGTAGTCAATATTTACTCTAAATCCTGCATCTTTGATTTTTTCTTTTAGATCTTCACAGTAGTCGATAAACTTATCAGAAACTGGGATGATTTCAACTTGTTGTGGATTGAGCCATAGTGGGAATCTTCCTGCAAAGTGCTCTGTTAGAACTCCGATAAATCTCTCGATTGATCCAAGTAGGGCACGGTGAAGCATAACTGGTCTTTGTTTTTCACCATTTTCATCTATATAAGTTAGGTCAAAGTTTTGTGGTAGTTGGAAGTCAAGTTGGATAGTACCACATTGCCATTCTCTCTTAGCAGCATCTAGGAGGTGGAAGTCGATCTTTGGACCGTAGAAAGCACCGTCTCCTGGGTTTATTTCATATTCGATTCCACGTTCTTCTAGGGCTTTTTTAAGTTGGTCTTCAGCAAAGTCCCAATCCTTGATATCTCCCATAAAGTCATCTGGTCTTGTTGATAGCTCGATTGTATATTTGAAACCGAATGTTGAATATAGAAGGTCTGCTAGGTCGATCATCCTATAAACTTCTTCCTTGATTTGGCTTGGAAGACAATATACGTGGGCATCGTCTTGGGTAAATGTTCTGACTCTGAAAAGTCCGTGTAAGGTTCCTGAAAGCTCGTGTCTGTGAACTTGACCATACTCAGCAAGTCTTATAGGAAGGTCCCTATAAGAGTGTTGGTTAGAAGCATAAGTCAAAACAGAACCTGGGCAGTTCATTGGCTTTATCGCGTAAGCTTCGCCGTCGATTTTTGTAAAGTACATGTTTTCCTTGTAGTGGTCCCAGTGGCCTGATCTGTGCCATAGGTCTTCATTTAGGATAAGTGGAGTTTTGATTTCTCCGTAGCCATTTTCATTTAGTACATTTGTCCACCAACCCAGTAGCTCGTTCATTAGGATCATTCCATTTGGATGGAAGAATGGGAAGCCTGGTCCTTCTTCATGGAAAGTGAAAAGATTCATTTCACGACCGATCTTTCTGTGATCTCTCTTTTCAATTTCTTTTTGAAGCTCTTCATATTCTTCTAATTGCTTAGCCTTTTCGAAAGAAATTCCGTAGATTCTTTGAAGCATTTGTCTATCAGAATCCCCTCTCCAATAAGCACCGGCAATTGTCTTAAGCTTAACAGCCTTGATAGCCTTTGTTGATAGAAGGTGTGGTCCCCTACAAAGGTCTGTGAAGGCATCTCCCATCTTGTATAGGGTAATCTTTTCATCTTCTGGAAGATCTTCGATAAGCTCAACCTTGTAGTCTTGGCCTTCTTCTTTGAACTTCTCCAAAGCTTCAGCTCTAGAAATTTCAACCCTTTCAAGTTTGAGATCTCTTTTGGCAATCTCAAGCATTTTCTTTTCGATTTTTTCTAGATCTTCTGGAGTAAATCTGTGCTCAAGGTCCATGTCATAATAGAAACCATCATCAATAGCAGGTCCTATAGCAAATTTTGTTTCTGGATACATTTCCTTAATAGCAGCAGCCATCACGTGAGAAGAAGTATGCCAGAAAATTTCCTTTCCTTCCTTATCTTCAAACTTAACAACTCTAAAGTCACAATCTTCCTCTATAGGTTCAGCAAAGCCCTTAACTTCTCCATTTACTACTGCTCCTACTGCAGCCCTAAAAAGACCCATGGAGATATCTTTTGTAACATCTCCTGCAAGAACTCCACTTTCGTATTCTTTGACTGAACCGTCAGGTAATTTAATCTTAATCATAATCTCTCCTTAAAATAAAAATAGACGTATGCCCTAGCCCGCTGGCTATAGGACGATACGTCTTTCGTTCGTGGTTCCACCTAATTTTAAACTCATTAGAAGGCTTATCGCGCCCAAACGCCTCACATTACATGAGAAACTCCAGGGTGGTACTTATGTTTTCGTGCTGAAACTTCTCAACTAGCGTTTCTTTCTGTAAGCACAGGATAAAACAAAAGCTCCCTGTCTAAGTCAAATATTAATTATAGAGTTATATTACCGTATAAATTGATATTTTCAAATATTTCTTTTGTTTTAGGCTAAAGAAATACAAGTGATAATTGACCAATCCTTTTCCCTCACTTATAATTATATCAAAACAAAAAGTAAAGGAAGATTTATGAAAAACGGAGTAATACTAACAGGCCACGGCCAAATCTCCTCTGGCATATATTCAAGTGTCAAAATGATTGCAGGCAAGTTCGATAATATTAGAATATGTGAATTCAAAGAAGGAGAAAACTACGAAAGACTAGACGAAAAGTTAGAGAAAGCCTACGAAGACCTAAAAACTTATGAAAACATAGTGGTCCTTGCAGACATAGGTGGAGGAACCCCCTTTAATAGGGCCGTCTTATCCTTAAGCAAATACGATAAGATCGGCTTTGTCTCAGGAGTTAACTTCGAAATGCTCTACTACGCCCTAACAAGTGAGATAGCTGATTTAGACCTTTATATAAAAGATATAATGGACCATGCCAAGGCATCTGTCTTTCGTTTTGAATAGATAAGTGGTAGTTCCCATAGAAAAATAAAAGCAAGTGCAAATGTTTTATTTATTGTGAGTAGTCTGATTTTTATATTCTTATCCATTTGTATAATATTCAGATAAAGACCTATTATTATAAGCTTTATGATTTTATATATTATACGAAAAAAAGCTCTTGACAAAATGGAAACCTTTGCTTATAATTTAGATAAAGGTAACTACCATATTTAAGGAGGAAAATATGAAGAAGTTAAAAACAACTTTATTAGCAGCACTCGCAATTTTTGCATTTACAGCTTGTGGCGCTAATGAAAACGACGGAGCAAACAAGGACGAAGCTGCTCCAAGTAGTGAACAGACAGAACAAAAGGACGACAGCAAGGAAGAAAAAGATTCTTCTGATGATAGTTCTGACAAGAAGTTTGCTGGAAAAACTCTAACACTCGCAGGTCTCGACGGCGGTTATGGAACTGAAGGTTGGAAGAAAGTAATCGCAAACTTCGAAGAAATGACAGGAGCTAAAGTAGAAGCTAAATTCGAAAAGAATATCCACGAAGTTATAAGACCAGAAATCCAAGCAGGAAACGCTCCTGATGTAATCTACAACAACATCGGACAAGAATCAGGTCTCACAGAAACAATGATTAAAGAAAATATGTTAATGGACATCACAGACGTCCTAGACATGACAGTTCCTGGAGAAGATAAGAAAGTTTCTGAAAAGATTATCCCTGGCTTTACAGATACTGCAGTAACAAATCCTTATGGAGACGGCAAAACTTATCTTGCTCCACTCTTCTATTCACCAACAGGTCTTTGGTACAACAAGGCTATGTTCAAAGAAGGCGGCGGAAAATACGAACTTCCTAAGACAATGGATGAGTTTATAGCTCTTGGTGAAGAAGCTAAGAAAGACGGCATTTCCCTATTTACTTATCCAACAACAGGATATTTCGATACATTCTCATTTGCAATGTTCTACAGCATCGGCGGATCTGAATTATTCGACAAACTAGTAAACTATGACCCAGAAGCTTGGAAAAATGAAGCAACTCCATACTTTGAAACTGTTGGAAAGATCCTACAATATCTAAATCCAAACACAGTTGCTCAAGCAAACAACGAATCATTCACCCAAAACCAACTTCAAGTAATGAAAAACGAAAGCTTATTCATGCCTAACGGAACATGGATTGTTGAAGAAATGAAAGATGCTCAAGGTGTAGCTGATAATTTTGAATGGGGTCTAATGGCTCTACCTTCAATGAATGAAGGAAAAAGATATGCTTACTCTTGGTTTGAACAAATTTTTATTACTGAATCTACTAAAGAAGCTGAACTTGCCAAAGAATTTATAGCTTACCTATATTCTGATGAAGCAAGCAAGGCCTTCCTAGAAAATGGTGGAGCAGTTCAACCAATCAATGGTATCGAAGATATGATTACTGATGAAAATCAAAAACTATTCTACTCAATCTATGAAGATGATGTAACTGCAGCCCTTGGTGGTTGGGGACAAGCTCCAGCAGTTGAGGGTGTAGATATGACAAAAGAGTTATTCGATGCAGTAAACTCAGTTGCAAATGGCGATAAATCTGTAGAAGACTGGCAAAAAGACGTTGTCTCTGCAGCAGAAAAAATATCAGAAGCTGTAAAAGCTCAAAAATAGTTAGAAAATTAAGGGCGGGCTTTCCCGCCTTTCTTTTTATAAGGAGTCAATATGAAAAACAGTAAAGAGAAGAAGAGATTTATTATAATTGGACTTTTGCCATCCTTGATTCTTTACACAATCTTTATGGTATATCCTGCTATAAGCGTCTTCTACGAATCTCTCTTTAAGACCGGGGGCTTATCTGGTAAGAAAACTTTCGTAGGCTTAAATAACTTTAAGTTACTCTTACAGGATAATAATTTTATTAGATCTTTTCAAAACACAATCTTTTTAATAGTTATAGTTACAATTGTCACTATGTTTCTTGCAATTATTTTCGCCTCTGTCTTATCTAGAGAAAAGCTTAAGGGCAGGAATTTCTTTAGGATTATTTTCTACATTCCAAACATCTTATCAATAGCCGTTATTGCTTCTATCTTTGCAGCAATCTACGGAATGGATCAAGGACTTGTCAATGGATTTTTGAGATTGTTTAATGAAAATCACACCAACATTCCCCTACTAGGAGATAGGATGTATGTAGTTTATTCGATTGCCTTTGCGATGATTTGGCAAGCGATAGGTTATTATATGGTAATGTATATGTCAACTATGAGTCAGATTCCTGAGCATCTTTACGAAGCAGCGAATCTTGACGGAGCCGGAAGAGTGAGACAATTTTTTGATATCACCCTCCCACTCACATGGGAAACTATAAGGACAACCCTAACCTTTTATGTAATTTCTAATATAAACATAGCCTTTCAGATTATAAAGGCCCTAACTGGTGGAGGTCCTGACGGAGCAAGTCTAACCCTTCTCAACTACCAATACGAACAAGCTTACACCAATTCATCATTTGGATATGGTCTTGCTATAGGTGTTGTAGTTTTCCTTTTCTCTTTTATCCTATCAGCTATTATCCATAAGATTAGCAAAAGAGATATTTTACAATACTAGGAGAATATTATGAAGAAAAAAGTAAATATTTTTAATATTTTTATATACCTATGCCTTGCCATATTCGCCCTATCTATAATTATCCCAGTAGCTTGGGTCTTTATGGCATCTATTAAGACTAATCCAGAGTTTTATGGCAATCCTTGGGCTCTCCCTCTTGGATTCTATCTCGATAACTTCAAGGATGCTTGGTCTGCTGCTAACATGGGCGATTATTTTATAAATTCCCTAGTAGTTACAGCGACAGCCCTGGCTATACTTTTAATAATCTCTCTTCCATTTTCCTATATTCTAGCTAGGATGAACTTCAAGGGAAGAAAGTTTGTAAATTCTTACGTAAAAGCAGGGCTTTTCATAAACTTATCTTATATAGTTATCCCTATATTCTTGATGGTAAGAAACGTCTCAAAATTTCTTCCAACAAGCTTGTTAAATAATAGATTCGTCCTAGCCTTAATCTATGCTTCGACTGCTGTTCCTTTTACGGTTTACTTATTGACCAATTTCTTTTCTGCAATAAGTAAATCATATGAGGAAGCAGCCTACATCGATGGAGCAGGATACTTTAGAACAATGATTGATATAATGATTCCTATGGCAAAACCAGCTGTTATTACAGTTATCTTATTCAACTTCCTAAGTTTCTGGAATGAATATATCTTAGCTCTAACCCTAATGACAGACCCAGAAAAAAGAACCCTTCCGGTAGGTCTTATCAACCTACAACAGGCTGCAAGGGGAGCGGCAAATTATGGAAGATTGTACGCAGGACTTGTAATCGTTATGATACCAACACTTATTATTTATATACTAGTACAAAAACAACTCACCGAAGGAATGATGGTAGGAGGAGATAAAGGATGATTGATAAAAAAAGAGGAAGATTGACCCTTCCAAGCGAAGCTAACTTTTATGATGAAACTATTGAAATGCTAGAAAAATTAGGAGCAGATGCCATAAGAGACTCTGATGGAACCTATCTTCCAGAAGATATCAAAGACATAGAAGGAGTTGATATATACACAAACTTTTTCCCAAGCAGGGGCCACAATGACTTTGCAGAGACTGTTCCTTTCGAAAGATCAAGATATTTCTTGATTAGTGATTTTATTACAGCTACTGAAGATACGACAGAGATTTCTTTCCTAAAAGGCTACTATCCAGAACAAATCATAGCAGACTATGATTACGAGCCTAAAGAATGGTGGGAAGTCTACGACAGGACCCTGGGCGAAGTTGTAAGCGTAGATGATTGGGAAGTCGATAAAGAAAAAAATATCGTAAGTGTAAAGACTATTCCTTACCATGTCTATACGGTAAACTTCCTAGCCTATGGTATTTGGGATCCAGTACAAATGTATAATCACATCACCAATGATTGGGGCGATGAGGTTGCCCATCACATTCCTTTCGATGTAAGATATGAAAAATCTAGCAAGTTTGTCGAAGAAAATCTAGAAAATTGGCTAAAGGAAAATCCTAAGACAGATGTAGTAAGGTTTACCACATTCTTCTATCAATTCTCTCTGGTATTTAATGAAGATGCCAAGGAAAAATATGTAGATTGGTTTGGCTACTCTAACAGCGTTTCTCCAGAAGCTATACTTGAGTTTGAAAAAGAATACGGTTATAGGCTCACAAGCGAAGACTTTATAGACCAGGGCTTTTACAACAGCAATTACAGAATCCCAAGCAAAAGATACTTAGACTACATCGACTTCCAACAAAAATATGTATCCGCTAAGGCCAAAAGATTAGTCGATTTAGTCCACAAATACAATAAAAAAGCGATTATGTTTTTGGGTGACCACTGGATTGGTACTGAACCTTACGGCAAATACTTCAAAAACATAGGCCTTGACGGAGTAGTAGGATCTGTTGGTGATGGAGCAACTCTTAGAATAATTTCTGATATAGATGTCCCAATGACAGAAGGAAGATTCCTCCCTTATTTCTTCCCTGATGAATTCTACGAAGGAAATGATCCATCAATCGAGGCAAAGGACAATTGGGTTAAAGCTAGAAGAGCCTTACTAAGATCTCCTCTAGATAGGATTGGCTATGGTGGCTACCTATCCCTCGCCTACAAGTTCCCAAAATTTATCGACTATATAGCAAAGGTAGCTGATGAATTTAGGGAAATCCACGACATTTCTTCCAAGGCTACAGCATACAAATCATGTAAGGTTGCAATCCTTAACTCTTGGGGAAAGATTAGAACCTGGGGAGCCTATGTCGTAGCCCACGGCAAATGGTTCAAACTAGCCTACTCCTACAGTGGAATGATGGAAGCCTTATCCGGAATGGATATGGAGGTTACTTTCATAAACTTCGATGATGTTAAGACTGGAATTGATGAAGATATAGACGTTATTATAAATGCAGGCGATGCCTACACAGCATTTTCTGGTGGGGATAGCTTCCTAGATCCTAAAGTTCTTACAAATCTTAGAAAGTTCGTCTACGAAGGCGGTGGTTTTATAGGAATTGGAGATCCAACAGCCTACCAACATCAGGGAAGATTCTTCCAGCTAGCGGATGTTATGGGAGTTGATGTAGAAAAGGGATTTTCTCAAGGCTACGACAGATACTTCACCGAAGAAGCCAAAGATCACTTCATAACCAAGGACCTAGAAGACTATGTATATGGCGAAGAAAGACCTAATGTCTATGCCACATCTGACAAAACTCAAATCCTAAAATATGCTAAAAACGAAGTTCAAATGGCAGCAAATGATTACGGAAAAGGTAGGAGCTTCTACGCTATGGGACTTGCCTACAGCCTAGAAAATACCAGACTTCTAAAAAGAGCTATCCACTACGTAGCCCACAAAGAAGATGACTTAGAGAAGTATTTCGCCAAAGACTTAAGACTAGAAGTGGCTGCTTATCCTGACCTTAACAAATATTGTGTCATAAACAATTCAACCGATAATGTTAGATCTATAGTTTATGACGGCAAAGGAAATAGCCATGAAGTAGAAATCGAAGCAGGCGATTTGATTTGGTTTGAGGAATAATTATGGATTATTATAAAAAGAGAAAAATAGACAATCTAATACTTTTAATATTGTTTGTAGTAGGTGTTGTTTTACAATTTCTAGGACATAGGAAAGCAGGATATGGACCACTTTTTATTCAATTCCTATCCCTTGCCATTTTGCTTTTAGTTTTATACCTATACAACAGAAGACACGCTTAGGAGGCTTATATGGCAGGATTAAAATTCGACCATATTTATAAAATATATGATAACAAATTTACAGCAGTAAAAGATTTTAACTTAGAGATAAAAGACGAAGAGTTCGTAGTATTCGTTGGACCATCAGGTTGTGGTAAGTCTACAACCTTAAGAATGGTAGCAGGACTTGAAGAAATATCCAAAGGCGAGCTTTACATCGGAGATAAACTAGTAAACAATGTAGAACCAAAGGATAGAGACATAGCCATGGTATTTCAAAACTATGCCCTCTACCCTCAAATGACTGTCAAAGAAAATATGAGCTATGCCCTAAGGATTGCAAAAGTTCCAAAAGATGCAATAGATAAGAAGGTAAAGGCTGCGGCAGAAGTCCTAGGTCTTGAAAACTACCTAGATAGAAAGCCTCAAGCCCTATCTGGTGGTCAAAGGCAAAGAGTTGCCCTAGGTAGAGCTATAGTTAGAGACCCACAAGTTTTCCTAATGGATGAGCCTTTAAGTAACTTGGATGCCAAATTAAGGGTTCAAACAAGAGCAGAAATCTCAAAACTTCACGAACAACTAGATACGACCTTTATCTACGTAACCCACGATCAGACAGAGGCTATGACTATGGCCGACAGAATTGTAATCATGCAAGATGGGATAATCAAGCAAGTTGATACTCCTATTAATGTTTACTCCAAACCTGAAAACTTGTTTGTAGCAACTTTTATCGGCTCCCCACAAATGAATCTGATTAATGGTAAAGTAATAGTAGAAGAAGATAATTACTATATGGTAAATGATAAAATCAAATTCCATATATCAAAGAATAAGGGAGATCAATTAAAGTCCAAGGGATTTCTAAACAAAGATTTAGTTTTAGGTATAAGACCTGAGCATATCTACGGAGATTTTAGAAAGACAGAATCTTCTATAGTTGGCCTAGTCACATTTATCGAACTACTAGGCGCCCAACAATATGCTTATCTAGATGTAGGTGGCGAGAAGATTAACGCTGTTTTGAGCATGGATGAGAATTTGAGCAAAGGCCAAGAAGTTAAACTATACCTAGATGAGGAAAAAATGTACTTTTTCGATAAGGACTCCCAAGAAAACATTCTTCTATGAGAGGAGATTTCATGAAAAACGTACTAATAACTGGAGGAGCTGGATATATTGGCTCTCACATTGCTGTGGAGCTTTTAGATAAAGGCTACAAGGTAAGCTTATACGATAACCTATCCAACTCTTCCAAGCTTGCTGTTAAAAGAGTCGCAGAGATTACAGGTAAAAGTCCTAATTTCTACGAAGCAGATATTCTAGATAAGAAAAGTCTAAAAGATGTTTTTATAAAAGATAAAATTGATGTAGTAATCCACTGTGCGGCCCTTAAGGCTGTGGGAGAATCAGTAAAAAAACCCCTAGAATACTATCACAATAATATCACAGGAACCCTAACACTGCTTGAAGTTATGAGAGAAGTAAGCTGCAAAAACATAATATTTTCTTCATCAGCAACAGTCTACGGAGATCCCGAAAGAGTGCCTATCACAGAAGACTTCCCAAAAGGCGAATGTACCAACCCTTACGGCTGGTCTAAGTCTATGATGGAGCAAATTATGACAGACCTTCACACAGCAGATCCAGAATGGAAGGTAGTTCTTTTAAGATACTTTAACCCAATCGGAGCCCATAAGTCTGGAAAGATTGGCGAAGACCCAAAGGGAATTCCAAACAACCTCCTTCCTTATATTTCCCAAGTGGCTATAGGAAAGCTAGATCACTTGTCAGTTTTCGGTGATGACTACGATACCCATGACGGAACTGGAGTAAGAGACTACATCCACGTAGTAGACCTTGCCAAGGGCCATGTCCTAGCAGTTGATAAAATCGATGAGCTTAATGGGGTCGAGATAATAAATCTCGCTACAGGAAATGGATACTCAGTCCTCGATGTGGTAAAGGCCTTCGAGAAAGCTAGCGGAAGAGATGTTCCTTACGAGATAGGTCCTAGACGTGAAGGAGACATAGCCAAATGCTTTGCAGATGCAAAAAAGGCCAAAGATGTTCTAGGCTGGATAGCAGAAAACGGGATAGAAGAAATGTGCGAAGACTCATGGAGATGGCAATCACAAAACCCTAACGGATATGAACAAGGAGAGGACAAATGAATACAACACTCGTAGTACTTGCAGCAGGAATAGGCTCAAGATACGGAGCAGGAATCAAGCAACTAGCAAAAATGGACGACAATGGCTATACAATCATAGACTATTCCATCTATGATGCGATGAAAGCAGGCTTTAACAAAGTTGTCTTTATCATAAGAGAAGAAATAGAAAAAGACTTTAAAGAAATAATCGGTAATAGAATAGAAAAAATCATCGATGTAGAATATGCCTACCAAGACATGACACTTCCTAATGGATTTCAAAGTCCTAAAGATAGGAAAAAACCTTGGGGTACAGTCGATGCAGTTCTTGCCACCAAAGACCTAGTAAATGAACCCTTCCTAATAATAAATGCCGACGACTACTATGGCAAGGAAGTCTTCAAAGACCTTCACGACTTTTTGGTAAATCATGACGAAAAGGAAAATAATAAACTCCAAATCGCCATGGCTGGCTACAAGCTAAAAAATACTCTCTCAGATAACGGAACAGTAACAAGAGGTGTTTCTGTCGGAGATAGTAATAATAAACTAACAAATATCATAGAAACTCATGAGATAAAGCTGGAAGAAAACGGATCTCTTTCAAGCAAGGAAGGGCTAGATTCTGACCTACTCAATCTAGAATCACTAGTATCAATGAACTTATGGGCCTCCTACCCAGCTTTCATAGACCTTTGTGAAGAGCACTTCATAAAATATCTAGAAAAAAACAAAGATAAACTAGACAGTGCAGAATACGTACTACCTGATATGATAGGCGAGCTAATAGAAGAGGAAAAGGCAGAAATAACAATACTTCCAACAGATGAAAAATGGATAGGCATAACCTACAAAGAAGACCTATCCCCTGCCAAGGCATCATTTAAAAAAATGTTTGAAGAAAATCTTTACCCTGAAGATATTTGGAAATAAAATCAAGCACTACTTTGTTTAACAGAGTAGTGCTTTTCTAATGGTTACTACATATAATACCTAAAGCTTTTATTATTTATTTTTTTATAAATCTCTTTTTTATTATTTTTTAGCAAAAACTTCTCAAATCTAACTTATTTTTCCAAAAATAATTTAAAAATCTATTGCAATCTTTCTAGGAAAATGTTAACATATAATTAAGTGGTAGTTACCATATCAGATTAAGTTAAGGAGGCTTAAATGGTAAAGGATAATAATAAGGTAGAAGTTAAAAGAAATAAGAAGATTCCAACAAAATTAATCGCAGCAGTCATTGGAATGGGTATTTTTTCTACAATGAACTATGGCCTAGCCTACGCTAATAGTTCAAACATCGATAGTAAAGAGGAAATTCCCCCATCAGAATATCAAGAAAGTCTTGAAAAAAATGGATCTATTGATGAAGAAATCCCAAATGATCAAGATAATTCTAAAGATGAGGATACTAAAAAAGATTTAATAGATAATGAAGCTAGAAAAGATGAAGAACAAGAAGAAAAAATAGAAAATCCTGAAATTACAGAAGATAAAAAAGAAGAAATTCTAAAAGATGAAGAAACAAAAGATGAACATACTCCTCAAGCAGAAAAGGAAGAAGAAAAATCTGATGATTTAGAAAACGATTCCCTAGAGCTATCTCCTGACAATTCAGAAGGGCTAGAAGAAAACTCTGTTGGCTCAAGTCAGAAGGAAGAAGTTATAGAATGGAAGAAAACTTCAAAAAATGGCGAAGAAGTAGAGGAAGTCATAGATGAAGGCGTTAGATACAATAAATTAGAATCTAACAAATCCAATGATAACGGCTTAAATACAGCCAACTACTCCAAAGAGGGACTTAAATCTTCAAAAGAAGGAACAAACTTCAATATTAACTTTAAGGATATATCAAATCCAAAAGAAAGTAGGTTTGGGGTCTTCCTAAATAGGGGTAAGGATAACAATTCAGCGATTTTTGTAGGCTATGATCAAGCAGGTTGGTTCTGGGAATACAAAATTGATGGAAATGGCAGCTGGTATCAAGGTCCTAGAAAAGCTATTCCAAAGATAAATGAAGAGCAAAATCTCAATATAAGCATAACCAAGGACGGCCAATTAAACGCCACTGTTAATGACGACAAGGCCTTTGATACATATGTTCTTCCAGGTGATGTGTGGGATAAGTTAAAAGAAAACTCTGGCCTTGAGTTAAAGCTCGGCCAATGGGGTGATGAGAAAACATCTATCTTAGTCAAAACCCAAGATCAAAATAACATCCCTAAGGAAGAAAGTAAAATCGACGAAGGAGAAGACTTTAACGATAAGGAGGCATCTTACACAAATATCAAATCAGCTGATATGGATGTCAAAATCGACTCAAAATTCCCAAGAATCAAGGAATACACCTACAAGGGAAGAACTCTTCCAGGAAATGAAGACTTCATAGACTCTCTCCGTATCAATGATATAGAAGTCAAACCAGATGTAGAATTTGAACTTATATCTGAATCATCCGCTCGTTACAAGATGAAGGTTAAGGATGAAGAAAATAAAATCGATGCAGAAATTGACGCAGTTATTTCAGTTGAGGATAATGTCTTAGACTTTAAGATAGAAAGAGTAAAAAACAACAATGATATCAAGGGTGGAGAAAAGATTAGTGACAAAAGACTCCTCCTTGAAAAAATAGATTTCGGTTCAAACAACCTTGTATCTGTATCATCAGATCATGAAGAGGCCAAGTTTGACGGAGCCAAAATGAATACAAACGTGAGAGTTTCTGGAGATGTCCACATCGATGTAACTAATCCTCTAGAAAATTATAATGACAAAAACGAAGGCTATATGTATGGCTTTGTATCTGATAGATACCTTGCAGCAGGTCTTTGGTCAAACTCTCAATACGATGAAAGTCTCAATGGAGGTAAAGCATTTACAAGGATTAAGACAAACAAAGATACTTTCGGAAGGACCAACTACCTAGGTCTTGCCTCAAGTCCTTATTATTATCAAAGAGCCCATAACATGCGCGATGAAAACGGCAAGGAAACTGGCGAGTATTGGGTTTATAATGAGAGAACCTGGAAAGAACTCCCTCACTCTAAGGTTATCCTAACAGATGATTTAAATAATGACAAAAAGGTCGATTGGCAAGATGGAGCCATAGCTTATAGAAAGATAATGAACAACCCTATGGGTTCTGAATATACCAAAGATCTCGTAGCTCAAAGAATTGCAATGAACTTTGGATCTCAAGCCCAAAATCCTTTCCTAATGACTCTAGATAATCTAAAGAAGGTCTACCTTCATTCTGATGGACTAGGACAAATGATTCTTCTAAAAGGATATGGGTCTGAAGGCCATGATTCAGGCCATCTAAACTACGCCGATATAGGTAAAAGAATCGGTGGACCAAGTGATATGAAGTATCTCTTAGAAGAAGGAAAAGACTTTGGAGCAAGAATCGGAATCCACGTCAACGCATCCGAAACATATCCTGAAAGTAAATACTTCAATCCAGAAAGACTAAGAAAAAACAGGGACGGTTCCTATGCTTATGGTTGGAACTGGATAGACCAAGGTATAAATATAGACGCAAGCTACGACCTTGCAGATGATAGATATGATAGATGGACTGACCTTAAAAATACTCTAGGTACAGATGCTCTTGACTTTATTTACGTTGACGTATGGGGCAACGGCCAATCAGGCGATAACCAAGCTTGGGCTACACACACCCTAGCCAAGGAATTAAATGAGCACGGATGGAGAGCAGCCTTTGAATGGGGCTATGCTGGCGAGTATGACTCAACTTTCCAACACTGGGCAGCTGATTTGACCTATGGTGGATATTCCCTAAAGGGTATCAACTCAAATATAACAAGATTTATCAGAAACCACCAAAAGGATTCTTGGGTTGGTAATTACCCTTCTTATGGAGGAGCTGCTATAAACCCTCTCTTAGGTGGTTACGACATGAAGGATTTTGAAGGATGGCAAGGTAGGAGTAACTACAGAAACTTTATCCAAACCTTGTATAAGACCAACCTTCCAAGCAAATTCATCCAACACTTCGAAGTGGTCGAATGGAAAAACGGTAAGCCAGTACTTATGTCAAATGATGGTTCTACTTACGAGTGGACTCCTGAAATGTTTATAAGACTTAAAAATGATGACCATGAGCTAGAAATAAACCGTGTGTCAAACGACTTTAACTCCGAAGGCTACAGACAAAGAACTATGACCCTTGATGGTAGGAAAATATTTAATGAAGATGGATCCTATCTTATTCCTTGGTATAACGACAGCAAGGGCGATAAGCTTTCTGACCAAGAAGAGAAGATGTATTTCTATAATCCAGCAAATGGCTCCAAGACATTTGACATGCCAGATGATTGGACAGAAAAAGCTTATGTCTATAAGCTAACAGACCTAGGTCGAGTTGAAGAAAAAGAAATATCAATAATAGATGGAAAAATTACCCTAGATTTAGAAACAAACACTCCTTATGTTCTTTACAAAAATAAAATGGACCAATCTGATGAGCAAGTTAAGGATATGAATTGGTCTAGTGGAATGCACATCAAAGACACTGGTTTTAATAGTGGAAACCTAGACTCTTGGGACATAGAAGGAAATAGTGATAACTCTGTCAACATCGCAAGAAGCCAGGCAGATAATCCAATGCTTAAGATTGAAAACAATAAGGAAAAAGTAAAACTAAGCCAGAAGCTTACTGACCTTAAGCCAAACACAAGCTATGCTCTTTATGTAGGCGTTGACAATAGATCTGACGCAAAGGCAGAAATTAGTGTCGATACAGGATCAAAAGTTGTATCAAACTCTACCAATAGATCCCTTGCCCAAAACTACATCAAGGCCTATGAACACAATACACTCACAAATAATGCCACAGTTGATGATACAAGCTACTTCCAAAACATGTATGTATTCTTTACAACAGGTGATGATGTATCTAATGTAACAGTAACAATATCTAGAGAAGAAGGCGAAGGCGCAAGCTACTTCGATGGGCTAAGGCTAATCGAAAATAATTCCAATATGTTTGATGAAAGTCATGATACTAAGGATTCTAAAGTTTTCAAACAAGACTTCGAAAACTCAGCCCAAGGTATCTTCCCATTTGTAATAGGTAATGTTGAAGGAGTAGAAGATAATAGAACCCACCTTTCAGAAAAGAACGATCCTTACACCCAAAGAGATTGGAATGGAAAGGTAATATCAGATGTAATAGATGGAAACTGGTCACTTAAAACAAATGGCCTAGTTGGAAGAAATAGACTTCTCTATCAAACAATTCCACAAAACTATAATTTTGAGGAGGGAAAAACCTACCTAGTAGAATTCGACTACGAAGCAGGTAGTGACGGAACATACGCCTTTGTTATAGGAGAAGGAGAATACCAAGCAGGTAGCAACTACAAGATATACAGCCTAGGCAATACTTGGGAAAACAGCTCAAAGGCCAAAAGAGCAAAATTTTTGGTAGAAGGTGGCAAGGACAGATGGATAGGAATACTCTCAACAAACAAGGGTGCAGATACCAAGGGTACTGGTGGAAATACAGCAAACTTTAGAGGATATCAGGACTTTATCTTAGATAATCTAACCATATCCCCTTCTGACTTATCAGCTAATCTCATCTTAGATTCTTTCAAGTCTAATCTAGAAGAAAAGAAAAACTATGAGGACTATACAAAAGAAAGTGTAAACAACTATCAAGACGCCTTAAAAGAAATCGAGTTAGCAGATGGTAAAGAACTAACAGTTGAAGAAGCTAATAAGCTAATCGAGGATTATGAGAAAGCTCAAAACGAACTAGAAAATATCAAAAAATCTATTGAAGTTGCTGATATTGACTCATATGATGTTCCAAGCCAAGATAGAGCAAGCTCAATCCTTTCTGCTTTTGATAACAATGTATCTTCCATTTATCACTCACCATGGAACAGGTCTATAATGGGAGAAAAGCTAGAAGTGACCCTCAAAAATCCTACAGAGGTAGTAAGTCTTGACCAACTACCTAGACAATCAGGTTCTAATGGTAGGATAAGAAACGCCAAACTTGAGATTATAGATGATAAGAATGAAGTTCATACTTTTGAAATCAAAGACTGGCCAAACTCACCAGCTTGGCAACAAGTTGACTTCGGTAAGCCTATAAATATGAAGAAATTTATCCTAACAGTAAATAATTCTCATGGTGGATCTAAGGGTGAAAATGATATTTTCGTATCTGCTGCTGAGTTAAGATTTAACTTATATAAAATAGCTGAGGGATACTCTCAAACTACCGACTATCAAAAACTTAAAAAAGATCTAGAAGCTTATAAGGGAGAAGATCCTTATATTAGAAGACTATTAAATCATATAGACTATCTAGAAGCAAATGATTTAATCAACGAGAAAAGCGAAGCTGAAATTTACGAAAGACTTTCTAGATTAAATGAAGCTTACAGGAAAGAATATGAGAAAAAACTAGAAGAAGCTAAGAAAGCCGCTATAGAAAAACTTGCCCAAAACAACATCACTTCCCCACTATTTATAGACCAAGTAAAAAGGGCCAATACCCTGGAGGGACTTAATAGTCTTGTAGATGAATTGTTAAAAGCAAGTGGAGCAAGTCCAGAGATAAAGCCTGGGGATGAAAATATTCCAGAACTTCCTGATGACAAGGATCATCAAATCGATAAAGAAACTGAGAAGGAAAAAGATCAAAAGGAAATAGATTATGATTCCTTAGAATCGATACTTGAAGGAATTAAAGAAAACGCCTTGGATAATCTAAAAAATCCAGAGATAAAAGAAGAAGATGAATCAACAAATCCTGATAAGGAAGAAGATAAACCTGATAATTCTAACAAGGAAGATGAGAAAAATACAAATCCTTCTAAAAAAGAAGAAATAGGTCGAAGTGATTCTGATAAGTCCATAGTAAAAATTAGCCAAATAAATGAAGCTAGTAAGAAGGATTATAATATCCCACAAAAATCCGAAGAAAATGTCAAGACTGGTATCGGGTCAATCTCATCTGTTGCCCTAGGCCTTGTAGCTTCTATAGCAGGTCTATTTAGTACAAGAAAAAAAGATGATTAATAAACAATAAGAATCCTAATATAAATTTCATGCCCCTACTAGCTTTAAGGCTCTAGGGGCTCCTCCCTAAATTTTAATATAAAGATTCTTGTTATAAGATTTAGGATTCCAATAATATTTGACAAAAGATATTTTCAAATTATAATATAGTCTATAAATTAGAGAAATAATCAAAAATAGAAATTATAAGGAGAAATAATGGCAGAGATAGTATTTACAAGAATTGATGACAGATTGCTCCATGGCCAAGTCGGCAGAGAATGGGTTAAGGCAGAAGATTGTGACCTTATAGTTGTTTGTAATGACGAAACTTCAGAAGATAGACAAGCACAAAAGCTAATGAATATAGCAACACCCCTTTTCGCTGAGACTGTGTTTTGGACAATCGATAGAACTATAAAAGAAATTGAAGAAACTCACGAAGACTCCAAGGCTCTTATCCTTGTTGAAAGTCCAGAAGACGCATATAAACTCGTTGAGGCTGGCCTTAATATCGATACAGTAAACCTAGGCAATATGAGAGAGCTTCCTGGTAAGGATAAGATAAACGAAAATATCTATGTTGGAGATAAGGACAGAGAGTATTTCAAGAAACTTCACGATAAAAATATTAGTATAGATATCAGAACTCTACACTCAGATAAGGCTCTTGATGAAAATGTCTTATTCTAGAGATTAAAGCATGTTGGAAGAATTACGATTATCTTAAGTTATAGATTTATAACTTGGGCTAATCCTTCATCTTCCCAACATGCTTTTTGCTTGCTGATTTTTACAAACATTCGATGATTTTTACTATAAAGCGGTATTTGTTTGCCCTTTTGGGTAAAACTTTACTAAGTAATAGAAAGAGAGGATATTATGAAAGTTGTTATAGTTGGAGCTGTTGCTGGTGGGGCGACCTTTGCGGCAAGTCTTCGAAGGCTTAGCGAGGATGTTGAAATTGTCATGTTTGAAAAGGATAGGGACTTATCTTTTGGTAATTGTGAGATTCCCTATTATCTTTCCTATGATATCGAAAACTCCTCATCTCTTGTAAATAGGACTCCTGAGTCTTTCGCTAAGGGATATAATATTAGAGCAGAAAGGTTTCATGAGGTAATTTCCATAAATAGGGAGGAAAAATATGTCGAAGTTTTAGATAAGCTAAATAATAAGAAGTTTAAGGAGACTTACGATTATCTAATACTTGCCCCTGGAACTAAGGAAAACCGTCCATCATCTATCACAGGCTACGATTATGACCATGTTTTCTCAGTAAAAAATGTAGTAGATGTAGAAAATATAAGAAGATACTTGGAAGAAAAGGAAGTTAAGGAAGTCTTTGTAGCTGGAGGAGGCTTCGTAGCAATAGAGGCGGCAGAGTCCCTCCACAAGCTTGATGGTCTAAATATCTCAATGCTTATAAGAAAGAACACCTCGCTTTTATCCATCATAGATATGGACCTTAAGGGATTTATCAAGGAAAATATCAAGGATAATGATATAAATATTATCGAGGACAAGTCTCTTGTAGAAATCGGGAAAGATTATGTAAGATTCGATGATAATTCGAAAAATAAGGCAGATCTCGTAATACTTGCCCTAGGAACAAGACCTTTTAGTGACCTTGCAGAAAAAGCAGGCCTCGACCTCGAGGATGATGGGTCTATCAAGGTAGATGATAACTTCAAGACCTGTGATGAGGCAATCTTTGCTATAGGAGACGTAATTAATCCAAGAAACTTCATTACGAAGAAAAAGACTAAGCTTAATCTCGCCTGGCCTGCCCATAGACAGGCAAAATATTTAGCGAAATATCTCCTAGGAAAAAAGGCGACTCCTCCAGAATTTATTGGAACCTTCGCCCTAAGAAGTTTCGACTTAAATATAGCCATGACAGGCCTTAATGAGAAAATCCTAAACGATTTGGGCATAGCTTATAAGACCTCTCTTATCTCTCATAGGGACTCTGTTGGAATTATGCCAAACTCTAAGGCAATTTATCTTAAGCTGCTCTTTGATGGAGATAATGGAAGAATCTATGGAGCCCAGGGTCTAGGTTTCGGAGTTGTAGATAAGAGAATCGATGTAATCGCTAGTATGATTAAACAAAAGGCCACGATCTATGACCTCTACGACCTAGAGCTTGCTTACCAGCCCCTATATTCTACCGTGGAGGATGCGACAAACGTCCTAGCCAACCAAGCTATTAATATCTTCGAAGGGAGGCTTAAGGATGTCAAAATCGACGAACTAATCGCATCTTACAAGGATTATAAGATCTACGACCTAAGAGATAAGGCTTCTTACGAAAATGGTCATATCAAGGGTGCAATCTCCCTTGCTGGTAAGTACTT